>Ga0316192_10002477_pt1 | contig 13477 bp, 15 predicted proteins | sample MerIslwburrow_MG_FD_204931 | JGI IMG/M metagenome (GOLD analysis project Ga0316192, IMG submission 204931) | Coastal sediment microbial communities from Maine, United States - Merrow Island worm burrow | ecosystem: Environmental > Aquatic > Marine > Coastal > Sediment | place: USA: Maine...
TTTCCCTCAGCACCGGAATTGCCGCTGCAATGAGCGCATTTCGCAGGTCTTTGTGATGATAGGATTTTTTGCCAGCAACCGCCATTTTTTGCCTACTCCTGTTAGCTGGGCACGTCGCCCCAGCGTAGCATAAGTAGACATATTCTACATTTGTGGCGGAGCACTTCGCAGGTCAGCCCGCGTTTACCTTGCCGGATATTCGGATGACCGCAATGCGCGCGCAGTCTTGTCCAGCACGCCGTTGATATATTTGTAGGCCTGCTCGGCACCGAATTTCTTGGTCAGGTTGACGGATTCGTTGATGATAACCTTGTAGGGCACATCAATGCGCGTCATCAGTTCGTAGGTCGCCATGCGCAGCACAGCGCGCTCTACCGGGTCCATCTCCTGCACTGGCCGGTCGAGGTAACCGGAAAAGGCCGCTTCGACCTCGTCAAGCCGTGCCGGCACCTCGTGCAGTAATTCGTGAAAGTAATCCTTGTCGGCTTTGGAAAAATCCTCGTCCTGCAGGAACTGTACCTCGATATCCGACAGATTGTTGCCGGACAGGTCCCATTGATACAGTGCCTGCATGGCAAACCGCCTGGCGCGTGTGCGAAGAGCTGTCCGGGACTTTGCAGATGTGTTCACCGGGTACCGCTCTATTTACCGATTTCACGCAGCAGGTTAACCATTTCGATGGTGGACATGGCAGCTTCCGCACCTTTGTTGCCAGCCTTGGTACCGGCACGCTCAATAGCCTGCTCAATACTGTCCACCGTCAATACACCGAAGGCGATCGGTATGTCGTATTGCAGTGACACGGACGACAGTCCCTTGGTGCATTCACCGGCGACGTACTCAAAATGTGGTGTGCCGCCACGAATAACCGCACCCAGTGCAATGATGGCCTCGTAACGCTGGGCCGCCGCCAGCCGTTTGGCCGCTATCGGCATTTCATAGGCGCCCGGCACGCGGATAACAGTAAGATCGTGATCTTCGGCGCCATGACGCTTCAGGGTGTCGATGGCTCCGCTGAGCAGGCTTTCCACCACAAAACTGTTGAAGCGGGACACCAGCAGCGCAATGCGCGCACCGCGAAGCGTTAACTGGCCTTCAATTTCCTGTATGCCACTCATGTACAAAGACTCCACATTGTTTGTAATTTATTACGGGACTGCTACTCACTGCCTTCGACGTACTCGACCACTTCCAGGCCGAAACCTGACAAACCGTGTACGACCTTCGGCGCACTCAATACCCGCATACGCCTGACCCCGAGGTCGGTGAGGATCTGTGCACCGATACCGTGGGTGCGCAATTCATGCTGCTCCTCGCGGGTAACCGGCTCACCGCTCTTTTCATGCTCGTTGTAAAACCGGATGCGCTGCACCAGGTCGCGCGGCGATTCGTGCTGTCCAAGTATGACCACAACACCCTCGCCATTGTCGGCGACACGTCGCATGGCATCACGTAACGGCCAGCCGGTATCCTGCATCTGTGCGCCAAACAGGTCACTCAGGGCATTCTGCACATGCACGCGTACCAGGGTGGGCCGGTCGGCGCTCACCTCACCCTTTACCAGCGCAAGGTGAAGCCCCTTGTTGACAATATCCTGGTAGGCAAACAGCCTGAACTCGCCGTACTCCGTCGGCAAATCGCACTCGGCAACCCGTTCCACATTCTTCTCGTTGGCAATCCGGTAGTGGATCAGGTCGGCGATGGTTCCGACCTTCAGCTTATGCTGTTCGGCGAATTTTTCCAGGTCGGGCCGGCGCGCCATGCTGCCATCTTCGTTGAGTATCTCGACGATAACGGCGGCGGCTTCCACACCGGCCAGACGCGCCAGGTCACAACCGGCCTCGGTGTGGCCGGCACGCGTCATAACACCGCCGGGCTGCGCCATCAGCGGGAAAATATGGCCTGGTTGCACCAGGTCCTGCGGTCGTGCGCTCTCCGCCACGGCGCTACGCACAGTGTGTGCCCGGTCGTAGGCAGAAATACCGGTGGTGACACCTTCCGCCGCCTCGATGGACAGGGTGAAATTGGTCGAATGCGCATCCTGGTTATCGTTCACCATCAGTGGCAGCGACAGTTGCCGGCAACGTTCCGGTGTCAGCGTCAGACAGATCAGGCCGCGGCCATGGGTTGCCATGAAATTGATATCCTGCGGCTGCACTTTGGAGGCCGCCATGATCAGGTCACCTTCGTTTTCGCGGTCCTCGTCATCCATGATGACGACCATTTTGCCGTCGCGGAGATCCTGGATAATGTCTTCGATGCTGTTTAATTCCATGATTTACCTAGTCCACGCAGCCCGTAAAACCGCAGCGCTGTAATAAATCCATACTGATGCCTTCAGCCTGTGTCGAGGCTGCCTTTGTACCAAGCAGCAAACGCTCCAGATAACGGGCGATTATATCCACTTCCAGGTTAAAGGACCGTCCCGGCTGAAACTCACCCATGGTGGTTTCGACCAGCGTGTGCGGCACAATATTCAGCTCAAACTCCGCACCTTGCACCGCATTGACCGTGAGGCTGATGCCGTCCACACACACAGAACCCTTGGCGGCAATATAACGCGCCAGCGTATCCGGCGCACGCATGCGGAAGCGCACCGAACGGCCGTCGTCCTGCCGTGACACGACTTCGGCAATACCATCGACGTGACCGCTCACCAGGTGACCACCCAGCGGTGTGGCCAGTGTCAATGCCTTCTCAAGATTCACACGATCACCGACTTTCAGATTGCCGATGCTGGTACAGGCCAGCGTTTCGCCGGATACATCAGCCCGGAACCCGTCGCCCGGCAGTTCAACCACCGTCAGACAGACACCGCTGGTGGCAATACTGTCACCGATCGCGACAGCCTCCAGATCCAGCTTGCCGGTACGGATGCGCAGACGCAAATCCGCGCCCTTGTGTTCGAGGGCAGCGACTTCACCGACAGATTGTATGATTCCAGTAAACATCGTGCTTCTACTCCGGCCGCGCGGTTATGCGCAGCGCATCACCCACCTGCCGGACATCTATCCATTCCAGCGCAATACGATCCTGCATGCGCTCCAGGCCCGGCAGGTGAAACAGACCCCGGGCCGAATCACCCATTAAATGCGGTGCTATATAGACCACAAGTTCGTCTAGCAGGCCCGCGCGTAAAAAAGCGCCCGCCAGTGTCGGACCGCATTCCAGCAGCACTTCGTTGAACTCGCGCTCGGCGAACAGCCGCACAACCGCCTCCGGCTGCAACTGCGTCCCTGCTGTCTCGACAGCAACCACTTCGGCGCCGGCCAGTTGCAGCAGGTGCCAGCGATCAGTGTCGGTCACACCGGTCACAATCAGTGTCGCCCCCGGCAGCGACAGCATGTTCGCCTGCACCGGCATGCGCAACTGCGTATCCAGTACCACGCGCAAGGGCTGGCGTAGCGGCTCAACGCCATACAGCTGTGCTGCATCCAGCCGTACATTCATGGACGGATCGTCGGCCAGCACAGTCCCGATTCCGGTCACTATCGCCGAACTGCGTGCGCGCAGCCGTTGTACATCGCGGCGAGCCGCCTCACCGGTTATCCAGCGGCTCTCTCCGGACGCCATTGCCGTACGGCCGTCCAGGCTGCTGGCCAGCTTGACTCTGATCCAGGGCCGCGCCTGCTGCATACGGGAAGTAAACCCGGGATTAAGCGCTTGCGCCTGCGCCTCCAGCAACCCGGTCTCGACTGCAATACCGGCTGTCCGTAATCGTTCCAGACCATGCCCGGCAACCAGCGGATTGGGATCCTGCATGGCAACAATCACCCGTGCGACCCCTGCATCAACCAGCGCGTCTGCACAGGGCGGTGTTCGCCCCTGGTGACTGCACGGTTCCAGGCTCAGAAACACGTCTGCACCACGCGCCTTTTCGCCGGCCTCTCGCAAAGCAAAGACCTCGGCGTGCGGACCACCGGCCTGCCGGTGCCAACCGCTACCCACTACGGTACCTTCATTGACTATTACGCAACCGACATTGGGATTTGGGTGGGTAGTGTAGATCCCGCGTCCAGCCAGACGGATGGCGTGCGCCATGTGTTGGCGATCGTTCAACTAGCCCCCGCTATTGTTATCGGTATCGTCATCATCCGACAGCAACGGCATCTGCTGACGCCGCTCCTCGGGTGTTGGTCCCTTTTCCAGGCGCTCGATTTCGTCCCGGAATTCGCTGACGTCCTGGAAACTGCGGTACACCGACGCAAAGCGCACATAGGCTACCTGGTCCAGGTTACGCAGTTCCTCCATGACCCAACCACCCAGCGTGCGTGATTCGATTTCGCGTTCACCGCAGGACTGCAGGCGATGCTGAATATGGCTGATGGCGGCATCCACACTCTCCGTATCCACCGGCCGTTTTTCCAGCGCGCGCAACACACCGGTCAGTAACTTGTCTTCGTTAAAAGGCTCGCGCGAGCCGTCAGTTTTCACAATACGGGGCATCACCAGCTCGGCGCCTTCATAGGTGGTGAAGCGGTCACCGCACTCGATACATTCGCGGCGCCGGCGCACCTGCATGCCCTCACTGGCCAGGCGCGAGTCGATGACCTTGGTTTCCATGCTTCCGCAAAACGGGCAGCGCATCAGCTAATTTACTCGCTATAAACGGGGAACCGCCCGCAAATCTCCAGCACCTTGCTGCGCACCTCGTCAATCAGCGACTGGTTCTCAACATCATCCATGATATCGCACATCCAGCCCGCCAATTCCCTGACTTCGTTTTCACCAAAGCCACGCGTGGTGACTGCCGGTGTACCGACACGGATACCGCTGGTTACAAAAGGCGACTGCGGGTCATTCGGCACCGCGTTCTTGTTGACCGTGATATAGGCCGCACCGAGTGCTGCATCGGCCTGCTTGCCGGTAATGCCTTTAGCAATCAGGTCCACCAGGAACAGGTGATCGTCGGTACCGCCGGACACCACCTTGTAGCCACGCTCGATAAATACCTGCGCCATGGCACGCGAGTTGGCCAGCACCTGTATCTGGTAATCCCTGAACTCCGGCTGCAAGGCTTCCTTGAACGCCACCGCCTTGGCCGCAATCACGTGCATCAGGGGGCCACCCTGGGTCCCCGGGAATACCGCCGAATTCAGTTTCTTTTCGATGTCCGGGTTGGACTTCGCCAGTATCAGACCACCACGCGGGCCGCGCAGGGTCTTGTGCGTAGTGGTGGTCGTCACATCGGCAATGGCAACCGGACTCGGATACTCGCCAGTGGCAATCAACCCCGCCACGTGCGCCATGTCGACAAACAGGAAAGCCCCGACCGCATCGGCAATGCTGCGGCAGCGCTGCCAGTCCACCACGCGCGAATAGGCGGAAAAACCGGCCACCACCATTTTCGGCTTGTGTTCCTGTGCCAGCGCTTCCATCTTATCGTAGTCGATCTCACCGCTATCCGGGTTGAGACCATACTGAACCGCGTTGAAAATCTTGCCGGAGAAATTGACTTTGGAACCGTGGGTCAAATGCCCACCATCGGCCAGGCTCATACCGAGAATGGTATCGCCCGGCTGGCACAACGCCAGGTAAACCGCGGCATTCGCCTGCGAGCCTGAATGCGGCTGTACATTGGCGTAGTCCGCGTTGAACAGCTGTTTGGCACGGTCGATGGCCAGCTGCTCTGCCTGATCGACAAATTCACAGCCGCCGTAGTAGCGCTTGCCAGGGTATCCTTCCGCATATTTATTAGTTAAAACAGAACCCTGCGCCTCCAGTACGCGCGGGCTGGCGTAATTCTCGGAGGCGATCAATTCGATGTGCTGTTCCTGGCGCTGGATTTCGCCGGCGATGGCGGCGGCGAGTTCATCGTCGAATCCGGCGACGGTCATATTTTTGCTGAACATTCGGCTTTCCCGGCAAGACTGAAAAGAGCGGAATCATACTGGAATTAGCGGCTTTCGCCCAGCAGCGCCTCTATTACCGCTGTCCAGGCCCGGGCCAGGTTATCCCGGTTATAGCCACCGCCGCCCAGCGCCAGCAGTCTTCCGCCACAATGACGTTCGGCCAGCAGTTTCAGACGCCGTGCCACATGGTGGTGCACCTGCGCCGTATATTCCAGGTGAGTGATGGGATCGCCGGCCAGACTGTCGGCGCCGCATTGCAGCAGGATGAACTCGGGTTTTGCCTTATCAATGAATGCTTCCGCCGGTTCCCATGCCTTGAAAAACAGCTTGTCGTCGGCGCCGGGGGGCATGGGAATATTCAGCTTGGTCCCGGCGGCAGCACCGCGTCCGGTTTCCTCGACTGCACCGGTGCCGGGATAGAGGTAGCGGCCATCCTCGTGGAAGTCCACAAACACAAGATCCGCATCATCCTCGAAAGCATAGAACACGCCATCGCCGTGATGGGCATCAATATCAACATAGGCGATGCGCTGAATTCCGTACTGCTGGCGCAGTGTCTCGATGGCAATACCGCAATCATTGAACACACAGAACCCGGCGGCGGCATCGCGGCGCGCATGGTGCAGGCCGGCAATGGGTACAAAGGCCTGCCTGCAACGTGCGCTGACAATATCGTCCAGCGCCGCGAGCACCGTGCCCACTACTGCGCCTGCAGCCTCAAAGATGCCCTTAAAAGCCGGGGTGTCACATGCGTCCAGATAACCGAAACCGGACAGCGACTGCCGCTTTACCTGCTCCAGGTATTCCTTGTTCTGGAAACGCAGGACCTGGCTTTCAGTGGCCTGTACGGGTTCACGAACATTCACCTTGCTGTCCAGACCGAGTTCCTGCATACGCACCCAGAACGCGTGCATGCGGTCAGGGCCAAACGGATGTCCCTCACCAAAACCATAGGTAGCCAACGCCTCGCCGACATAAACCGTTAGCGAACCTGGTGTCATGCTGTCTCCTGTCACAATTTACGCTTGACAGACCGGCCTGCCGCCATGTCTGGCATTCCCTATGCTAACTGTTTTATCTTCTGAATCCAGTGATCTGTATAATCGCCTTTTTTATTACCAGCAGCGAGGAGTTATGGCCCAGTACGTCTATACCATGAACCAGGTCGGCAAGGTGGTGCCGCCCAAGCGTGAAATCCTGCGTGATATCTCCCTGTCCTTTTTCCCCGGCGCCAAGATCGGCGTACTGGGACTGAACGGTTCGGGCAAATCGACCCTGCTGCGCATCATGGCCGGCATCGATACCGATATTCACGGCGAAGCGCGGCCACAGAAGGGTATCAAGGTCGGTTACCTGCCGCAGGAACCCGAACTGGATGAAAGCAAGGATGTACGCGGCAACGTTGAAGGTGCGTTGTCCGATATTGCAGATGCTCAGGCGCGTCTGGACGAAGTCTACGCTGCGTATGCCGAACCGGATGCTGATTTCGACGCCCTGGCCGCCGAACAGGCCAAACTGGAAAACCTGCTGCAGACCAGTGACGGGCACAATATGGAGCGGACACTGGAGGTCGCGGCCGACGCGCTGCGCCTGCCGCCCTGGGATGCGGATGTGAGCAAACTGTCCGGTGGTGAAAAACGCCGCGTCGCACTGTGCAAACTGTTGCTGTCCAAACCCGACATGCTGTTACTGGACGAACCCACCAACCACCTGGACGCAGAGAGCGTTGCCTGGCTGGAGCGTTTCCTCCATGAATACCCGGGCACCGTTGTCGCTGTCACCCATGATCGCTACTTCCTCGACAATGTCGCCGGCTGGATCCTGGAACTGGACCGCGGCCACGGTATTCCCTGGGAAGGTAATTACTCCTCCTGGCTGGAGCAGAAGGAAGCGCGCCTGGAACAGGAAGAGCGCAGCGAAAGCACACGACAAAAAGCCATGAAGGCGGAACTGGAATGGGTGCGCAGCAACCCCAAGGGACGTCACGCCAAGAGCAAGGCGCGTCTTGCACGCTTTGAAGAACTCTCGTCGCAGGACGTGCAGAAACGCAACGAAACCAAGGCGCTTTATATTCCGCCGGGGCCCCGGCTTGGCGATCTGGTGATCGAGGCCAACAATGTCAAAAAAGGTTTTGGTGATCGTTTACTGGTGGACGGTTTGAGTTTTAATCTGCCACAGGGTGGCATTGTCGGCATTATCGGCCCTAACGGCGCCGGTAAAACCACCCTGTTCCGCATGCTTACCGGCAGCGAACCGGTCGATGATGGCGAACTGCGCATCGGTGAAACCGTGCAGATAGCCTGCGTCGACCAGAGCCGCGACGCGCTGGACGCCAATAAAACGGTATGGGAAGAAATCTCCGATGGCCAGGACATTATCACTGTCGGCAAGTACGAAGTGAATTCGCGCGCCTATGTATCGCGCTTCAATTTCAACGGCACCGAACAGCAGAAACGCGTGGGCGACCTGTCCGGCGGTGAACGCAATCGTGTACATCTGGCCAAGCTGCTGAGAAGCGGTGGCAACCTGTTGTTGCTCGACGAGCCTACCAACGATCTTGACGTTGAAACCCTGCGCGCGCTGGAAGAAGCCCTGCTGGATTTCCCCGGTTGTGCGGTCGTCATTTCGCATGACCGCTGGTTCCTTGACCGAATTGCCACGCATATCCTGGCGTTTGAGGGCGACAGTGAAGTGGTCTGGTTTGAAGGTAACTATGCCGACTACGAGGCGGATCGCAGGCGGCGCCTGGGAGAAGATGCCAACCAGCCGCACCGGATCAAGTACAAACGCTTGCACTAACCGGCAAGACACCAGCGACGGCTGCTGTTACTTGTTATGGAGATAGCGTTCGTCGTCGAAGCTGCATACCCAGGCCGGCCGCAGGGCGACCAGCGCGGTCATCAACATACCGTTGAGAAAAGCCTCGGCAAAGAACACCAGGGGGAGAAACGGATAGTACTGGTAGCGCAACCACCCGGCACTGCCGGCGTCAATCGCCAGCATCACACCGGCACCAGCCAGACTGGACAGTAGAATCGACGCACCAGCGGCAAAAAATCCGTTTACATAAACGTAGACAAAGAAGTTGTGCGGTAACCGGCGCTGTGCAAAATGCAGCAGCCCGGTCGTCACCAGCACCGGGATACCGCCCATCAGCAGTGCATTGATACCCAGCGCGGCAAAACTTTCGCCACTGTATAATGCGCTACCCGTCACCACAAACAGCACTGCCAGCATGGCAAGCGGCCAGCCGAACATGAGCGTCACTACAGTCATACCCAGCAAGTGGAAATTCAATGCCGGCAATACACCGGCACGGGTATTCCATAACAGTAGTAACACCACACAGGCCGCAAAATACAGGTGCGAGAAGCTGTTCTCAAGCAAACGCGACAAGGGGGCGCGCTGCACCGCCACGAACAGCACAACCAGAAACAGGGCATTCGCCGGCCACAACAGGCCACCAGGGATCAGCTCGGCAGGAAAATCCATAACGCCCTCTGACCAGACATACAAGCTTTTGGGAGCAGGTTCATGTCAGGTGCAGCTCTTTTTACCCACCGAATGTGATTGTCAGCCGACAATTATCGATATTCCAAGCAGTAGCGGCGTCAGTACTGCCACAGCTACATTTGAGCCAAGATATTGTGGGTGATTCCCAATATTATCAGCGTATTTTATTGCACCTTTCAAGGCAAATAATGCGAGCGGCATTGGGAGCAACGCGATCAGGCTCAGCTTGGGGAGATAGCCAGTCAGGATGCTCGCTACGATTACCGTAATTGACGCTAGTACAAAAACAGCATAAACCGCATTACTGTTTTTCGTCCCATAGGCAATTGGAAAATGATAACGTCCTACTCTGGTATCAGCCTGGATATCCGGATATTGATTGAGCAACAGTAGATTATTGACTAAAAAGAACGGGACCAGCGCAACAATCCAGGACAAAGACGCATATCGCCCCTCCAACAAAAACTGGGTACCGACAACCATCAGGAATCCAAAACCAATGCCAGGCGCAATCAGACAAAGTAACGGATGTTTATTAACCCGTTCCGTATAGGTGACTACCAGCGCCAGGCCTGTGATTCCAATCGGAATAATTGCCAACCCATGCTTCCAGACAAAGAAACCGCCAATTGCTACTACGGAAATCAATGACACGATACCAAGAGAGAATACGATGTGCGCCAGTTCCGGGTTCCGGGGTAACATACCGCTGCCGCCGCTAAATCGTGTTCTCGTGGTAGTGAAGTCCAGCCCGCTTTTGAAATCGTAATATTCATTAAGGGTATTTGCGCTGACATGTGCCAGCAAAGCCCCGAGCAGCACCAGCACGAGCATTAGAACACTTACGTTTGCCTGGTTCGCAGTGGCGACACTCATCCCCAGGAAAACACAAACAGGTGTCAAACCCAGAAATGGGATTCTCATCGATTGCATTACTGCCTTTATTTTCATTATTTGGGTTTGGGTTTACCTAATGCGGATAACAGTTTGGCTAAGGCGCGCGTGGTTTTTGCGCGTCGCCGTTTGAGCCATTTGTCAGGCTCACCACCCTCGCAGTTACGTACATTGTCAATACTACTGCCGCTGCAAACGAATACAGCCCAAACCGCATCTCCACGCTGGCTATTGCCCCGAGCTTTACAGCGACCACCAGCACTGCCACCACGAAAACATCCAACATTGACCATTTACCGTACAAATGCATCCAGTGTAAATATTTATCAATATTATCGGAGTTGCGCGGTTTTGCGCCAAGTAACTTAATTAGAACAGCTATCTTCAACAACGGAAGAACAACACTGAAACCGGCAATCAAAATAAAAAGAAATATTTGACCCTCCTTTAACAGCTCTAATGTGCCACTCAGTACCGAGAAGGTATTTTGTATAAGCACGAATTTCTTTAGCGTGATGATTGGTGCGACCAGCCCCAGACCCAGCAAGAAGGATGTAATACCCAGAATAAACCGCAGTCGCCTGGCCTCCTCCGGGTAGTTACTAGCAATATTCACATTCTTAACTTCCATGCTATTTACAAAACGATGAAGTTCGGCAGGCAGACTCACAAGCGAGCGGTTGAGCGGTCTGGAGCGCCTGTTATGCGTTTTCATCTTTGGGACCTGCCCAGAACAACGGGTTGTGGGCTACCTCCCAAAGATGACCATCGAGATCCTTGAAGTAACCACTGTAACCACCCCAAAAAACCTTTTGCGGCTTCTTGATCAAGGTTGCCCCGGAGTTAACAGCTTGCGATACGACCTCATCAACCTCATTTTCAGAGCTTACATTGTGAGCAAGCGTAAATGATTCGAAACCCTTTCCTTCGGGAGATACCGTTGCATCTTCGGCCAGTGATTCTCGCCCGCACAACCCTAGCCACGTACCATTGAGGGTGAAAAATGCGACCTCCGGAGGCGATTCCATTCGGGGAAAACCGAGCCCTTTTTCATAGAAGTCAATTGCCGCAGCAAGATCGCAAACACCGAGTGTGATCATGCTGATTCTTGGCTTCATTATTGGGGCTTCCTTCTTTTACGCATAACGCCGCAAATCACCGGCAGCAAAAGCAGAGCGAGGAACGAGCGGCGCTTTTTTCCGCCTGGAGTAATAAAACTATCTCAGCTTTTTATTCTTCCTATCGCACAGCTGACAAAGGATTTCGCCTTGGCTTTCGCGGCAGCCATGCCCTCTGCGGTTCCCGATTCAGGGTATCCCAGCTTCAGCAATATCGCGGCAAGCTGCTCGCGCATACCCTCAGCGCTCTGTACTTTTACGATACCCTGTTCGATATCGATATCGACTGTTTCTATACCATCAATCTCGGTTAATTTTGTGCTGATGGTATTGGCGCAACCACCGCATTTGATGTTTTCCACACTGATCTCGTACTGCATGGCAACCCCTGGTTTAAGCAAATAGGGCACAAGAGCCCGCCCCTAAAGACTACATTCAATATCGTGTTCGGGTCAAAATGCGTCAGGGCATTGGCTTAGAGACGTTTGTGCATTACTGTCCTGATTGGCTCGAAGCCGCAGGATATATAGAGCTTCCAGGCAGGGGCATTGCGGTCAAACACGTCGAGCCCAAGGCGCGCAAACCCTTCGCTGCGCAACTGATCAGACAGCAGGTTGAGCGCCACCTCGCCATAACCCTTACCCTGGTATTGATCGTATATCCCGAACCAGACCAGAAAAACCATATCCGTTGAAAATGCTTCCTTGTGCGTCTTGTACCACAGCGAACCCACGGCTTCATCGCTGTCACCCGCAAGGATAGCCCGGAAATGGTGCTGGTCCGATTTCCGCGCCGCCTCCAGCTCCCTGTCAACCTGCACTTTGCACACCTCGCGAATTTTCTCCATCGGCAAGTCCCGGCCCAGCGACAAGCTGACCGCCATTGAATCCACGGAAGCTTCTCTGAGGTGTGAGAACTCCTGGTTCCGGAGCGGGCGGAATCTGACCGCCACCTAGCCTACCTGCATACGGGCGTTACGGAACATGCGCAGCCAGGGGCCGTCTTCACCCCAGGTATCAGGATGCCAGGAGTTCTGCACGGTACGGAACACGCGTTCAGGGTGCGGCATCATAATGGTGAAACGGCCGTCGTCTGTGGTCAGACCGGTAATACCCAGCGGGGAGCCATTAGGATTCTGCGGGTACTGCTCGGTCGCTGCGCCGTAATTATCGACATAACGCACGGCGACCAGGTTCTGGTCAAGCGCCGGCTGCGCGCCATCAGGCTTACCGAATTGAGCTCGCCCTTCACCGTGCGCCACAGCGATAGGCAACCTGGAACCCGCCATACCTTCCAGCAACAGCGATGGAGACGACACTACCTCGACCATGGAGAAGCGTGCTTCGAACTGCTCGGATGTATTGCGCACAAAACGCGGCCAGTGCGCTGCACCGGGAATGATGTCTTTCAGCCCCGACATCATCTGGCAGCCGTTACACACTCCCAGCCCCCAGCTGTCTGCGCGCTCGAAAAATGCGTTGAATGCGTCTCGTGCACCGGCGTTGAACAGAATGGATTTCGCCCAGCCCTGACCGGCACCGAGCACGTCACCATAGGAAAATCCGCCACAGGCAACCAGTCCGCTGAACTCACTCAGATCGGTGCGGCCGGCAATAACATCACTCATGTGTACATCACGGCAGGCGAAACCGGCAGCGTCAAAAGCAGCTGCCATTTCCAGCTGACCATTGACACCCTGTTCGCGCAGGATCGCGACTTTAGGTCTCACGCCGGTAGCCATCATCGGCGCAGCCGGGTTCTCTTCGACATCAAAAGCAAGCGCCGGCTGCACGCCGGGATCGCTGCTGTCCAGCAGCGCGGCAAACTCCTGTTCCGCACACTCGGAATTGTCGCGCAGCGACTGCATCTGGTAACTGGTTTCAGCCCAGGCACGCTGCAGGTACACGCGCTTCTCATCAAGCACCGGTTTGCGCGCGTAGCTAAAAACAATATGGTCATCCTCGCGCAAGCTGCCAATGACGTGACTGTGCTTGCCCAGACCCGACTCGCGCAGTGTTTCCAGCACGGTATCGGTATCGCAATGCCGCACCTGTATAACGGCACCCAGCTCTTCGCTGAACAGGACGGCGCGCTGATCAT
>Ga0316192_10002479_pt1 | contig 13476 bp, 12 predicted proteins | sample MerIslwburrow_MG_FD_204931 | JGI IMG/M metagenome (GOLD analysis project Ga0316192, IMG submission 204931) | Coastal sediment microbial communities from Maine, United States - Merrow Island worm burrow | ecosystem: Environmental > Aquatic > Marine > Coastal > Sediment | place: USA: Maine...
CAGGTAATCAACTAATCACTTCAAATCAATCGATCGTTTGAGGTCATTAAAGCTACTATTCTATTTGTCCCAAATTTGGGACACGGATTTATGAAATCATCTTGTAACGTGCAGCTTATAAAATCATTGCCGATGAGCTGAACATCTCAGAAAAGACCGTGAAAAACCATGTGCTTAATATGTTTCAAAAAACCAATGCATCGAATAAAATGGAATTGGTGGCGAGAGTCAATGAATACTAAATGCCTCAGCAATCGGCCGATTATTGATTCTACCTCCAATTTTTGTTACTCATTAATTATTGGTATCATAAATTCGTATCGTAAATAAGTCTGATCCAAAACCTTTTTTTAAACTGTTAGATGCAATATTGTTTCGAATGTGTCTATCATCCTATTGAACCATTTAACATTCAAGTAAAAAAGTTTATTGAATACTTTAAATTTCATTCTCTTTTAATATTGTACAACTTTTTGTACAAATCAATTTAAATGATTATATTGCAGTATGGAAATCACAACGTATTCAAACTTTAGACAAAACCTTAAAGGTTTCATGGATAGTGTCCTTAAAAATAGAACCCCATTGTTTATAACGAGAACAAAAGGAGAAGATGTAGTTATGCTTTCAAAAGAGGATTTTGAAAGCATGGAGGAGACATTATACCTATTGAGTAGTCCAAGGAATGCTGAGAGATTAGCTAAAGGTATTAGGGAATATGAAGAAGGCAAAGGGATCAAAAGAGATCTTGTCGACTAATGGATATAGTATTTCTTAGTACAGGTTGGGAAGATTATCTTTATTGGCAACGCACGGATAAAAAAATACTAAAGCGGATTAATGATCTTATCAAACAGAGCCAAAGAACTCCATTTGAAGGAATTGGTAAACCTGAACCATTAAGAGGAAATCTTTCTGGGTGGTGGTCTAGAAGAATTAATCATGAACACAGGCTTATTTACAAATTCGAAAATAAATGCCTGTATATTCTTCAATGCCGATTGCATTACTAGTTGCAAAAACCGGTCAAGGTGACCACCCCATGCCGGGATAAATTGACCAAGGCTGCTGATATTGACTGACCACCCTTTACCGGTACTTGTATTTTTGTAAGTATTTGAAATACAATAAATTCTATTACACTCTTCAAAAGTTTACTTCAATATTTGCTAGGTGGTCAACACGTACGGTTTTGGGTGGTCAATGGGGCTGATTTTTCCAATGTAGCAACGTTGTCTGCACTGCTGTCCAAATCAGGCCAGTAATCGTTTCTTTTATTAAAGAAATCTCCTACTTCATTTGATGGAGTATTCTTCCTAATGTGGGGGACTTTCGTGAAAGCGGGGCTTTAACTTTACATCATTTAGAAATGCTTCGTATAAGGAAACATGTTTATTCTGGTCGCTTCCAAATTTTCCGATGATCATTCGCATTTGTGTTCGTCGCCCTTCACCGGCAACTAGATCTTCACCAAACATGGAAAGATAGAGACTACGGTGTGCGGCAATGTTGTCTGTTTCTGGATCTCCTTCGTAAGTGACGCCAACGGCATACACATCTTCCGGGCGTCCCATTACGAGGACATCGACCTCGCCTTTATTGAAAAATGCCATTGGCATGCCATAGCGACGTCCCACTGCCATCCGCCAGTACCAACGACCTTTTTGGTGGCGTCCATCGGTGAGCACATTGGCCCCGGCTTCATTCCGAGGAAAGAATGGCCATACGCCGTGAATCATGGGTTGGTCAGTAATGCGAATTTGCTCTGGCACCACAGGTCCAAACTCTTCTTTGGCCACATAAGCCCCAGAGACAAAGCCTGGTGCGAGGTAGGCCGACAGCAAAATTTCGAAGTCAGGATAATTGATCAGAGTCTCCACGGACATATCCATGTCGATGATGTTTGGTTCACGGAAAGTAAACCTGATGGTCACATTTGCCTGTCGTCTAATCGTGGGCAACCAAGTGAGAGTTACACCATCTTTCTCTGCTTTTACAAGCGGCTTTTCTGCCCTGAGCTCTGTCAAGTACCCGCCACTAATCAACACGCGAAAGAAGTTTAATAAGCCGACATGTTCCATTCCACTTCCATCAGGACTAATCAGCGTGTTCGAAGGTGTATGTCGCACTTCGCTAAAGTGGTGGCTCTTACTAAAATTTACCACTCCTGACAATTGCGACAGATTAAACTCCATTACTTCGAGCTCTGGATTCCAGGTAATCCTCTCCTCACTTTGCATTTCCAAAGTGGCATTAGTATTATTGTTTACTAGTTCTTGTTTTTCAATTTTCTGCCAACTACCGATGAGAATAAAAATCGCGGGCAACATTAAAATTCTGATCATCATAGCTTCTACTTTTATTTAAAAGTTAAATTTAACAAAAACAAATATGGACATATGTGCAATATAAATGCACGTTTGTCCAAATTGTATATTTCAAAAATTATTTAAAGTAATGCTGATTATCAAAAGAATTCTGAAAATCATTTAACTCCATCAAATCTCTCACCAAATCAAGGTTAGATATTTCAAACCTCTTGTCTACAAAGCAAGCCTCTCAGATATTCTGAGGGGCTTTTTTATTGCTATCGGTAACGAAAACGGTAACAGAATCTCAAAATTTCCATTTCCTAAGGATAAAGAAGCAAGCAATCCATGACTCATATTTAGGATTGTTACTGCCCAAATATTACAAATACTGAATGAATCTTACCTAGTTCATTACTTGGATTTTCATTAAATTAGCTTAATATCAACTCATTAAGATAAAGTGATTCAGTATTAATCCGTAATTGGTAGTGCTTTTTATTTTCACACAATTATCTTAAACCAACCTCTCCTCAAGCATATCTTTCCAAATTACAAATCCTTTTCTCTCATCGGAATAATCATGGATAATTCTACTGAAATTCTCAGGGTGACTCTCTAAGAAGGATTGCCTTCCTTCGTTCCTGATCAAATTTAGATCTTTATCAATACTTGAGATATTTTGTTTTAGCGAAATTATGTTTCTGTCAAAGTGCCAGATATAAGTTGCTTCTTCAGTGTTTAAAGTTTCCAAAACTAAATGATACCCTTCATTTCCTGAAAGCAAGAAGACAAATGAAAACGGATTCAGCACAAATCGAAGCTTCATGATATTACTCTCATGCCTTGATGCCAGAAATCTCAACTGACGAAAATGCTTTACATCCTTATTTTTCAATAAATCATCTAACAATTCTTCTTCTGAATTATAAAGAGATCCATCGCTCTGTTCTGATTGCAATTGATGTAAATCGAGCAAATTTTCATTTGAACCGGCAAATTTCTTTCGTCCGACAATATTGTTTTGGATAAATCGAAATTTGACACTTTCAATAATTTCCTGGTTGATCTTTTCTACATCCTTCGAATTCGCTGACTGAGCCACCAATGTATTATTTTCAAACTCGGCATGTATTTCAACTTCGACATATTTAGACTTCAATATTTTAGAAAAGAATGCCTTTAGTACATCAAACTCTGGTCGCAAATCATCATTTTCCACTTCAAATTCAAGTGCTACCAAATTGCCAGGAATTTGATAATTAAATGCCACTGCTCCATATCTGAAATCCAAATGGTCAATTAGCACGTTGATTTTCTTTGCAATAGTCAATGTTTTTGATGAAGCTTTGCTGTTTTCTTGTTCATCAAAAAGAGAGGCCTGTCTTGCAAATTGCCTGTAGTAAAGATTTCTTTTGAGAAAGAGTCTGTTCAAGTAGTCTATCTGATAGTCATGATAATCATAAATGACCGGAGTGTTTTCAGAACGCTGAACTCTTCCAATGTACTGAATAAGCTTTCCCTTAAATGAAAACGGGTAAACTAAAAATAAACATGAAGCATTTTGTAAATCGGTACCCTCGCCAAAGAATTGGCCTGTTGTGATCAATGCCTGATAATTCCCATCATTTAACAATTTCCACTTAGATTTACGACTGCTTTTTGAATCATCACCGCTTAATGTTATGGTTTCATAAGACTGTTTGAGGAATTGGTTTAATGTATCAATATGTTCTTTCCGTTCTGTAAGAATGACAACTTTCTTCTGCTTTTTCAATTCATCTATCACATCTTCAATTATCAATTTATTCCTGGCGGAATCATGTACCAAAATTTTAGATAGTGTTTCGAAAGTATCAGTTTTAGAATTATATGGAACGTTTAAAGCTGTTTTTCTTATTATGATTACTGGGTGTTTGTATTGCTCAATATCATTTGTTCTAATTTCAGCTATTGTCTCTCCCAAGTAAATGGAGATGAGTTTTCCGTCATTGCCTTTTCTAAAGGGAGTAGCTGTTAATCCATATTGGTAATAAGGACTTAGTTTTGAGATAGTATTTCTATAAGTATCAGCCGGTATGTGGTGACATTCATCAATGATTACAGTCCCAAATGAATGAACAAAACCTCTATCTTCAGTTTTCTCAACGTACTTTGCCAAGCTTTGAATCATGGCTAAAGTAATATCCTTTTTTAATTTCACCTTTCCCTGGCCAATTCTTCCGATTTCATTTTTTGGGATCCCAAGGAATGATTGAATTCTTTCCATCCATTGATCCATTAGTTGCTTTCGGTGAACAATGATTAATGCAGGCTGCTGCTTATCTTGAATAATTCTCAAACCAATTACTGTTTTTCCCGATCCTGGAGGGGATGTAATTATTCCAAAATCTTTCTTTAAAGCAGCTAATATTGCAATGTCTTGATATGACCTGAGAGTTAAATTGGATATGAAATTAATGGCAGGTCGTTTTTCTCGCTTGTCAAGGAATTCAAAATCGAATTTATGTTGTTTACAATACCGCAACATTCTACCTACAAAGCCTCTTGGAATTATAACTTCGCTTTCACTTTCCTCCAGGCATTTAAAAAAGCGCTGTGTCCCCCAGGTGCTTTTACCAGCTTTCTTTTTGATAAAATATTCGGAGTTGGGAAAATTAAGTTCCTCATTCAAGAATTCAATTAAACCTAATGTCATACCCGATCTATTGAGGCGTAAATCACTACTTAGAACTATCTGGAGTTTACCGGAGATATCTTGTGATGATTTTGTGCTTTTTGGGCTTGAAACCATCGTCTGATACAATGAATCAAGGTGTCTTATTGAAGCCTTTTGGATAGTAGATAAAAATTTCCACTGATCTTCGAAATGCTTCCAATCAACAGTAGATGTGTCAATGAAACAGCTATTCCCATTTTCCAGGGCTGGCTTATGGAATGGCAGTGCGATCAAATTCCCCAGGCCTTTACCTGAAAGAAAATCCTGGTTTGGAAACAACCTGTCAAAACTTGAGCCCTTATCAAATACTGAAAAAATGCCTGCTTGTTTCAGCAAAGTGGTTAATATTTTTCTACTTCTAATTGCTGGATAAGGCTTCTCAAAAAATATCCAAACGTGGCCTCCTTCTCCAGACCGTGAACGTTCCAGATAGGCAGGAATACCGTTTTCTGCACAAACTTTTAAAAACAACAGGCACTCATCCTTCCAATTTTTCTTATCAAAATCTGCGGCAATAAACCATGAGTTGTTGTCCTTCAACAATGGGTAGATGCCAATTAATTGTTCACCATTTAAGTGCTTGAATATTTGTTGATCTGAAAGGGCCAAATAAGTCTTACCGTCATAGCTTTTAAACGACCCTCCTTTCATTTTGTGAATGCGGTATAGATAAGGATCAAATTCATATGCTGGCATATATCCACCCTTACTTCCCTTCTGCCAATAGATGGCGAAAACATCTTTCCGGCAATTGAAAAGAGTGTGGATTAGCTGTAATTTATCGCGATCGTTGCTTGCCACATTTGAAAAATATATTTTCTTTTAAAGACATGAAAGTAAAAAGAGTGCACGAATGTTACGTTTTATCCGCTTTCAGCCTTTCAAGTATATTGATAAGTTTATGAACCGTAGAACTGGGGTTTTCAAATTCCTTTTGTTTCGCAGCTCTTTTTACAGCGTCCTTCATTCTACCAATAAGCTTTTCCTTCAATTTGTCATCGATTATCCCTTTTTTATACTGTCTATTTCTGTTTTCTAATTCTCTGTAGCAGGTTTTATTTGTGATGAATGCTGTTTGATTTTTATAATGTAAAAGAAACCATAATTCAATGGAAGGATTTGAAACAAGTAAAATACAATTGTTTATCCCTTGCAGCCTTTGGAGCATTTTTGGGACATCCAGATCATACAACAAGAAGTCCATGTCCTTTTCATGTGTCGGCTTATCATTTTTATAATTATCTATAAATCGCTTGGTGATATCATTCCTTCCTATCTTAGTTTTAATATGTATAGAAGGAATTCGGTACTCAGATTTAAGCAGGTTGATATAGGCTTCTTCAGTATCTCCTTCGCAAAAAATATAGAGGGTTGGATTTATTTTTTTCCCTCGAGACGGCCTTCGCTTGCTTGCCATTTAGTTGTGAATTAATTCATTTAACTTCTCCTTGGAGTTATCTATAATTGGAATCGAATCAAATCTTCCCTGCAAATAGGCCTTTTCCACATTCATTGTATCTCTAAAATCACCATAATCATATAGTGAATATAAATCTGAACTTCCATCCATTTTCTTGTTAACAAACCAAACTTGATCTTTTCTGAATTTATCAAGATCAAGGATACTAGTATTATGTGTTGAGAATATTAACTGAGCTTGGGAACCTGTATTGAAAATTTGAATAATGTATTCAATCATCTTCACATGCAAACTATCACCAATTTCATCGATCAGTAATATCTTATTGTTCCTTACTACATCGAGAATAATTAGCATCATCCAAAATAACTTAATTGTTCCTGCAGACTCCTCTGTCTGGAAATTGAATGGAGTATGTGGTGATGATTTATGAAAGGTTTTAATTTCCAAATTTTCAATTTCTGTATCTTGAAAAGACACATCTTCAGTTTCAAAATTAGCTCTAATGTTTTTTCCTTTTGACTTAGTTATTTTCTGTTGGAAATCAATGATATCGCTATCAGCTAATTGTAAAGCTTTTAATAATGGATCTTTATAGTTCTTTATGAGCATATTTACATGACGATGACTATACCGTCTATAATGCAGGATAAAACTCCTATTAAAAAAATTAAAAACATCTTTGGGAATGGCCCTATCCATTTGACTTGCTCTTGAGATAAACAGAGTTTTATTTGATGTACTATCTGCAACGTCATATGGCCTTTTGATGACAGAGGTACCAAAAGAATACTTATCCTTTTTGGTTTTACCTACTTTTTCATCCCGTTCAAAAACTTTAGCTATCCTCCCACTGGGATAATAATAAAGGCTCTCTTTTAATATTTCGGTTCTTGTTAGGGTGTACGAGTATAAATACTCAATCCCTTGAATGACAAATCTGATTGAATATGTGCTAGGTTTACCATTGAAACCATCAAATTTAAAGGGATGATAATTGAAGACAGTATTCTCATTATGATTATGTGATTTAAAAATCATTGCATTGCAAAATCTTATAGCCTCAATAATGTTACTTTTTCCAGAGGCATTTGCACCATAGATTGCAATGGTTTTTAGAACATCTATATCATCAAAAGGGAATGTATTTTCAATAAGAGCTCTGGATTTTTCAGTATTAATATTTCCAGCTCTAAGATCAAGTATCACTGTATCTTTAATTGAGAAAAAATTGGTCAATTGAATCTCTAATACCATTTTATTGTTTGTTTCTGTAAAATATTTACAATATTAAACAATAAAATACTATAACTTGTTATGAAAGTGTAAAATATCATTTCTTAAAAGTTGCGCCAATACCCTGTTCATAACCGAACAGGCAAGAAGTTTTCTGTGAGCTATTAGAGGCATTTAGCGATTCAGAAAACACATCTTGCAATGACAGCGCCAGACCTTCGCTTTCCTCCTTTCTCTTCCCTTCCGCAATAGATTTGCCCGATTGGGAAGAAGTATTTTCTGTTTGATTTGATGTTTCTACTCTCATTTCATTTCGTCGTTTAGAGATGCCACTGATTTTGCTGTAAGGGGAAAAAAGCTGGAGGACATACCGCTATTTTTGTAGTTTTGTAGTAAATCCTCTGCAACTCGCTGACTATCTTATTTTTAACGCTACTACAAACCCGGTACAAAAGCGGTACAAAATCATTTCTTTGGCTTATTTTGACTACAAATATTTTTTTGTAGTCATTTTGTGTTATTTTTGTAGTCAAATTAATCATTTGATATTCAATAGTTTAAATGACATTTGACTACAAAACTACAAAATTTGCTCTGTTCACATTTTAGCAAGCCCAGGAGCAAACATATATCCTAATATAAGTAAAATCAGCAAAATGTCTGCTTTACAATTACCTTTTACAATCAGAAAATTGTGAGCTTTATGAATTGACTTTGGTATTGAACAATTAATAATTGTTCTTTAAAAATTACTAATTAACAATTATTAAAGAACAAATCCTCTGATATTATCTAGGCTACACTCTTGTTTAAAGCTGACTTTAGTGCCTTAAGTGAAGTATTTTCATACTTTAAAATTGTCTTCAAGTCCTGGTGATCTGTTAACTTCATTACCGTTGTAGGTGGTACACCATCCTCCAATAAATGCGTAACACATGTCCTTCTAGCCATATGACTACTCATAAAATCACATAATACTTTTTCAATCGTAATCCTTTTACTGCCCGAATATCTTTTGATCCTGACTCTTCGATTTAGTTTTGCTTTGGCGCCCACTTCCTTTAAATAGTCATTGAATTTTTGGGCAGTAATTTCCGGCAACACAAAATCATATTTTTGCAAAATGCCATATGCAGGTTTAATCCTACCAACAAAAGGAATGGTTATGATTTTCTTCGTTTTTACTACTCGAAATTGCCAATAAAACTCTCCAGTTTCACTGTCTTTCTTGATGTCATTTTTATTGAAATTATCAATATCGCTCCACCTTTGACCAGTATAATATGCAAAAAGAAAAACGTCTCGTACTTTTTCAAGCTTGGAATCCTCAGACAAATCTAGTTTGACCAATTCATCAATCTCTTCATTTGTCAATGTGACAATTTCATGCTTTCTGGTTTTTGGAGAGCTGAATTTTCGATATGCAAAATTCTCATGATACTCCCGATCAGCTGCCCACTCCAGGAATGTTTTAAAAACAGAAATGTATTTATTTACTGTATCATCTTTAAGGCCAATAGTATCAGGGTATTTTGGATTCGGTCTGTTGAATAAATAATTAGTGAAGTCATCGAAGAAATTCAAGTCCAGAGATTCGAATGAAATTATTTTATTCCTCTTCTTTCTGTAATCTTTTAGTAGGTTTTTTAAGGTATAATATTTTTTGACTGTAAGAATACTTTTTCTTGAGCAACTATCAATAAATTGCTGGAATACCTTGAAAAATTCATCCTGTACTTGAACTTCTTCCTTCTCTTTGAATTCTTCTTCCAAGTGCTTTTTGATAGAACTCAAATCAGGAATTATTCCGATTGATTTTTGTTCCTGGTAAAATTCAATAATCACTCTCCTAAACCTTTCCAGATAGTCCTGGTACGTTGAATAAAATGATAGATGCGTGTATTGATGTTTAAGGAACCCTCTCTTCTTGTCCCAGTATTTTGGATGGATGCTCCACTTGGTTGATGTTTGTAATCTTTTGGCATCAAAAGAGAAGCTGGCATAGATTACAGATTTGTTTTTTGCATTCGGGTTTTTTAAATAGAATGTTACTTGAGCCATTGTAAATTGGTTGTTGGTTGTACACAAATATAGCTACAATAACGGTAACGAAAACGGTAACGTTTTTACTTAATCGTTCTAAATCTTGCTTATCCTCATTTTACTAAAAAGTCTATTTTTACAGCATTAGAGGCATAAAATAGAGAAAAATAGATAAAGTAAATTATATAAAAAAGAGTCCTGCTCCCGCTACTTGAAAATCAGGCAGTTACGACAAAACGTAGCTGCCTTTTTTAATATGGGTACAGAATATTGATTTTTTTCATGTCGCCATAATTATTGATTTTGTTTACCATGTTTTGGTGATAAAATCTATGAAAGTGCTCTAATTACATGGTTTTTGCATAAGTCTTCACTCTATTTGTATGGCAGCTCATTACAACTTCCTAAGAAATATGGTCTAACAACTTAAAATTTCTAGAAAAAACGAAATTAGAAAGGTTAAGTAATAAAAAGCTCCACTGCGTATTACATAATGATTTCATAATATGGTGTCCCAAATTTGGGACAACTCAGTCTTAACCCTGCTTATTGGGCGTAATGGGATATTTTATCCTGATGTTTGATATATTCATCATTCACTATTTCTATATCCATTTTGTCCAATTACAATATCTATCACACTAATCTTATCCTACTTCACCATCTTGGTTCTTTATCTATTGATCATAAATCAACAATTCCCAGAAGTACTTTATCTAATTGGAAGAAAAAGGACATTTCTAAAATAATGGGATGTGATGCCATTACTGATGATGAAATCTCATTATTGAAAGAAATTGCCAAATGTAAAAAACTATTAAGTGCCGCTAAAGCCTTATATTATCTATTCCATACCATATCCTATTTATTCAAATACGCAGATAACAAGAATGAATTGTTAAAGCTGAATAAATCATTAATCCTTGATACTATTGAAAAAACTCAACCAATTCTTGGTACTAAACGTATCCTAAAATCTATTGGGATTTCTTGCTCCAAGTTGTATTATTGGATTGAAAAGAAAAACTGTCAAAACTCTATTTTTCAATTGTGTCAACCCAGACATCCGAATCAACTACTTCCTACTGAAGTGGATATCGTTAAGGATTATTTGCTCAATGAAAGGTTTAAGAATTGGAGTTCACTTTCTATTTATTATCAAGCCCTTCGTGACAATGCAGTATTTATGGGAATCGGTACCTGGTATAAATACACCAATCGTTTAGGCATCAAAAGAAAGTTCTTCAGAATTAATAGAAAAAATGTTATTGGGATCAGAGCATCAAGGCCATTGCAAATATTACATATGGATGTCACCATTTTCAAGCCTCTTGACAATACCAAAGTCTATATCTATTTCATTGTCGATAATTTCTCCAGGGTAATCTTAAACTGGAAGGCAAGTGTTGAATACTCAAGTTCGATTGCTATGAAGGTATTGAAGGAATCTATTTGTAAACATGGTATTAGGCCTGATTCAACATTAATCACTGATGGTGGACCAGAAAACCAGGGAGAGGTTTCAGGCTTTGTTGATGGCAATCCAAATATTAATCAATTAATCGCTCAAAAAGATATTTTTCAATCTAACTCAATGATTGAGTCTGTCAACAAGCATATCAAATATTATTACCTCTTCAAGAAAGAATTGAAAGATTTCGAAGATACAGTTACCTATCTATTATCCTCCGTTCCTGATTACAACAAAAAACCTCATGGTAGGCTATTTGGCCTTACCCCTAATGAAGTGCTAAATGGAAATGAACCTGCAAAGGATAACTATCAAAATGATATAGCAGAAGCCAGGAAAAAGAGATTATTACAAAACCATTCAAAAGAATGTTGCCAAAGCAAGTAAAACCAACTTCAAATAAAGTTCTAAAGACATTGAATGTGATAAATCAATTCAGGTAATCAACTAATCACTTCAAATCAATCGATCGTTTGAGGTCATTAAAGCTACTATTCTATTTGTCCCAAATTTGGGACACGGATTTATGAAATCATCTTGTAACGTGCAGGGTATTGCATTGCTAACCTTTCCATACTTTTACATTTTTACAGATGACTTTCAGTGCGAAAATACTCTTTTTCGAACGACTTTTAATTAGCTTACTACGCTTTTTCGGATGTCTTTACTAAAATTCATTCACTTTCTCAAACGAAAACAGATAACTCCTGCATTTTTTTTGGTCTGTAAATAAGGAAGGAACTGCGAAATGATCATTCTGAAATGGATACTCTTGTTAACAATTAATAATTGCTCTTTGGTAATTGGCATTTAATACTCACTGAAGAATCAATTCCCTTTTACTACCTAGGCAACACTTTTTGTTAACGCTGCCTTCAGTGCCTTAAGTGAGGTATTTTCGTACTTTAAAATAGTCTTCAAGTCTTGGTGATCTGTTAATTTCATTACTGTGGTAGGTGGTACGCCATCCTCAAGCAAATGAGTAACGCAAGTTCTTCTAGCCATGTGGCTACTCATAAAATCGTAAAGCGCTTTTTCAATTATAATTTTTTGGCTACCAGAAAATCTCTTAATCCTTACTTGCCGAGTGAGCTTGGCCTTTGCGCCAACTTCTTTTAAATAGTCATTGAACTTTTGAGCCGTTATTTCAGGTAAAACAAAATTGTACTTTCGCAAAATATCATAAGCAGGTTTAATTCTTCCAACAAATGGAACTGTAATTATCTTTTTTGTTTTCACAACCCTAAATTGCCAATAATGCTCTCCGGTTTCAGAGTCCTTCTTTTAGTCATTTTTATTAAAATTATCAATATCACTCCACCTTTGGCCTGTGTAATATGCAAAAAGGAAAATATCCCTTACCTTTTCCAGTCTGCAATCCTCAGATAGATCAAGTTTTATTAATTCCTCAATCTCTTCATTTGTCAAGGTTACAATTTCATGTCTTCTTATTTTTGGAGAGCTGAATTTTCTATAGGTAAAATTCTCATGGAATTCCCGATCTGCTGCCCAATCAAGGAAAGTCTTAAATACTGAAATATATTTGTTAACTGTGTCATCCCTTAAACCCAGAATTGTCATTAGGAATTTAAGTTGGCACAAAAGGCCACTGAAAATTCTGAGTTTGATTCCAAATTCCTTCAATCCATTGTCTTCTTTTCATATTTAGAGAAAGATGAAGAAGATGCTGATTTCCTGATTTGGTTATGTATCCACCAATAGCAAATATCTTGTAGCGAAGTGTTTTGAGTTGATGCAGTTTGTCTGATCGTAATACAGCTTGTTTGAAAAGACTCATGATGTTGTATGCAATAACAACAAAATTTAGAGCTGCCTCGGTAGCTGCAAAATCTTGCATATTGAAATTGTCAAAGCCAGCTTTTAGCTCTTTTATTCTGTTTTCGCAATCAGCTCTGCCTTTGTACATATTCCATACTACCTGAGGTGAGAAATTTAGATTGGTGATATAACAGCTATATCTGTAATTTTGGTAAATACCTTCTTCTTTGAATAGTTTGAGTTGTTTGCCTGTTGCCTTGGGTCTTTTTTGTATGTGTTGGCGTACCACAATAAGCCTTCTTGGTTTTTCCCAAGTATCACTTTGATAGCTTGTTTCAGCTATCTGTAGCCCATCATCAAGCTGCCACCAGTTTTTTATTGTTGCCACTTTCTTCTGTATGGTACTGTAATGCCTGGCTACAATGATGTATTTTATGGGTTTAGCTTCCAGATAATCAAATATTTCTTTGCTATAAAACCCACTATCTGCACGTAACAG
>Ga0316192_10002481_pt1 | contig 13476 bp, 10 predicted proteins | sample MerIslwburrow_MG_FD_204931 | JGI IMG/M metagenome (GOLD analysis project Ga0316192, IMG submission 204931) | Coastal sediment microbial communities from Maine, United States - Merrow Island worm burrow | ecosystem: Environmental > Aquatic > Marine > Coastal > Sediment | place: USA: Maine...
CAGATCCTTTATCCTTTTTTCTTTTTTTATTCTTGTAAAGGAATAAGTGTTCGATTTTGTGTCAAGTATGGTATACATTTCCAATACTCTTTCCAATATATTAATCCCCTTTTTCTTATCAGTATTTAATGTATACTCACCAATCTCAATGATATAATCTATTAATTTCTCAAATTGTTCAGGAGATAATTTCAAATTAGAAAGATAAATCGATAAGTCTGAATATTCAATCCTCAAAATTTTATTGATATCAATATCCATCTCCTCCTTAAACTTTTCATTGGTTATCTCAATACCCTGTTCAACTTTTCCCTGGGATTTCAAGCCAAAAAAACCCGCTATAATTGTACCCAGCACCTTCCCTAATTGCTCAATCTGATCTTTGATTAAATCTCTCCTTTCCATCCGTTATTATTCCGTGTTTATACTTTTTCTTCAATACCTGGTAAAATATTGAATTCTTATTTAACCCGATAGTTGTTTTGTCTAAAAAAGTGTGTTTTACTTATGTATAAATATATTTACTAAATCCATTAAATCAATATTGGGTATCTATAAAATAAATTTTTCAAATATCTTAAGATAAGATAGATTATATGAAGCCAATGTCTATAAAAAAATATTAAAATAAATAATTTGGTATATCTTCTGTGAGAAGCTAAGGAAAAATCTTAATTGGATATTGGTATTTAAATCCAGATTCCCGTAATTCAAGCTTTTATTCTGTATAGAATAATGATACTGAAATAGATATACTCTTTTAAGCTGTATTATTTATATGACAAGAATTGAATAATATCATGGACAAGAACAAATTAGATGGAAGGAGAAGGAATAATATCCATGTAGGCCAATTAGTCGAGATTGTACAGAAACAGGATCAGAGAACTGGTAATTTAACTGAAGGAGTCGTATCAAGAATCCTCACCAAATCTCACAATCATCCTCACGGAATAAAAGTCCAACTGGAATCAAGAGAAGTTGGTCGTGTGAAAAATATTTTGGTTGAATAAGCCAAAACAAGATTGTTTGTAATTTAGATTTTAGAATAAATTTTTATAAATACATTAATTGGATCGTTTTGAATATTAACTCTCCTTGGATTATGAAAAACAACTACTGCAAATTAAAAGAAATAAATAGGGCGCCGTTACTTAGTATCCTCATTTTTGCTATGTCTTTATATACAAACTCTGTTTTTTCACAAGGAACACGATTGCTCAGACAGCCAACAATAAGTGCTACTCATATCGCTTTTACTTATGGGGGGGATATATGGATTTCAGAACTAAGCAGCGAAAAGGCCATACGACTTACCAGCACACCGGCTGTTGAAAGTGATCCTCACTTTTCTCCCGATGGTAAATCTATTGCGTTTTCCTCAAACCGTTCCGGTTCAATTGCAGTATATACGGTATCAATTGAAGGAGGGGATCCAACCCGTCATACCTGGCACCCAAGCCCCTCATATCCAAGAGGATGGACACCAGATGGAAAAAGCATTTTATACGCATCTTCCAGAGAGACAGCCCCGTCTTCCTATAATCGCTTATGGACCGTTTCCATTGAAGGAGGGCCATCAACACTTCTAACGCATCAATGGGGGACGGATGGTTCTTTTGCTCCCGATGGACAACAGATCATAATTGATCGGGTAAGGCGTTGGGATACAGAATGGCGCGCTTACCGGGGTGGACAAAATACCCCTTTGGTAATACTAAACCTGAATGACTTAACTGAAACTCCTCTACCAAATGAATCAACCACTGATATCCAACCTTTATGGATGGGTGAAAATATTTATTTTCTTTCGGATAGGGACTGGACCTCTAACATATGGTCGTATACTCCAAACTCTGGGGAGTTGAAGCAAATTACCAGTTTCACGGATTCTGATATTAAATGGCTGGATGGAAACAACCAAAAACTCGCTTTTGAGAGAGATGGTTATTTGTTTCTGCATGATCTTGGCAGTGGAGAAACAAATCAATTGAATATAACAGTCAGCGGAGATTTTTCATGGGCGGAAACCCGTTGGGAGGATGTAAGTAAAAATGTTGGGTCTGCTTCTCTATCACCTACTGGAAAGCGGGCTATTATGGAAGCACGTGGTGAAATATTCACTATCCCTGTTGAGCATGGAGATGCGAGAAATATTACCCGTAGTTCTGGTGCAGCTGATCGTGCTCCTGTCTGGTCACCCAAAGGAGATCAGATAGCCTGGTTTTCAGATGCTGATGGAAAAGGCTATGCATTATTGATAGCCAGCCAGGATGGATTATCTACACCAAGAAGTATTTCTATTGGAGAATCAAAAATGGCCTGGGAGCCCCAATGGTCGCCTGATGGAAAGTTTATTTCTTTTATAGATGATGATGTCAGAATCAGAATTGTTGAAATTGAATCGGGAAATATAATTACTGCTGACGCAGGAGGCACAAACCTTGAGCGAGGTAATGTAGGTCCGGCATGGTCAACGGATTCTAAATGGCTGGCTTATACTAAAACGGGCACCAATGGCTTCAGGCAGATTAAACTATGGTCACAAGAAGATCAAAACACAGTTGCTCTTACCAATTCTTTTGCGGATGCTTTTTCTCCGGCGTGGGATTTAGATGCAAGGCATCTCTACTTTTTAGCAAGTACCGATCTTGCACTTGGTTCTGGTTGGGCAAATACAAGCGCTATGACAGCCAAACCTGAGTATGCCGCATATATTATCAATTTACGAAAAGACGACCCCTCCCCTTTCAAACCCCGTAGTGACGAGGAACCAATGGAAGAAGGGAAAAAAACGGAGGAAGATAAGGCATCAGAAAAGAATAAAAAGAAGACATCCAAAAATAAGAAGGAAAACGATGAAGTTGACTTAGAAGACAAAGAGAATAAAAAAGTTGATACTGTTAAGATTGATTTTGATAATATCGAACGAAGAACGATGGCATTACCCTTAGCAGAAAGCAATTATCGTTTCACCCTTCCAGGACCAGCTGGCTCCGTATTCATAGGAGAACAGAATTCAAATGGCTCAGGACTTACGATCCAAAAGTTTACACTTGAAGAAAGAAAGGCTGAAGAATTTATTAGTGGTGCACGTCAGGTATCCATATCCGCGGATAAAAAACAAATGCTTGCCCAGATAAATGGAGGATGGAAGGTAATGGAGACAAGCAAACCAAATGGAAAGGATGGAAAATCGCTGAAAGTAAATCTTCAAATTAAGCTAAACAGATCGGAGGAATGGAAACAAATATTTGAAGAAGCCTGGAGATATGAACGTGACTACTTCTATGATCCTGAGATGCATGGGCGGGATTGGATGGAAGTATACAATCGATATTCTCCGTTAATACCGTATGTAAAACACAGAGCTGACCTCACCTATGTACTCGATCAGGTTAATGGAGAACTCTCAGTTGGGCATAGCTTTGTTTTTGGAGGAGATTACCCTGATACTGATAAATCAATGGTAGGATTACTGGGAGCAGATTTAGCGGCCGAAAACGGACGGTGGAAAATTACGCGCATTTATACCACAGAAAGTTGGAATCCGAAGTTATCAAGTCCTCTGGACCGACCGGACATTAAGGTAAAGGAAGGATATTATATTGTTGGAATAAACGGAAAAGAACTGGCAGACACCGATGATCCATATTTGTTTTTGGATGGTACAGCCGGACATCAAACGGTAATCCATGTAAACGAAAAGCCTGAATTTGGTGGATCATTTAAAGAAATCGTAGTTCCTATCAATAGTGAATATGCATTGCGACAAAGAGCCTGGGTAGAAGACAACAGGCGTTTGGTTGATAAATTATCAGGTGGCAAATTGGGGTATGTATGGGTACCGAACACTGGAGGCCCCGGATTTGTCTCTTTCAACAGGTATTTCTTTGCACAGCAGGATAAGCTGGGAGCTGTAATTGATGAGCGATTTAACGGAGGTGGCTTGCTGGATGACTATATGGTAGATTTGATGACCCGGAGTCTTCGAGCTGCAATTACCAACGAAGTTCCTGACGGAAAACCGCTACGTCTTCCTACGGGTATTCTCGGCCCAAAAGTATTGTTAATAAACGAGTTGGCTGGATCTGGTGGAGACTTTTTCCCATGGATTTTCCGACAACAAAAAGTTGGACCTTTAATTGGAACCAGAACCTGGGGAGGACTGGTAAAATCATCAGTACATTACGCTTTGGTGGATGGTGGTGCACTCACAGCTCCGGATAATGCTGTATTTGATCCAATTAACAATAAGTGGGTCGCTGAAAATGAAGGAGTTCCTCCGGATATCGAAGTGATTCAGGATGCGAAATCACTTTCTAACGGAATAGATCCTCAACTTGAACGAGCTGTCAAAGAAGCATTGCAATTGTTAGAGAATCAGAAAGAGATTGAGGTCATTCCTCCTCCTTTCCCTTCTCCTGCAAAGCAGAAATAGACATAGTGATTATTTATTAAAGAACATTTACCTCTTAAAATATAAGAATGAAAAACTTAACTATTTTTTCAACAATATTATTACTTATCGCTGCAGGTAGCTGTAACAATAAAACACCTTATTCGCCGGATATCTCTACCTATATGTCACCTAAGGGTACGGATATCTACAAACCTGATTCAGCAACTATTGCACAGAATTACGAGATACCCGAATGGTTTAAAGACGCCAAGCTAGGTGTTTTTATTCATTGGGGAGTTTATGCTGTTCCAGCCTTTCAAAATGAATGGTATCCGCGTAATATGTATATTAAAGATAGCAGGGCATACGATCACCACCTCGAAACCTATGGCAACCAAACTGAGTTCGGATACAAGGATTTTATTCCCATGTTTAAAGCTGAAAAGTTTAATGCAGAAGAATGGGTATCTCTATTTAAAGAATCAGGAATAAAATATATCGTTCCGGTCGCTGAACACCATGATGGATTTTCAATGTACAATAGTGTTGTTAATAAATGGAATTCGGTAAATATGGGGCCACAAAAAGATATTGTCATGGAACTAAAAATGGCCAGCTTAAAGCACGGATTACACTTTGGACTGTCATCACATCGGGCAGAAAACGCATGGTACTTTAATGGGGGCAAGGAAATACCTTCTGATGTTCAGGATCCACAATATAGCTCTCTGTATGGAGAAGGGCTGAAGGAACCAGGAGGCCAAACACCAGAATGTCCTGAAGGTGCTGGTTTTAGTGATGCATCAAAGGAAAAATGGCTAAAACATACTTACGAATTGATAGACAATTATGAACCAGAATTATTCTGGTTTGACTGGACAGTGGGAAAATATCCGTTCCGTTCTACATTTTATCAATTTATGGCTTATTACTATAACAATTCCATTGACTGGCAAAATGGAGTAGTTGTAAATACTAAATTTGGATATGGCGACAATATCCAGGTATTTGATATCGAAAGAGGCAAATCAGAAACAGCAAGGACTTTCCCATGGCAGACCGACACTTCAATAGGTAAAAAATCATGGGGGTATATTGATGGTGAGGAAAATAAAACACCCAATCAAATCATCGATGATTTTGTTGATATAGTAAGTAAAAATGGAAATCTTCTGTTAAATATTGGCCCAAAACCTGATGGAACAATCACAGCCGGGCAACAGGATGTTTTGTTAAAAATTGGAAGCTGGCTAAAAGTTAATGGAGAAGCTATTTATGGCACTCGTCCCTGGATACAAGCTACTGAAGGCTCTCAAGAGGGGACTTCAGGTGCCTTTTCCGATAATACAGAAACAGAATATACAGCACAAGATATACGCTTTACAACAAATGGAGACGTCCTATATGCCATTTCACTGGCCTGGTCAGACTCAGAAATTACAATTCATTCAATTGAAGAGAACTTAGTAGTTGACCAGGTTTCTATGCTGGGATCTAATGAAGTTCTTATATGGCAGCAAACATCGGAGGGTCTAATAGTTGATTTCCCGGAGGAAAAACCAACAGATTATGCTCATGCACTAAAGATTCTATTTAAATAATCGGATTTATTTGAGGTAATCGTAAAGATAGAATTAATTACAATTCTCATCTCAATAAACAATAATTGCTTAAATGACTGGTGATATTAATAATATTATTGGAGCAGCTATCTCGCTATATATATTTGTTTTATGCTGTTTGATTTTCATTTCACGAATGCTCAAGCATTATCGCCTCGAGTATTGGCTTGGCATCTTAGTTATATTATGTGCATTTCCCCTGCTATATTTGTTATATTCTGCATATCAATTAAATAGATCAATTTTATATCATATTCAGATAGGAATCATGATTGGATTTATTTTCATTGAATGGTTCCTTGATTATGTTATAAAATCAGATTTTAGAAAGGTAAAGTGGATGGCAATAGCATATGTGATGTTTTTCTTTGCTGGCACAGGAGGTATGATTGGAATAGCTTCCTATGCGGGTAAAATATGGACAATCTCAGCTATTATTCTGTTTTTTATAATGACAACTCTTGCATTTGTACAGCATGTGAAAACCGGAATGTAAAAATAAGTCTTCATATACATTTTATCCATGCACAAAAATTATTCAATAGTAATATTTCTTTTATTTCTTACAGGCTGTGCGCAAAGTTCACAATACAAAAATACAGAATTTCAATCTTCATCTAGCGGTTTTGTTAACCAGGTTGATTCTATGGTAATCAATGCAACCGTTCAGCTCGAACGAAAAAACTATTTTTCCTTGAATGATCGCCTGGTAGACTTGGTACCTGAATTACAATATCGTGATCCAAGGGAAAAGGGAATAATCATTAAATAAGTATTAAATCATACTTTCGGATTACCAGATATGATAGGAAACTGACTTCTCATTTGTTATATTTATCATATTAGAACTAATAAACATTGCCAGGCCGGTAGCAATAGATACCGACAGGTATACGCTTTTCAATGATTTGATGGACCTTGAAAAATGTTCATTCTGGGCGAGTCGATTATTAGATACTTAAATGGAAAATGAAAATATGGTGAATCTAAATCTAGCTGTTTTAATTGATGGAGACAATATACCATCAGCCAATATAAAAGAGATGATGGAGGAAATTGCCAAGTATGGAAATCCTACCATAAAACGAATATATGGAGATTGGACCAAGCCAAATCTAACAAAGTGGAAAAATATTCTTCTTGAAAATGCTATTACACCTATTCAACAATATGGATATACATCAGGAAAGAATGCAACAGATTCAGCCATGATAATTGATGCAATGGATATTCTGTATTCAGAAAAAGTTAATGGATTTTGTTTGGTTTCAAGCGATAGCGATTTTACACGATTAGCAACACGGCTTCGGGAGGCCGGGATGCAGGTATATGGCATTGGTGAAAAGAAAACTCCAAATCCATTTATTGTGGCATGCGATAAATTTATTTATCTTGAAATTCTTAAAAACCAATCAAGAAATAACGAAACGGAACTTTCTGAAAGTAAAACTCCTTCAAAGGATAGCTATGATATAATAACTCCTAAAGTAATAAGGCTTTTATCATCTACCATTGCTGACCTGGCAGATGAAGATGGATGGGCTTTTCTGGGTGACGTCGGCAGTTTGTTGTTAAAAAAGCAGCCAAATTTTGATTCCAGAAACTATGGATTTGAAAAGTTAACTCCTTTGATAAAATCTACAAATAGATTTGAAATTGAACAGCGTGAAAGCACAAAAGGGAGATATAAATTAATCTTTGTGAAAAACAAAGAAAGGCATACCGAATCCAATAAGGCACATTGATCCAACTTTATCAGGTGAAGACATTACTATCTGCTTTTACTAAATGAAAACATTTTTACTTTTCATCATACTCCTAATTGAAAGGAATACGATTTTATCTCAAGAATTGATTGACAACTTTGTTTTCTTTAATATGGATAGGGAAAGGATTCAGGAAGAGTCTTTCCTCAAAACCAGGAATTTTGTAGGTGCTCAACTTAAGTATACCTGGAAAGAACTTGAACCCACAAAAGGAAATTATCATTTTCAGGATATTAAAAATGACTTAAAATATCTAAATGAACATGGTAAGAAATTATTCATACAACTTCAGGATGTTATGTTTGATACCAGCAGAGCGAACGTCCCTCACTATTTACGCACAGATCCGATATATAATGGAGGGGTTGACATCCAGTACTTAACCATAGACAATGATAGTATCATTAGCCAGGATGGATATGTTGCACGAAGATGGGATAAGTTAGTAGCCGAAAGGTTTTATGAACTATTATTCGCCCTTGGGAAAGAATTTGATGGAAAAATAGAAGGAATCAATCTTCCTGAAACTGCGGTAGGTTTTGGCGAAACCGGAAAACTATATCCTGAAGGATTTTCCCCTGAAAAATATAGAGAAGCCATCATTAATCAGATGAATAAAGTAAAACAGGCTTTCCCAAATTCAAAAGTCATACAATACGCTAATTTTATGCCAGGTGAATGGCTCCCTTGGGATGACAAGGGATATCTGAAAAGTTTATACAATTTTGCAAAAGAAAATGATATTGGGATGGGCGGTCCTGATATAAAAATCTATAAAAAGGCAGAGATGAACCACAGTTATAAATTCTTAAAAGAATATTCCAGCGACATAATAACTGGAATTGCTGTTCAATGGGGAAACTATGAAGAAATAAATCCAAAGACAGGCAATCAGGTTACTATTGATGAAATTTATCATTTTGGTCAAAATGAAATAGGTTTAAATTATATATTTTGGAGTACGCAAGAACCATTTTACTCTAATTATTTAATCCCTTTTATGGCAAAACAATAGAGTTTTATAATTGATTGTTTGATACCCTAAAAAAGTGGCATTGAAAATGTAGTCATCTGGTATTTGTAAAGCAAAGAAGTTTAGCACGTATTGAGAAAACTTGAATAAAAAAGTACCATACATATCAGATAGTAAGATATGGTAATAATAACTGACATTGCATCTATACTAATAAAACACTATTATTGTCTTTATCTCTAAAGTTTTATAGCAAGTAGAAAGAGGTATCTCTGATTAAAAAAAAGCCTCAAATAGAAGTGGGCCTATTGAATAAAATAGTTTATGAATCCAAAATCACAGTTTTTAATCACAATAATTAAATCTTCTTTCTGAAGCTGAAAAAAACAATTAAACTCATTATTATGAAATACATTAAAACAATAATTTTAATTGTAGCAATTTTATTTGAACTGCCTGCTATTAGCTATGCGCAGAAAATTGAGGATCAGTTTGATGAAATGCTTCATGAGCAATACATCCCTTATGAACCAGGCGCAACAGTACTGGTTGCTATAGATGGAAAAATTATATATCACAAGGCTTTTGGAATGGCTAATTTGGAATTAGATGTTCCAATGGAAAAAGAAATGGTCCTGGAGATAGGTTCTATTACCAAACAATTTACTGCAGTATCCATACTCATGTTAATGGAAGAAGGCAAGCTGGATCTGGATGATGATATTACTAAATTTATTAAAGATTATCCAACTCATGGCCATCACATAAGTATTCATCATTTATTAACTCATATATCCGGAATTAAAAGTTATACATCTATGCTTAGTTGGCCTCCTGTATGGAGGAAGGATTTTGAACCTATGGAACTTATAGACTTTTTCAAAAACGAACCTATGGATTTCGCCCCCGGAGAAAAATTCAGTTATAATAACTCTGCATATTTCATTCTGGGATATATTATTGAAATAGCTTCAGGGCAAACTTATGAGGAATTTATTGAAGACAATATATTCAAGCCTTTAGGAATGAAGTCATCTTATTATGGTAGCAACTCTGAAATAATAAAAAAGAGAGCATATGGTTATCAGAAACAAGATGGTTTTATTAATGCTGAATACCTGAGTTTAACCCAACCTTATGCAGCCGGATCCATTATGTCAACCGTTGAAGATCTTTACATATGGAACAGAGCCATCATTTCAAATACACTCGTTAAAAAAGAATCGATAGAGAAAGCCTTTATGAACTATGAGCTAAACAATGGGGAGCCAATTAATTATGGATACGGATGGTTCCTGAATGAAATTAATGGAAGTCCAACAATTGAGCACGCCGGAGGTATTTTTGGCTATATATCTAACTCGATTTACCTGCCGGATGAAGATGTTTTTGTAGCTATATATACAAATTGTGATTGTAATGGCCCTGCTCAGGTTTCAACTAAAATGGCAGCACTGGCCATAGGAAAACCTTATACAACTGAAAAAGACCAAATATCCATTCCCATTGAGAATCTTCAAAGATTAGTAGGTGTATATGATTTTGCTGATAGTTCCAGCAGAGTAATTTCACTTGAGGATGAGCAACTATACTGCCTGCGAACTGGTGGAAGCAAGTTCAAAATATACCCCGTTCAAGAGGATTTATTTGCCTTTGAAAACAGTTTTTCTACGATTCAATTCAAAGAAAATGCAAATAAAATAGAAGCCATTTTTACCGACCGAATTAATAAAACAAAAGGAGTAAAAACCAATAAACCTATTCCAAGTCGTCAGGAGATTCAACTTACTGAAGAAATCCTCAGAAGATATCTTGGAGTATATGAGATAGCGCCTAATTTTGACATTGTTTTCACACTGGAAGATGGAAAATTAATGTCGCAGGCAACTGGTCAGGGAAAATTTCAGATTTTTGCTGAATCAGAAACGAAGTTTTTCGCTAAAGTTGTTGATGCCCAAATTGAGTTTATAGAAGCCGATGAGGGTAGCTTTAAGTCTTTCATACTATATCAGGGAGGCCAGGAAATCCCCGGGAAAAAGAAAGACTAATCAGTATATATATTTGTAACAATTTGAAATAAGTTGAATTAAATTATTAGAATCGAAATGAAAGTAATTATTAAATCATTCTTACTGTTTCTGTTCTTATTTATTACGATAGAAAATGAAGCCCAAAATGTTTATACTCTCTGGGAGGGAAAAGAGAAACCTTACTATAAAGAGAATACGATCAAAGAGTATGAGAAAGAAGCCTGGGGTGTTATATGTGTATTTAACGTGACAGAGCCAACCCTTACGGTTTATCCTGCAGAAGGAGAAAACTCAGGTAAAGCAGTGATTCTTATCCCGGGGGGAGGCTATACCCTGGAATCCATTTACCATGAAGGTCATAATTTAGCTAAAATAATCTCAAAACAGGGGATTACCGCCGCAGTCTTAAAATACCGTCTTCCCAATCCTGAAACTTCAGACAAACCGTATCTGGTACCTCTTTCAGATACCCGAAGAGCGCTTAAATTATTAAGAGAAAATGCTGAAGAATACGGTATTCAAAACGGGTTGGTCGGCCTTATGGGATTTTCAGCGGGTAGTCATCTGGCAACCGTGGCAAGCCTATGGAAAAGTGAAGATGAAGATGAGAATCCGGACTTTTCCGCTCTTATTTATGGAGTAACCGATCTTTCGGATGATAATTTAAAATGGATAGAAGAAACCTTGTATTTCAGAAAGCTTACGGATGAAGAAATAGCGAAAAACACACTTCTGGATCAAGTGACAACTGATACTCCTCCTGCGTTTCTAGCACATGCATATGATGATGATGTCTGTAATGTGAAAGAATCAACACTTTATGCTGAAAAGCTATTCGAACATAAAGTATCTGTGGAAATGCATTTATTCCCGAAGGGAGGACATGGTTTTGGAATAGGAAGAAAAGAAGATGGTACCGATCAATGGGTGCAATTATTTATTAATTGGTTAAAAACAAATTAATAACCTAATTAACAAGTGATAAGGAAAAGTCCCGGCATGAAACCGGGATGTGGGGAATTCGCAAAATGAGACTATACACCAATCATCTGACCTTTCAGAGAATAGAGGATTGCTAGTACATCTTTTTTAGTTTGCTCATCTTTATTGTGCTTATCAAGGACATTTAGAATATCATCCATGACATTCATATATTCCGCTTCACTTATGTTCATCCCGCGATGAGTAGTTATCATATCTCTTCCTGTATATTCTACAGGGCCTCCACTACCCATTCCAAAAAAATCACATGTGTGTTTTTTAACTTGAGCCAGGTATTCTGGTCGATCTTTATAAGGGAGAAAACGAGCACTTATTTTAGGATTATTCATATGTTCTTCCACTACGTCATCAACAAGACTTGCTATTCCTACTTCTCCTCCGAGACGATCAAATAATGTTTTTTCTTCAACTGTTTCCATGGTTTTTATTTTTGGTTATATAATTTGGTTAACGAATTAAAATTTTCTTCTAATAGGGTGAAACCTTTAAGTTATAAGAATGATCTAATAAGAAAGATTATACCATTGTAAAGCAAATGAATTCTTCAAATATAAATTGAATTACTGAAACTGCCTGAAACATTCGGTTCAAATAATCTTAAATATGATTCAACCTGATTAGTACGAATTTGATTCTAAAAAAAAAATAAAATTGATTACTTATCTAAAGCATGTGCATAATTTGAGGGTAAAAGTCCAAATCTTTTATGAAAACAACTTGAAAAATAGGAAGGGCTATTAAAACCAGCATCGAGGGCAATTTCAGAAATATTACCCATTTGCATTTCTATTAATTTTACAGACTTTTTTAATCTAAACTCCTTAATAAAATCATTTGGGGCGAGTCCTGTCAATGTAGTTATTTTTCTATAAAGCTGAGATTTGCTTAATCCTAATTGTTTGGAGAAATTAACAACATTAAATCCGGATTTATTCCAGATATCTTCAGTTAGATCTATTAATTGGTGTAAGAATATTTCATCACCTTTACTAATTGACTTTACATTGATATGATCACTATTATTTAAATCATTGAATTGATTACTTTTATATAAATCCTTCACTTCAGAAGATATTATAATATCATATTTTTCAATAAATTCGCAACATCTCTTTGCCAAGCTAAGGGTTTCTCCAAATAAATCATCTTTCCCGGATACAGGATCTCCTGCACTCAAACCTATTCTAACATTGATATTAATCGATGGGTTCATGTTATTATGGTTTTTGAACTCTTCCTGAATTTCATAAGCGCATAAAATGGAACTGGACATGGATGTGAAGGAAACAATAAAACCTTCCTGAGATTGGTTTACCTCATTGCCATTATGTTTGTTAATAGCTTCTTTTATTATTCTATCATGCTTATTTAAAATCTTTTGTGAATTAGAGACCCCATATTTAGATAGAATAAACGGATAATCGACCATGTGCGTATACATAATGGTCCTATAAGCAGATTCACTGATAACGGGATAATCTACATTAACATGATCAGCAGATTTGGGATCTTCAATCCTTCCTAAGAATGCATTCACAACATTACTGTCCACTTCAAGGATCTGATGAGGTATTAGACCATGGGCATTATCGTGCATTTTTTTTACTGCATGCTCATCAGGTGCATCAATCAAACAAAATGCAGTTCCCCTGATTTCATCATACCAGTATGTTAATCCACG
>Ga0316192_10002482_pt1 | contig 13475 bp, 10 predicted proteins | sample MerIslwburrow_MG_FD_204931 | JGI IMG/M metagenome (GOLD analysis project Ga0316192, IMG submission 204931) | Coastal sediment microbial communities from Maine, United States - Merrow Island worm burrow | ecosystem: Environmental > Aquatic > Marine > Coastal > Sediment | place: USA: Maine...
CAGGGTCCGGGTCAATACTGCGGTGCTTTGTGGCACCTTCGTGGTTCTTGGTGCCCTTTGTGTTCCAACCCTGCGATGTTGCGATGTCATCTGTGTCCATCTGTGTGATCTGTGGGTGCGATGGTGCGATGACTCAATCTGCGTCAATCTGCGTGATCTGCGGGCAAACTGCGACGGAATGCGATGGCTTCCGCGTTCGAGTTTGAAACACGAAGATCACAAAGACCCACGAAGAGCCCACGAAGGGTGTCTTTCAGTTTCATCGCAACAACTCACGAAACGGCTCACGTCCCTGATGAATCAGGGTCCGGGTCAATACTGCGGTGCTTTGTGGCACCTTCGTGGTTCTTGGTGCCCTTTGTGTTCCAACCCTGCGATGTTGCGATGTCATCTGTGTCCACCTGTGTGATCTGTGGATCCAATGCTCCTATCCAGCATCTAATAAAAGAACCCGGGCGTTTGCCCGGGCTCGGTTGATGAAATAACTCTGGGTTCTATTCGACGATCGGCTCCAGGGTCATGGGATCTCTGAGCGGGAGCTTCTTGATGGCACCGAACTCGGCGAAGTCGGCTTCGTGGTCCGGGTGACCTTCCATGATCTCGGCGATGTTGCCGACGACGAGGACGATCATCTTCTCCGGGTGGATCCTCGTTTTGAAGGCCTCGAGCACGGCGTCGGCGTCCACCGCCGAAACCATGTCCCGATAGTTCACCCAGTAGTCGTGCGGTCGGCCGAGGAGCTCGTCAACGGCGAAGATCGAGACCGTCTGGGCCGCCGATGCGAAGCTCTTCGGAAAGGTTTCGATGAACTGGTTCTTGGACACCGTGAGTTCCTCGTCCGTCACCCTGTCGGCGCGCAACTCACCGATGATGTTGAACCCGAGCTCCGCCGCATAGGCGCAGGTCGACGATTTGGACTGGAAAAGGGCTCGGAAGGTACCGGGGTAGGTGGTGGGGAAACCGAAGATCGAGTAGGCGCTGTAGGCGAGCCCTTCGTCCGACCGGATGGTCTTCATCATCCTCGCGGTGAAGCCGCCGCCGCCGAGAATGTCGTTGCCGACCATCAGGGCGAACTGGTCGGGGTCGCCCAGACGATAGCCGATGTGGCCGTAGCTGACGCGACCCTGGTTGACGTCCTCCTTGTTGACCACGTAGACCCCGGGTTCGGGGGTGTGATCGGGTTGGGGGATGGGGGGCAGGGGCGCATCGAGCTTGGGCAGCGTGCCGATGGTCCGCTCCAGAAGAACCTTGATCGCGGCCTCGTCGAAATCGCCCGAAACGGCGACGATGATGTTGTCGGCGCGAATCAACGAGGTGGCGAAGTCCTTGGCCTGCCGGGAGGTGATCGCATCGACCGAAGCTTGGGTCGGAAGACGGTTGAGGAAGAAGTCGTCGCCGTAGATCAGGCGATTCCACTCCCGGCCCTCAATGCCCGCGGTATTGTCATTGCGGGTCTTCATCCCCTGGATGAGATCGTCCTTGGCCTTGGCGAAGCGGTCTTCCTGAAAACGCGGTTTGGTGAGGACGTCCATCATCAGAGCCATGGCGGCCTCGAGATCCTTGGACAGCACGTTGAGGCTCACCGAACCGGTGACATCACCGATGTTGGTGCTCAAGATTGCCGCGAGGAAGTCGAGCTCCTCGTCGAGCTCGCCGGCGGTGAGCTCACCGGCGCCGCCGGTGCGCCAGACCTCGTCGGCGATGGTATGGAGACCCTCCTGACCCGCGGGAACCAGGTATCGACCGCCGCGAAAATAGACGGCAATGCTGACCAGCGGAAATTGGCCGTCACGCATGGCGTAGACCGGGGTGCCGTTGCTGAGCTCGGTTCGGAGGGCGTCAGCATCGGGGATGCTCCACTCCATGGAACCGAAGACGAGCTCTTCGGGTCGTTTCGGGATCTCGCTGTCGGCGGTGACGAACCCGGCGATGAAGACGAGGCAAATGGTCGTGAGAATCAGCTGGCGGCGCATCTTACTCCTCCTCCCCGGTTCCGACGGCGAGGGCGGTAAGCCGCTCCTGCGCACGCTCGACAATCAGATCCAGTGCCCCCTGGAACTCGGGTGGCGCCTGTTCCTTCATCGCCTCGATCTGCGACAGGAGACCCTGAATCTCGGCCGGGTCGGTGATCTGGTTGATCTGGGCGATGGTCTGCTTGGCCATGGTTTTGGCCTGGCCCGACAGGGCGGCGAGCTCGGGGTCCTCCTCGACGCCCTCTTTCCGGTAGAACTGCAGGATGTTCTTGCCTTCATCGGGGAAGTACTCGTTGGCGACCCGCATGATGTCGTCAGCCGTCACCGCCTGAACCATGGCCGGCGAGGTGTTGATGTAGTCCCATGTGCCGAGCACGTCGTACAAGAGGAGCTGAAACAGGAGGTAGAAGTTGGACTGAAGCCTGCGGAAGGAGTTGGCGAGGCTCTGGTTCTTGACCTTGGCCAGTTCTCGTTCCGACACCGGCTCGTTCTTGAGCGTGTCGATCTCGGCAAGGAGCGCAGCCTCGGCCCGCTCGTGGGTCACCCCGTCGGCGAGCTCGGCGCCGACCTCGACACTGCCGGCGTACTTGTCCGCCGAGAAGTAGGCGTAGGGCTCGCCGGTCGCGATGGCCTCGTTTTCCACCAAGGCCTTGTAGAGTCGGCCGGTGCGGCCGCTGAGGATGTCGGTCATGACATCGAGGGCGTAGCTGTCGCGGTGAACGAACGGCACGCCGTGCCAGCGAATCTGGACCGAAGGATTGGTGTCGGCGGTGGCGGACATTCTCCGTTCCTGGAGCTGCTCGATCTCCTCGGTGATGATCTCGGGCGGTGGGGTCTCGCCGGCCGGGATCCGGTCGAAGTACCTCTTGGCCAGCGCGATGGCCTCGTCGGAGTCGAAGTCTCCGACCAGCGCCGCGGTGATGTTGTTGGGGGCGTAGAAGGTGTCGAAGAACGTTTGAGCCTGAGCGCGGTTGATGGATTCCACGTCCGACGGCCAGCCAACGGTTGGGTGGTGGTAGGGGAGTGAACCCCAGAACATGAAGTCGAACTGCTCATCGTATTTGGCCGTCGGGTTGGATTCGACGACGAGGCGGCGCTCCTCGCGCACCACGTCGCGCTCGGAGTAGAACTCGCGGAAGACCGCGTTGAGCAGCCGGTCGGACTCCATCCAGAACCACAGCTCGAGCTTGTTGGACGGGACGTCGATGAAGTAGATCGTGATGTCCGAGTTGGTGCCCGCGTTGAGCCCTGTGGCGCCCTGGTTGCTGTAGATCTTGTCGTACTCGTTGTTAACGATGAGTTGCCGCTGGGACTCCTGGAGCTCCTTCATCCTCTCGCGAAGCTCGGCCAGGCGCGGCGTCTGGTTCTCCGGCAGATAGATGCTGCCCTTGACGTCGCCACGCCGCTTGGCTTCACGGAGCGCGGTGTACTCCACATCCATCTCGGCCCGGATCTCGTCGAGCCGAGCCATGATCGCCATCTCGGCTTCGTAGTCGGTGGTGCCGATGGTTTTGGTGCCCTTGAACATCATGTGTTCGAAGAGATGGGCGATTCCGGTGACCCCGGACTCTTCGTTAACCGAACCGACGTGGGCGATCCAGCCGGCGGAGACCCGGGGCGAGTCGTGCCGCTCGACGAGCAGCAGTTTCATCCCGTTTTCCAGGGTGACTTCGGTGACCGGTACGTTGGCCTCGTTTGCATCGGCGACGAGGCCGGTCAGCAAAATCAGGGCGACAAACCCGGCAACGGTCGACATGCGTCGAAGGTTCATGCTTGTGTCCTTTCAGAATCTGTTTGAATCAGTGAGCTTTGTCCTTGAGTGAGCCGTCTGCATATGTGTCTCAAAATCGAAATACTCGGGTGAACGCGTGACAGTCTATACGATCACCGGCGAGGCCGGTTACTCGTGCGGGTCGAGAAACTCTACCACCATGTCGAGGACCGATTCACCACCCCCGGCGAGCACCGAGTGGGCAGCCCCCTCGACCCGAACCAGCTCCGCCCTGGGCAGGAGGTCGGCGAGCTCGGCGGTGTCTTCCGGCGCCACCACGGGGTAGCGATCACCACACAGCACCAACGCCGGGACATCGATTGAAAACGCTTTCATATAGAATACCCGCCTACCGTGATCGGGCCGTCCAGGCACTCGGCATTGTAGCCGTTAGAATTCGATCGCGGGCTTTGGGGAGGATCATGAGCGGGCAACTGCTGGCTTTGGATGTGGGCAACACCAACACCGTCGTCGGTCTTTTTTCGGGTGAGGAGTTGCGTGGACACTGGCGGCTCACGACTCAGGCCGACCGGACCGCCGATGAGATCGGGATGTGGCTGCGTCAGCTCCTTCAGTGGGAGCAGGTCGTACCATCGGATCTCATCGGAGTGGCGGTCTCGTCGGTGGTTCCGCCCATGGACCCGAGACTCCGTGAAGGCGTTCGCCGCTATCTGGGCTTAACGCCGTTTTTTGTCGAACCCGGCATCAAGACCGGGATGCCCCTCCGGGTCGAAGCACCCCAGGAGCTCGGGGCCGACCGCCTGTGCGACGCCGTCGCCGCGTTTGCCGAGCATGGGGGACCGTGTGTGGTCATCGACTTCGGCACCGCCGTGACCTGGGAGGTCGTGTCGGCCGAGGGTGAGTATCTCGGTGGAGTCATCGCCCCGGGCCCGGGGATCACCGCCGAGGCCCTGGGCGGCAAGACCGCCAAGCTGCCCCAGGTCGCCATGGCGCCGCCGCCTCGGGTGATCGGCAAGGGGACCATCGACAGCATCCAGTCCGGCCTCTTTTACGGCTACCTGGGTCTCATCCAGGGCGTGACGCGGCGCATCCTTGACGAGCTCGGCGAGGCCAAGGTGATCGCCACCGGAGGGTTCGCCCCGATCTTCGCCGAGCACGCACCACTCATCCAGGAGGTCGAGACGGATCTGACCCTTCACGGCTTGCGCCTGCTGTGGGAGAAGAATCGAGAACACTGATGGGGAAGAACACCGGTTCAACCGAACGCCGGGAGCGGATTCGAGCCCATGTCGAGGAGAAGCTGCGGCCGCTCACCCTGCCAAATTTTCTGACCCTTCTGCGCATGGCCATCGTTCCGTTCTTCGTCCTCGCTGTCTTTGCCCACGAATTCAAGCTCGCGGTTTGGATCTTTGTCATCTCCGGATTCACCGATGTCCTCGATGGCTGGATCGCCCGCACCTTCGATCTTGAGTCGAGAATCGGCGCGCTCCTCGATCCTCTGGCCGACAAGATCCTCCTGACGGCCGCCTACATCTCCCTGGCCGTTCCCCACGGTCAGGCGGTCGTGATCCCACTCTGGCTCGCGATCCTGACGCTCTTTCGAGATTTTGTCATCATGCTCATGGCCTTCGTCTTCTACATGTTCGAGGGGATCAAGAGCTTTCCACCCACCTGGGCGGGCAAGCTGACGACCGTCATGCAGGTCACCACCGTGAGCCTGGTGTTGCTGGCCAACGTCGTGGAGATCTCGATGCCGGTGTTGCAGGTCTGCTTCTACCTGTCATTCATTCTCGTCATCGTGTCGAGTTTCAGCTATATCTATCGTTCCAGCCGCGCCATCGAGGTCGAGCGGCAGGCGCGGTTGGAGGAGGGCGAAGAGGATGCCGGGATCGACCGGTACAGCGATCGGCGGCGGTAGGTTGGGAGTTAGGAGTCAGGGGTAAGACGTGAGACGTCAGATGGTTAGAAAGTTAGAGAGTTAGAGAGTTAGAGAGTTAGAAGGTTAGAGAGTTAGAAGGTAAGACGTTAGAAGGTCAGAACAGATATGTTGGAGAGTGTAGCTTCACTCCTCACCTCTCACTCCTCACTCCTGACGTCTAACCAAACCCCTCGACTACGGGGTCACCGTTTCCGGTGGTTCGAAGGTCGGCATGATGCCGTTGAGGACCCGGACGACGTCGCGGGCGATGGTCTTCTCCTCGTTTGTCGGCACCACGAGAACCCTGACGCGCGAGTCCTCCTTGGTGATCTCACCCTCGCCACCGACGAGGGTGGCGTTGATCTCCGTGTCGACTTCGATCCCCATGTACTCGAGGCCACCGAGCGCCCACTTCCGAACCTCCGGCGAGTTCTCGCCGATGCCGCCGGTGAAGAAGACGGCATCGACCCCGCCCATGGCTGCGGCGTAGGCGCCGATGTACTTTTTCACCCGGTAGCAGAACATCCTGAAGGCGACATCGGCGCGTTGATGGCCGTCGGCGCGGGCCTCGACGAGCTCACGCATGTCGGAGGAGACCCCCGATACGCCATAGAGACCGGAGTGTTTGTTCATCATGGTGTTGACCTGATGGAGCGTCATCTCCTCCATGGCCATGAGCCAGGGGACGATGGCCGGGTCCATGTCGCCGGTGCGGGTGCCCATGAGCAGACCTTCGAGGGGAGTGAACCCCATGGAAGTGTCCACCGACTTGCCGTGATCGATGGCGGCCAGCGAGCAACCGTTTCCGAGGTGCACCGTGATGAGCTTCTTGTCATCCTTGTCCCAATCGAGGATCTGGCTGCCACGAAAGGCGACATAGCGGTGCGACGTGCCGTGAAAGCCGTACTTGCGCAGGGCGTGCTTGGTGTAGAGCTGGAAGGGGATGCCGTAGAGAAACGCGTGCGCCGGCATGGTCTGGTGGAAGGCGGTGTCGAAGACCGCGATGTGGGGGACGTCGGGCAGGGCCGCGTACGCCGCCTGGTAGCCGCGCAGGTTGGGCGGATTGTGCAGCGGCGCGAGCACCGAGCAATCCTCGATCTGTTGCACGACCTCCGGGGTCATGACAACCGACGAGGCGAAGGCCTCGCCGCCGTGGACCACCCGGTGGCCGACCGCGCCGATGTCGTCGACCGCATCGAGGATGCCGTGTTGGGGATCGGCGAGGATCCGAAGTACCCACTCGATGGCGGCGCGGTGCTCGAGGATCTCGCGGTAGTCGGAAAGGGGTTTCTGACCGGGCACGTTGAGGACCAGGCGAGAGTCGTCGAGACCGATCTTCTCCACCTGTCCGGTGGCGAGGGTGCGGTCTTCGTGCGCGTTCATCCGTTCGAGGTCTGTCTCGATGACCTGGAACTTGACCGAAGATGATCCACTGTTGAGAACGAGGATTTTCATTGGTTCAACTCCATCGCCGCAGTCGCGGCGAGTTTGAATTCTCTAGGCGGGCCTCGGCTTGTCATCCGGAAGGCGATCGGTACGCCGGCGGTTGCTGTCGTACAGGAAGAACCCCTGACCGGTCTTGGCTCCGAGCAGCCCGGCTCGGACCAGACGTTTGAGCATCGGGCACGGGCGGAACCGGGGTTCGCCGCTCTCCGAATGCAGGTGCTGCATCCAGTTGAGGACGCGGTCGAGACCGGTCCGGTCGACCCACTCGAGGGGGCCCATGGTGAAGTTGAAGCCGAGCTTGATGGCGAGATCGACCTCGGCCGCTTCGGCGACGCCTTCCATGACGGTGTGCATGGCTTCGTTGACCAGCGGCAACACAACCCTGGTGGTGACAAAGCCCGGCATCTCGAAGACCTTGATGGGAACCTTGCCCAGAATACGCGCGAACTCCACCGCCCGGTCGTAGACCTCGTCGGTGGTGAGCTGGCCGCGGACAACTTCCACCACCCGTGTGGTCGTCACCGGGTAGAGGAAGTGCATCCCGACGATCCGTCCCGGGCACGAGTTCTGGGCCGCGAGCTCGGTGATGGACAGGGTCGAGGTGTTGATGACGATGGGGTGATCCCCGACCATCCGGCGATCGAGCTCTCGCAGGATCCGGCGTTTGACGCCGAAATCCTCTTGCACGGTCTCGATGGCAAGATCACAATCCGCGGCGCAGTCGAACCGGGTGACCCAGCGGATGCGCGAGAGGATCGCCTTCTTCTCCGAGTTCGTCAGGCCGAACCGGGCGATCTCGTGGTCGAGCGATTGTTCGAGCTCGGCCCGACTGGCCTCCACGGCCTCGGTGGAGATCTCCTTGAGGCAGACGTTGAGCCCTTCTTGGGCGACTTTGGTGGCGATGGATCGCCCCATCATGCCGCCACCGATGATTGCAACGTTGTGTAGCTCCCAGCTCATGGCGCGGGAGTGTAACAGACCTGTCAAGCGGCCGTGTTTGTCTTGCGTTAGCGGGCAGTCGTGACAGGATATCGTGGCCGTGGGGACAACACCCCGAGTAGACCTCGGGCCCAGTAAATCGAGCCGTCCCGGAAGAGAAGTCCACGGTCGTGCTGTTGATAACGAAGTGACGAAGTGGCGATGAGGAGCCGTGTATCATGTGCGCCGTGAAGAGAGTCTTTTTCGCTGTTGTGGCGTTGTTGCTGCTCGCTGGAGGGTTTGCCCCGGCGGCCGAAGACGATCCCCCGCGCCCGCAGTTCCCGGAGGTGGTCTTCAACTCCCTTGACGGAAAGAGCACCTTCACCATGTCGGAGTTTCGAGGTCGACCGGTGCTGCTGACGTTCTGGGCGAGCTGGTGCGGTCCATGTCGGGTCGAGCTCCCCGAGCTGTCAAAGCTCTACGGCGAGCTGGCCGGCAGGGGTTTTGTCCTGCTCACCGTCAACGTCGATCACAACCCGGTAGCCGGGCGCCGGTTTCTCGATGCTCTCGGGCTCAGCCTACCGGTCTACCGGCTCAACCCGCGAGATACGAAAGCCATAGGAATCGATGCCCTGCCGGCAAACATCCTCCTTGACGCCGACGGGCGTTTTGTTAAGGCCTACAAGGGGTACACAGCGGATGTGGTGGCGGACGTCCGCCGGCTGGTGCTCGAGATGACGGTAACAGAAGACCCATGACGGCCCGCCATCATCATCGATTCCGGGTGACGGTGGTCGCCCTTGCCGCTGCGGTGTGTGTCGGCTGGAGCGGGAGCACGACCCGCTGGGTGGCCTGGACCTCGGTGGGGTTCTTTCCACCCGATCTCAAACGTCAGGTTCGGACCCACGAAAGACGCTTCGAGGCCGGAATCAGGCGTGGTTTGCAGGCTCCCCCTGCCTGGCGAGCCGCAGCTCCGGGCAAGCTCGAGGCCGCGCTTGAGGGCCAGCTGCAACACTGCGTAACATCTCTGCGAAAACCGGTGCCGCTGCCCGATCTGGTCGAGGAGTTGGGAGTGCTCGCGGTGCGGGTGCTCGACGCCAACGATCCGCTGGCGGTGACCCACGACGACTCACTCGAACCGACCTACGCCGGGGCGTATCAGAACTACGTCGATGGTGTTCGGAGCCGGTTGCGCCTGGTCTACTACGGCCAAGATCAGCAGCTGATCTACGGCAAGCGGGTGGGTGGATCCATCGGGGCGATTCTCGAACGCTCGCGTACGCTCTACCCATTTCTCGGAGCGGAGTTCTACCGAACCGGCTCGCTCAGGAACTGGCGAGAGCTGGATGATCGTTCGGTCGCGTTCGGTGTGGCCGGTGTCTCACTGTCGCGCGGGCTCACGGATCTCGCGAACTTCGCAGCCTACGTCTGGAACTCCGGTGGCGGCCAGGTGCCGACCCCGCGGCCGACCCCGACGGGTCATGTTGGCCAGACGGTGACCCGCACCCTGGAAGGCGGGTTCCCCGACCGCAAGGGAGCGGAGCGCGGTTCACCGATCATGCCCGAGTCCTCGCTGGTCCTGCCGCCCCCATGAGCGACGCGATTCGTCGTCGCTTTGCCGATCGCGTGGTCGTCGGTGATGGGTCCATGGGCTCCGAACTCGTCAGCCGACTGCCGGCCGGGATCGCGCTGGAGTCCGCCCCCTTCACCCATCCTGAAGTTGTCCTGGACATCCACCTGAGCTATCTCCAGGCGGGCGCCGAGCTCATCGAGACCGCGACCTTCGGCGCCTCGCGACCGCGACTGGTGCGGGATCAGGTCGCAGATTTTGTCGAGACCATCAACTCGAAGGCGGTCAAACTGGCGCGGGAAGCGCGGGAGATCGCAGGGGTTGACTGCCTGGTCGGCGGCGCCATCGGGCCTTTGGCGGGAGTCATCGACCTCGACGAGCCGGAAGGACCATCGGCTATCGCCGCCGCCCACGCCGAACAGGCGCAGATCCTCGCCGGGCGTGGGGCCGACCTGCTCATTCTTGAGACGTTTTTTCGATTCGACGAGCTCGCCCTGGCGATCAAAGCCGTTCGAGAGGTCTGCGATCTGCCCCTGGTCGGGCTTTTGACCTTCGCCACCGAGCGTCCGCCCCACCAGTATGTCGAACAGGCGCAGGTCGTGGACGAACTCGCCGATCTCGAACTGCTCGCGTGTGGCCTCAACTGCGCTCCGGGGCCCATGGGTGCCCTGGAGATTCTCCGCAACACCCGGCAGACCCGCCTCCCCCTGGCGGCCATTCCCAACGCCGGTGTTCTTTCACGGCGCGATGGGCGGGTCTACATGCCGCCGGCCACTCCGGCGTACCTGGCGCGGTTCGCCAGGCTCTCAGCTGAGCTCGGGGTGTCCCTTGTGGGTGGGTGTTGCGGAACCGGCGCCGAGCACATCCGCGCCATGGCGGAGGCGGTGCGGGGCGTCAAGCCCGAACGCCGGGTTGCGACGACGGTCAGTATTCTCGAGCCGGAAGAACCCGTGCGGCCCAAGCGGCGGCCGGAGTCGTCCCTCGCCGCCAAGCTCGAGGCCGGCGAGTTCGTCCGCCTCGTCCAACTCGACCCTCCCAAGGGCACCAATGCCGGCGCCGTGCTCCAGGCCGCCGACGAGCTCGCGCGCCACCCGGCGGTGGACGGAGTCGACATCAACTCCAACCCGCTCGCCCGGTTGCGCATGGACAGCCTGTCTTTGTCGGCCGAGATCCAGCGTCGCACGGGGCTCGAGACCGTGCCGCACATCACCCCACGCGACGCCAGTCTCATGGGTCTGCAGTCGCAGCTCCTCGGGGCGTGGCTCAACGGTGTCCGGAACCTCTTTGCAGTCACTGGTGATCCATCGCAACTCGGTGACTACCCGGGGGTGCACGACGTTTACCACGTCGATATCTTCGAACTCGTGCGCGCTGTGTCCCGAATGGCCGAGGGCTTTGATTGCGCCGGCAACCGCATCGGTGATGCGCCGAGCTTCTTCACCGGTGTTGCGGTCAACCCAGCGGTGGACGACATCGCGCACGAGGCCGACCGTTTGAAACGCAAGATCGACAACGGCGCCAACTACGCCATGACCCAGGTCTTCTTCGAGTGGCCGCCTTGGGAGCGTTTTCTCTCACTCTTCGGCGGTAAGCTCCCGATTCCGGTCCTGATCGCGGTCTGGCCGGTACGGTCGCTCAAGATGGCGCTTCGCCTGCACCACGAGGTGCCGGGGATCGAGGTGCCCGAGAGCCTGCTCGACGACATGGAGAGCGCCGGCGCCGATGCCGCCAAGGTGGGCCGAGAACGGGCGCTGACCCTGTTCAGGGAAGCCCCGACCTACGCCGATGGGGTCTATCTCATCGCGCCGTTCAAGAAGCCCGAGAATGTCATACCGTTGATAGATGAGGCCGTTGGCTGACGCCTCAGGCTCGCTGAAAGGGGCTTTGGCTGACGCGTTCTCTCGTCGTTTTGACAGGGATTCGATGCGAGAGTTCTCAATACGCTCGTGTTTTCTTCCGATACCGACCGTGGCGTCGGACGCCCCGGCCGATCTCGGAACTCGAGGAGAGCCGATCGGCCATGCGATTCCGGTTGACTGTACCCAAGCTCAGCGAGTGCCGGACGAGGCGCCGCGCCTCAGCCGGTGCTCGGTGAGAGAAACGCCTTACCTTGAGCGCAGGTAGCGCACTCAAGATCAAGGCCGCGTTGAGGGGAACCACGGCACGTGTACCGTTACCTCTTGGTCCCGACGGCCGAAAAGTACCTGCAATCCGGGTGGTGGAAGACGATCGCGGACACGCTTGCCTCCGGCTCCATCATCATCCCCTCGGTGAGGTGGATGCCGATCTCGTCGGGGTCGAGGAGAGCCCAGATGCCCGTCTGCTGATCGAGATCGGGACAGGCAGGGTAGCCGGGGCTGTATCGTTTTCCGCGATACTGCGCTCGAAAGCGGTCCTTCATGGTCATCTCCGGCGGGTCCGGAAAACCCCACAGATCGCGCAGCCGGTGGTGGAGGCGTTCGGCGGCGGCTTCGGCGGTCTCGACGGCCAGCGACTGGATGGCGTGGCTGCGCAGGTACTCGCCCGCCGCGCGATCGGCGGTGGCTCGCTCACGCACTCCGTCGCCGGCGCCGACGACAAAGAGGGCGATGGTGTCCCGTTGTCCATTCGCAGGCGGCAGCACGTAGTCGGCGAGGCAGAGGCCGTCCTCCTTGAGCTGGCGGGGGAAGTCGAAGGTCTGAATCGGTGCCGCGCCACCGGGTTCGAAGAGTTCCAGCCGGTTGCCGTGTGACTCGGCCTCGAAGAAGCGCCAGACCTCGGTGACCCGCATCCAGTCGATAGCCTCATTCTGGAGATCGGCCATCATCTCGACGAGGGCAGCGACCTTTGGATCACGATCAGCCACGAGTCGTTCGATCTTGCCGCGCACCCCCATGTGTTTGCCGTAGAGCATCTGCGGGTTGATGTAGGACCAGATCTCGCGGAGATTCTCCACCTGACGGACGACGTGCCGATCGAGATCGGGAGGGGAGGGGAGGTCCAACTCGAGGGTGATCCTCGAGCTTCGGGTCGCAGTGGCGCGTGAATCCTGCCCTTCGGTGGTGATGGCGGGTTCCGCTTCTGCGGCCGATTCGTGACCTGTGATCAACCTCTCCCGAGCTTCGGGGTCGATCAGTTTCTGCATGACATCGAGGCCCCGCATGGCGTCGCCGCAGTAGATCACCGGTCCGTTGTAGGTCGGGGCGATGCGGGTCTCGGTGAACCTCTTCGAAAGAGCGGCGCCGCCGACCAGAATCGGCGTGTCGATGCCCGAAGCTCGCAGGTCCTCGGCCGTGACCACCATCTGGTGCGCCGATTTGACCAGGAGGCCCGAGAGCCCGATGGCGTCGGGGCGGTGCTTGCGGCAGGCCTCGACGATGCGTTCGGGCGGCACCTTGATGCCCAGATCCACCACATCAAAACCGTTGTTGGTGAGCAGAATCTCCACCAGGTTCTTGCCGATGTCGTGGACGTCGCCCTTGACCGTGGCCAATAGCGCGGTGCCGCGGCTCGCGCTCTCTTCGGCCTCCATGTGCGGTTCGAGGTGCGACACCGCGGCCTTCATGGATTCGGCGCTCTGCAGTACCTCGGCGACGATGAGCTCGTTGGCGTTGAAGAGCCGACCGACCTCGCTCATCCCGACCATGAGCGGGCCGTTGATGATGTCCAGCGGCGCCGTGCCCCCGGCGAGCTTGAGATCGAGGTCGTCGGTGAGCCCGTCGCGGGTGCCGTCGATGATGTAGCGCGCGAGACGCTCGTCGAGGGGAAGGTCATCGGATGGCTTCGAACGGTCGCGCTTGACCCCGCGAAAACGCTCGGTGAGCCGGGCGATGTTGCGCTGGTTGATGGCCAATCGTTGCTCGAGTGTTTGCCGTCTCCAGTCGCGAGGGATCGGTGCCAGGTCAGACGATTCAGACGAATCAGCCTTGGCGGATTCGT
>Ga0316192_10002483_pt1 | contig 13465 bp, 15 predicted proteins | sample MerIslwburrow_MG_FD_204931 | JGI IMG/M metagenome (GOLD analysis project Ga0316192, IMG submission 204931) | Coastal sediment microbial communities from Maine, United States - Merrow Island worm burrow | ecosystem: Environmental > Aquatic > Marine > Coastal > Sediment | place: USA: Maine...
ATCACGCCTGAATTGCTCGAGGCGGCCGACCGGTTGAAGTGGTTTCACTCGGGAGCCGCCGGAGTCGGGGGAAGTCTGCGGGCGGGAGTGGGCGACCGGGACCTCGTGATGACCAATTCGGCCGGGATCTACGCCGAGCCGCTGGCGGAATGGGCGATCGGCGCGATGCTGCACTTCGCACGCGGATTCGATATCGCCGCCGCAGGACTGCTTGCCGCAGGCTGGCCCTACGAGGCGATGGCCGGCAAGGGCAGTCCGTTGCGGGAACTCGCCGGGAGCACGGTAGCGATCGTCGGATACGGTGGGATCGGGCGGGCGATCGGAATGCGTGCCAAGGCGCTCGGAATGAACGTGCTGGCGATCCGCGCCCACCCGGAGCGGACCCTGATGCCGGAGGTTGACCTCACGCTGGCGCCCGAGGACCTGGAAACGGCGCTCGCGGCGGCGCACTACGTAGTCCTCTCCCTCCCGGAGACGGCGACCACGACGCAGCTGATCGGGGCGGTCGAGCTCGCTTCGATGCGTCCGGAGGCCGTCTTGTTGAACCTCTCCCGGGGTGGCATTGTGGACGAGGCGGCGCTGTCCGAGGCTCTTGGCGACGGAAATCTCCGCGGGGCGGCGCTGGACGTATTCCGGACCGAGCCGCTTGCGCCCGACAGTCCTCTCCGCGTGCATGGCAACGTTCTCATCACGCCGCACGCGGGGTCGATCAGTCCCCGGTTCTGGGAGCGCGAGGGTGCGCTGATGCGCCGGAATTTCGAACACTGGCGGGCGGGCCGACCGCTGGAAAATCAGGTGGATAAGGAGCGCGGCTACTAGTGCAGCGACTCGTCAAGGCAGCCGTAGACCGGGGCGCGAGCGTCCTCCACATCAAGTCGGGAGACGTGTTTCGGGCCCGGATCGATGGCAAGGTCATCAAGCTGTCGAGCCAGGTGTTCACGCCCGAGGAGACCCGCAAGATCGCGCTGCAGCTCATCCCCACCGAGCGCGACCGCGAACGGATCGATGTGCTGACGGACTACGATACGTCTTGGGAGCTCACCGGTGTGGGGAGGTTTCGGGTCAGCATCCTCAGGCAGCGAGGCGCGCACATGATCGTGATGCGCGTGATTCCCTGGAGCGTCCCGACGCTCGAGGAACTGTACTTGCCGCCCATACTCGCCGAGATCGCAGAGTTGAAGCATGGTCTGGTGATCGTCACGGGATCCGTGGGCTCGGGGAAGAGCACGACCCAGGCAGCGATGATCGGGCGGATCAACAGCCAGCTCAAGAAGCATATCATCACGCTTGAAGACCCGATCGAGTACCTGCACGACGACGAGTTGAGCACTGTGACCCAGCGCGAGGTCGGAGTCGATACCGATTCCTTCCGGAGCGGTCTGCGCGCAGCTCTCCGGCAGGACGCAGATGTGATTCTGATCGGCGAAATGCGGGACCGCGAGACGATGGAAACCGCGATTCGAGCCGCGGAGCTTGGACAGCTGGTGATCTCGACTCTCCATTCGCCGTCCGCCTACGGTGCCCTGAACCAGCTCCTCACCGTGTTTCCGGACGAGGAGCGGGAGATCGGCCGCATGCGGGTGGCGGACTCGCTCAGGGCCATAATCGCCCAGAAGCTGTTGCCTCGTAAGGACTCGGACCGGATGATCCCAGCGGTCGAGGTGATACGGATCACGGGAGCCGTGCGTGACTGTATCCTGCATGGCAAACCGGTCGAGGAGATTCTGGAGCTGACGGAGCAGGGAGGCGCGGCGTACGGGACCCAGACCTTCCAGCAGCACCTCGAAAACCTGGTGGAAATGGGTCTCGTGGAGTACGACACCGCCAAGGCTGCAGCTACCAGCCCGAGCGACTTCGAGCTGATCATGCAGACGTTCGCCGACGAACGTCATCGCCGGCTGGGCGATGTCCCCGAGGGAATCGACGTGCTTGCCGAAGAGACTGCCGACGCGGATTCCGACTCGTGAAGCTGGAGGGGGTCTACCTGCCGGTTACCACGCCGTTCGACCCGGCCCGGGGTGCAGTCGACCTCGAGGGGTTCGGGCGAAATCTGCAAAGCTGGAGCGAGTATCCGGTCGCGGGCTACGTCATCGCCGGCTCGACCGGCGAAGCCCCGCTCCTGGATGAAGCGGAGATCGTGGCGCTCGTGGCGAAGGCCCGGGACGTGGTCGGCGAATCGGCGGCCGTGCTGGCTGGAACGGGACTCGAGTCCACCAGGGCCACGATCCGATTGGGTCGAGCCGCGGCAGTTGCGGGAGCCGAGGCGCTGCTCGTACGCCCGCCTTCCTACTACAAGGGCCAGATGACACCGGAGGCGCTGCGGGTTCACTTCCTGGAAGTGGCCGATTCGGCGCCGGTGCCGGTGGTGCTGTATCACGTGCCGAAGTTCGTGCCCGTGGGACTCGAGCCCGAGCTCGTGGCGGAATTGTCGAGCCACGACAACATCGTCGGGATCAAGGATTCGTCGGGTGACATTCACGGGCTCGGGACCCTGTGTACCGCGTGCGCCGACCGGGCGGCCGTGCTCGTCGGCGCCGGGACTCACCTGTATTCCGGCCTCGAGATCGGCGCGACCGGTGGTATCGTCGCTGTTGGGCTGCTCGCGCCCGGTGCTGCGACCGGAGTGTTCGATGCATGGCGTGCCGGACGTGGCTCCGAGGCCGGCCGGCTGCAGGAGCGCATCGGTCCGCTGCACAAGCGAGTGATCGGCGGCACAGGTGTGCCTGGAGTCAAACACGCTCTCGATCTGCTCGGCATGGCCGGAGGCCGGCCGCGCCCACCCTTGATTTCCCCATCCGAAGCCGTCCGTTCCGAGGTAGCCGACGCCCTGGTGGCGGCAGGTCTCCTCGGCCGCGACCAGGCCCCCGGAGGCTGAATGTTTCAGGATTCGAGCCGCTGTATCGTCATCGTCGGTGCCCAGTGGGGTGACGAAGGCAAAGGAAAGATCACGGACGTCCTGGCCGAGCAGGCGACGCTCGTCGCCCGCTACCAGGGAGGCGCGAACGCGGGGCACACGGTACTGGTGGACGGCGAGGAGTTCATCCTGCACCTGATTCCATCAGGCGCGATCGTCCCGTCGGTGAAGTGTGTGCTCGGCAACGGAGTCGTAGTCGATCCGTGGACGCTGCTCGAGGAGATCGACGAGCTCGAGGGTCGTGGCATCGAGATCGCCGAGCGACTGATCGTGTCGCGCCGGGCGCACCTCGTTCTGCCGTACCACCGGCTGCTGGATGGAGCGCGTGAGAGCCTGCGCGGCGACGCGAAGATCGGCACCACGAAGCGGGGCATCGGACCGGCGTACCGGGACAAAGTCGCGCGGACCGGTGTCAGGGTCTGCGAGCTCGAGGACCTGTCGAGTTGTGCCGGGCTGGTGAAAGAGGCCTGCGCCGCCGCGAACGAGTTGCTCGAAGCCTGGGGCCTGGAGGACCGGGCGGATGCCGAGGAGATCATGGCGGAGCTCGAGACGATCTCGCCTCGCATCCGGGCACTGGCCGGCGACAGCGGGGCGACCCTGCTCGAAGAGCTGCGTGGCGACGGCCGGGTGCTGCTGGAGGGCGCGCAGGGTTCCCTGCTGGATGTGGACCACGGGACCTATCCGTTCGTCACATCGTCGAATACGACGGCCGGGGCCGCCGCGGCCGGAGTAGGAATCGGTCCTACCCTGATCGACGGGGTGCTCGGAATCGTCAAGGCGTATACGACGCGAGTGGGTAACGGACCGCTGCCCACCGAGCTCGAGGGACACGAAGCCGATCGTCTGCGCCAGCTCGGGGCGGAATTCGGCGCGACGACGGGTCGTCCGCGGCGTCCCGGCTGGTACGACGGAGCCGTCGTGCGGCACTCGGCCGCAGTGAACGGCCTCACGGCCCTCGCCGTGACGAAGCTCGACGTGCTGGACACGTTTGATGAGATCCGCCTGGGTGTCGGATACACACTGGACGGCGCGCCGCTCGACGCGTTCCCGGTTCGGGCGGCAGAACTCGAACGGGTCGTCCCGGTATACGAAACAGCCGTCGGTTGGGGCGCTGACACGGGCCAGGCGCGGACCTGGGATGAGCTGCCGGCCGGGGCCCGCGACTATCTCGAGCGGATCGAGACAAACGCCGGTGTTCCGATCCGCTACGTGTCGGTCGGATCGGCGCGCGACCAGATCGTACGGGCCGCAATCCCGCGCGTTGCCTGATTCCGAACCCCCGCTTATACTTCTAGGCTCTCGGATTCCCGGGTCGCGGAGCGCGGCCCGGCGTCCGACGGACGCGAGCGCGGTAACGCGACGGCGCGTTTTTTGATTTTCGGGGACGATTGCGTCCGACGGTCGTGGGGCTCGAGAGAAGAGGGCCAGCCGGATGTTCGAGCAACTGGGTGAACGCCTCGACGGCGTATTCCGCGGGTTCCGCAGCAGAGGGGTACTGACGCCCCCGATGCTCCGGGAAGGCCTGCGTGAAGTTCGTCGGGCGCTGCTCGAGGCGGACGTCAACTTCCAGGTTGCGCGGGACTTCCTGAAGCGTGTCGAACAGCGCGCTGTGGGTGAGGACGTCCTGAAGTCGGTCAAGCCCGGCGAGCAGGTTGTTAAGATCGTGCACGACGAGCTGATCGAGGTGCTGGGGGGAGAGGCGGCAGCGGAGCTTCGAGAAGCGACCGTTCCGCCGACCGTCATGATGCTCGTGGGGCTTCAGGGCTCCGGAAAGACGACGACGGCCGGGAAGCTGGCGCTGCGCCTGTCGCGGGACGGACGTCGGCCGCTGCTCGTGGCCTGCGATCCGTATCGGCCGGCGGCGGGAGACCAGCTCGCGACCCTCGGTGCGTCGATCGACGTTCCGGTGGCCCACGAGCCGGGAGAGAAGGACGTGGTGGCGATCGCGACCCGGGCCGTAGATGCGGCGCGTCGCGAAGGCCGCACGCACGTGCTGCTGGATACGGCCGGGCGGCTGCAGGCGGACACCGAGCTGATGGATGAGCTCGCGCGGCTGAAGGAAGCGGTCGGCCCGACCGAAGTCCTTTTCGTGGCGGATGGCATGACAGGGCAGGAAGCCGTCCGGATCGCGGAGGGATTCAACGATGCGGTCGGGATCACGGGCGTGGTCCTGACCAAGATGGACGGCGATGCCCGTGGCGGAGCCGCACTGTCGATTCACGGTGTGATCGGCGTGCCGGTCAAATTCGTCGGCGTCGGCGAGAAGCTCGAGGACCTGACCGTCTTCGATCCGAAGCGTATGGCGGGCCGGATCCTCCAGATGGGGGATATCGTCGGGCTGGTCGAAAAGGCACAGCAGACGATCGACCTGGAAACGGGACAGCGGTTCGAAAAGAAGGTGCTCGGGGGCGAGGAATTCGACCTCGAGGACTTTCTGCAGGCGATGCAGCAGATCCAGAAGATGGGTCCGCTGGAGGGCCTGCTGAAGATGATTCCGGGCGTGAAGCCGAAGATGCTGGAGGGGGTCGAAGTGGATCCCAGACGCATCCGGCACATGGAAGCGATCGTGCTGTCCATGACCCCGGATGAGCGGAAGCGACCCGATATGATGAACGGGTCGCGCCGGGCGAGAGTCGCCCGGGGCTCGGGCAGACCGGTGCACGAAGTGAACCGGCTGCTGAAGCAGTTCAAGGAAATGCGGAAGACCATGAAGCAGATGCGAAAGCTCGCGCCTCGCCTCGCGGCGAGCGGCGGAGGGCTTGACGGTCTGCTCGGCTGAGTCTTCCGGACGATTCGAGACCGGCCCGACGGGAATCCGTCGGAAGAACCGGTCCGGCAGGCGGTACGGCGAAAGCCCGGAAAAGGACGACGGACAGTAATGCCCACGACGATTCGACTTCAGCGCACCGGCCGGAAGGCACAGGCCTCGTTTCGCATCGTCGTCTCGGATTCCGCGGAGCAGCGTGATGGCCCGGCAATCGAGACGATCGGTACCTATAACCCGCGAACCCGGCCGTCGCTGATCCGGCTGGACGCCGCTGCAGCCCTCAATTGGCTGCACGAAGGCGCCCAACCGAGCGATACGGTGGTCTCAATCTTCCGAAAGACCGGGGTGTGGGAGAAGTACAAGGCCGGCACCACGGCAGATGCACTCGAAGAGACCGTAATCGAGCTCGGGCCGCCCGAGGGTCAGCGCGGGACCTCGCGACGGGCCGCGATTGCTGCCGAGGCGCAGAAAGAAGCCACAAAGCGGCGCGTCGAGGAGAAGGCCGCCGCCGAGGCATCCGCCAAGAAGGCAGCCGCGGACGCGAAGAAGAAAGCAGCGGAAGAGGCTGAGCAGGCAGCGGCCGAGGCCGAGGCTGAGCCCGAGGTTGAGGCAGCCGCTGAGGAACCGGCCGCCGAGACTGAGGCCGAAGTTGAGGCTGAGGCTACGGCCGAGCCCGAAGCCGAGGTCGAGCTCGAGGTTGAGGCCGCCGCCGAGGAACCGGTTGCTGAAGCCGAAGCTGAGCCGGTTGCCGAAGCCGCCGCCGAGGCTGAGCCGGTTGCCGAAGCCGAAGCCGAAGCCGAGGCCGAGCCGGTTGCCGAAGCCGAGCCGGTTGCCGAAGCCGCCGCCGAAGAGGCTTCCGAGGAGAAGAAGTAGGGGGCCTGGCCCCCTCTTTCTACTCACAGCACGAAGCGGGACCTGTGGACGCGATCGTGATTGCGCGCCTGCTGAAGGCGCACGGGCTGGACGGAGAAATCCTGGCCAGCATCGACACCGGAGACCCGGAGCTCGTATTCACGCCGGGCCGCGAATTCGGATTTGCGGAACCGGGCGGGGGACCGATCCGAAGCCTGACGCTGGAAACTGCCAGGCCGCACAAGGGCGGATACCTGCTGGGGTTCCGTGAGATCGGAAGTCGTGAGGCGGTAGATGCGGTTCGCGGGCGAGAGATCACGGTTCCGCCCGATGTGCTGCGGCCGCTGGAGGAAAACGAGTTCTTCCTCCACGATCTCGTCGGGCTCGAAGCCTGGCGGGAAGGGGGAGAGAAGATCGGCGCCGTGATCGAGGTCTATGAACTCGGCGGGCGCATTCTCCTCGGAGTGGAGATGCAGGGACATGAGAGGCTCGTCCCGTTTCAGCCGGAACTGGTGAGAAACGTGGACCGCGAGTCCGGCCGGGTCTGGATCGATCCGCCGCCCGGACTGCTGGAACTGTAGGAAGTCGGTCGAGGAACGGGGGAGATCGTGCGGATCAACGTGGTGACGATTTTCCCGGACTTCTTCGTTGAGCCGCTCCGGACGAGCATCCCCGGGCGGGCAGTAGCGGCGGGCATCGCCGAGTTTCGCGTGGTCGATCTGCGGGATTATACGCACGATCGACACCGCACGGTGGATGACGAGCCGTACGGAGGTGGCGCCGGCATGGTAATGAAGCCGGAGCCGTTCTTCGAAGCGGTGGACGCGCTCGAACCGAAAGGTCCGATCGTGCTTATGAGCCCGGGTGGCCGGCAGCTGGATCACGAAACGGCCGTGCGGTTCTCGCTGCAGGAGGAGCTCACGCTTCTCTGCGGGCATTACAAGGGAGTCGACGAACGGGTCGCATCCGGACTCGCGACGGAAGAATTGTCGATCGGCGATTACGTTCTGTCGGGCGGTGAACCAGCCGCCCTGGTCGTGGTGGACGCGGTCGTCCGGTTGCTGCCGGGCGCGATGAGCGACCACGAATCGGCCGCCGGAGACTCGTTTTATGACGGGCTCCTCGCCCCGCCGGCCTACACGAGGCCGGCCGAGTACCGAGGAATGAAGGTGCCGGACGTGCTCCGGTCGGGCGACCATCGGCGCATCGCCGAGTGGCGCCAAGAAGAAGCCGAGCGAATTACGCGGCTGCGCAGGCCGGAGTTGTGGGAACAAGAGGACTGACACGAGCTGGATCGAAGATTAGATTCACGGGCTGACTCACGCAGGCGGCCCCGGAAGGAGCGGTACAGTGGATCCGAGAATCGCGGAAATCGAGAAGCAGCAGATTCGTTCCGACCTGCCGGCCTTCGCCCCGGGCGACACCGTGCGTGTGATGGTCCGGGTCATCGAAGGACAGAAGGAGCGCATCCAGGTGTTCGAGGGGATCTGTATCTCTCGCAGGGGAGCAGGCCTGAACGCGACGTTCACCGTGCGGAAAATTTCCGGCGGTGTCGGCGTGGAGCGGATCTTCCCCGATCACTCGCCGTCCATCGCGGGGATCGAGGTCGTACGTCGCGGCCATGTGCGTCGCGCCAAGCTCTACTATCTGCGGGCCCGCCGCGGCAAGCGCGCCCGTGTGCGCGAGCGCCGGTGGTGGGAAGGCGGCGTGATCGAGAAGACCGCTGCCGCAGCGCCGGCCGAGGTTGTCGAGGAGGAGCCCGCCGTCGAGGACGTGGTCGAAGGGGTGGCGGATGAGGTCGTTGAAGTGACGGCCGCCGAAGCTTCCGAGGAAGTCGCCGACGCAGTAGACGCCGCCGAAGAGGCAATCGACAAGACGGACGCGTAGCACTCAGCTACCCACAGCGAAGGACCGACGAATGGCCCGCACGGCTCCCACCGACCTCGAGAGGGACGGCTGGGAGCGCGGGCTTCGTCACATCGTCGGGGTAGATGAGGCCGGGTGTGGGCCGGTCGCTGGTCCGGTGGTCGCGGCCGCGGTCGTGCTTTCCCCTTTCCGTAGAGCCCCTCGTCGCCTGCAGGGCGTCAACGACAGCAAGCTCCTGACGGCCGAGAGGCGTGAAGCGCTGGCCACCGAGATCCGGGAAGTCGCACTCGCCTGCGTCGTGGCGGCGGCATCGGCGCGCGAGATCGAGCGTCTGAACATCCGGCGTGCCACGGCACTGGCCATGCGCCGAGCGGTCCAGCGGCTTCCGCTCACGCCCGACCTCGTGCTCGTGGACGGACTTCCGGTGCCCGAACTGGGCGCCCACCAGGCGATCGTGAGAGGGGACACGCGTTGCATGTCCATTGCCTGTGCCTCCATTGTCGCAAAGGTTACGCGTGACCGCCTGATGGTACTGTTGGACCAGAGGTACCCGGTGTACGGCTGGGCGCGGAACAAAGGATATCCTACCGGCACCCACCTGTCCGCGATCCGGGAGCACGGCCCGACCGCCCACCATCGGGCGACCTGGGCGCCCATTCTCCAGCATGAGCTGCGGCTCGAGGGCTGATCATGCACTCTGAACACTTGCGTAATGTCCAGCTTTCCTGGGTCGCGTTCGGCTGGTTCGTCGGCCTCGCGGTCGCGACGAGCATCGCCCTCCTGCTGATGGCCAGCGGACTCGTGGACCCGGCGGGCGAAGGCAGCGGGGCATGGTTGACACTGGCGGTCGGGATCGGGTGGTTCGTCGGTGGCTTCTCGACTGGATTCAAGACCGCGGCTGCTCCGATCCTGAATGGCGCCGCCATTGCGCTGTTCACGTTCGTCGCATGGTTCCTGGTCAACCTGGTGTTCGGGGGGCTGACGACAGGGGCCAGCGCCTGGGAGTTCCTGGGTGGCAGGGCGACGGCCCTCGCGCTGCTCGAACAGGGCGTGGCCGCGATCGCCGGCTGCTGGGCAGGCTACCGATACACGCCACTGCGGGTGGAGTGAAGTCCTGCCCGCTGTGCCACGAGACGATCGGGACTGAATCCGAGATCGCGTTCGTTCCCGTGAGCCCTGTCATCTATCCGGATATCGCAGGGCTCGAGGTCCATGCTGGCTGTCTCGCGGCCGCCCGCAGAGGAGCCTTCGAGCGGGGGCGCGCTTCGAGACGACGGGCGATAGAATCATTCGATGCATTCGACAGGGACCGGGCGGACACCCGGTCCGTTCAGCGCGTCGCCACGGAGGGACCAGGATGAGGGTCGCAGGACGAAACACTATCGCCCTACGGGGGCTTGTTGCTCGTTCGCTGACAGTGGCGGTCGCGGGTCTCGCGGCTGCCGGTTGCTCCCAGGGATTCGAGCAAGTCAAGTCTGAGAACCGTGCCAAGCTGTTCAGGCTCGAGGTCGGACAGACTCGACAGCAGGTGCTGGAAGAAATGGGCACCGAGCCGCAGACGTTCAACCAGGGCGCGTTCAGGTCGGACGGCGTCGTTCCCAATCCTTACGACAGCGAAACGCACCTGCTGGGTACTACCGAGATCGAAGTGCTGTACTACGTCACGAATGTGCAGAACAAGGACGGCGTGATCACCAACGACGAACTCACTCCGCTGGTCCTGGTGGACGGAATCCTGGTCGGCTGGGGCTGGAACTATCTCCAGACACTCACTGCCGACAACGACCTCACTCTGATCGGACCGCAGGCCCCTCCGCTCGAGCCGGAGTCTTAGACCAGCTGGAAGTCGCCCGGTCGGACTGGCGCAAATCGGCCGGTTCTGACATCAATGGATAGAGACATGGGGGGATCCGGTCGTCCGGCCTCCCGGTAAGCTGCCAGACGTGCTCAAACTCAAAGGAGATCGCCGTGCGAATCCGTGACATTCTCAAGGAGAAGGGCGGCGACGTCGCTACGATCGGGGCCGGTCGGACCGTGCACGAAGCAGTGCGCGAACTGAACAGCCACCGGATCGGAGCAATCGTAGTAACCGACGATAGTGGTTCCGTGCAGGGAATCGTCAGTGAGCGGGATGTCCTCCGGATGGCGGCGGAGACCTGGGATGACGGTGGCGACCGAGTCTCTCGACTTCGCGACCGGCCCGTGGTCGGGATCATGACTCGCGAAGTGATCTGCGCCGTGCCCGATGACGATGTCGATTACGCGATGGGCATCATGACCCAGAATCGGATCCGGCACCTGCCGATCGTGGATGAAGGGATACTGGTCGGCATCATCTCGATTGGAGACGTGGTGCGGGCAAATCTCAGTCAGGCCGCGTACGAGAACCGGATGCTGAAGGACTATGTGCAGGGGGGTGGATCAGGCTGAGCGACGGCGCTCGTCAGCTCCAGGGAATGCCGCCGTATTGATCCCTGGTCTACCGACCACGCTGGCGAGTACTCCTGTACACCTGCGGTTCAACCTGGCTCGACAAGCCCGATTTCTGCGCGAGACTTGTTCCCACCGGCAGATTCTGAGGATACACTGTGCCCCTGTCCGTCCTGATCGTGCGCGGCGGACGGGGCGTGAAGTCACTGTTCTTCCAGAGTGGAGCAGCAATGCGGACAGGAAAGCGAACGATCTGGACGCTCATCATCCTCGGAGCAGGGAGCCTGATTGCGGCTCCGGCTCCAGCACAGGAGCCGACCGGGACTCCACGCGAGGTCAAGATCGCCCTCGTCATGACCGACTTGACCGAGGTCGACGGGGCTGCGCAGTCGTTCCTGGCCGACGTGTTCATGGTGGCAACATGGAACGACCCGGACCTTGCTGGAGCTGAGGGGAATCGCACTCTGGATCTCGAAGATGTGTGGCACCCGACTCTGCTGATCATCAATCGCCGGTCCGTTACCGAGTCCTTGCCCACTGAGGTGTTAGTGCAACCGGACGGTGGCGTCGTGTATCTGCAGAGATACACGGGACAGTTCTCCGCCCCGATGAACCTGCGCGAGTTTCCACGAGACCGGCAGGAGTTTTTCGTGCAGCTCGTCGCCCCGTCCCTCGGGGGTGCCGAAGTCACGTTGGTGCCGGATGAATCGATCGTGGCGCGCCGGGCCGCGGAGCTCTCCATCAGCGACTGGAAGGTCGGCGATGCCGAACTCACCATAGACGATTACCAGGTCGCCCCGGGCACCCCGGTGCACCCCGGGGTCAAGCTCAGCCTTCCGGCGACCCGCCGGGTGACGTACTACGTGATCCAGGTGTTCATTCCGCTGGTCGCCATCGTGATGATGGCCTACGCGGTTTTCTGGATCTCGCCCACCGTAGTTCCGACTCGGGTGGGAGTCGTCGTAACGACCATGCTGACGCTCATTGCGTATCGTTTCATGCTGGCCAACCACGTTCCGCGGCTCCCCTACCTGACCCGTCTCGACTGGTTCATGCTTGGGGCGACCGTGCTGGTCATCTGCACGCTGTTCACGATGGCCGGAACGGCCTATCTGACCGGCCGGGGGAACGACACGATCGTCGGAAAGGTCGACCGAGCCGGCCGTCTGCTGTATCCGATCGTGTTCGCGGGCTACTCGTTGTTCGTGTGGCTGAAGTAGACGCGCCGGAGGAAGCGCGGCGACGAAACCCCCGCTGGCTCTTCAGCGCAAAACCCTTAGATTCCGCCGTCTGACCGGGTAGCTCAGCTGGCAGAGCAACGGACTTTTAATCCGTAGGTCCTGGGTTCGATCCCCAGCCCGGTCATTCAGCTGCCATGTTGCCTCGCCTCCGTGCCCCACGGTCACACGGTGCCACTACCATACAAACACTGATCCTGCCGGACCGGAGCTACCCTCGCATTCGCACACGCATGACCGACGCTGAACGTTGGACAGCCGAGCACGGCTTCACACGCGGGACCGAGTACAGGAACGGATCAGGGCAGGGCCTGGCCGAGCTCCTGGACGCGGAGCTGAACGTGACCGAGAGCGGAGTGGTGAACCCGCGCTGGACCTTCCTGGACGGGAGCGCGGTCGTACTGGGGCAGTGTACGTGGCGGATCGAATCGGTAGCGTCCTCGGCCAAAGCAAGTCGCCACCGTTAGTACTGCCGGTCGCAGTAGTCCGCCCGGGATGTCCGCTCGCAGCAAACCTGCCTCCCGTTGACAGCGGCGTCTGGTCCAGGCGATGCTGGAATGTACCTCAACCACTAATCGATTTTCTCAGGCGAGTTCGGCGGTTGTTGCCATTCTACGGAAGGGCTCCAGCAGTCGATCGAAGGGAGCTCTCATGTCAGTCTCGGGACGCTCGGCCTATAGTGACGCGAGGCGGCAACGCCAGTTGCTGCTGCGGGACTATCGAAATGGTGCCCTGGCAGGATTGCTCGCCGGCGCGGTTCTCATGGCCCTGTTCTTCATCTACGACATGCTGACGTTCAGTCCGCTGGCCACGCCGGACTTCCTGTCAGGAAAGCTTCTCGGAAGCGGGGACCCGGGTGCGGAACTGGCCTCCACGTTGAAGACAGTCCGGATAGCGCTTTTTACGCTCCTGCACCTGGCGGCCTTCACCTGTCTCGGAATTGCTCTCGCTCGACTCCTGAGCTTCGCTCAGCTCAAGAGGACGGTGCTCGCCGGGGCTCTGTATGGCCTCACGGCCGGCACACTCCTGTTCGGAGTCGGACTTCAGGTTTCCGGTACGCAAATGTCAGCGGAGCCGGGCTGGCCGGCCATACTGCTGGGCAATGTCGCGGCCGGCATTGTCATGGCGATATTTCTTCATTGGGCACAAGAATAAATCCTTTACTGCAGCCTCTTCCAGCATTGTATTTGGAAACGACGTACCTCGCTCGCTACGTCCCGGCCCGGCCCGTCACCCCACGATCCGCCACACCTGCGCCACCACGAAGCAGACCGCAAAGCCCATCGCGAGCGGCAGAAGTGCGGACACGGCCGTCCACCTCGCGCTCCCCGTTTCCTTATAGATCGTATACAGCGTAGTGGAACACGGATTGTGAAGCAGGCTGAACAGCATGAGGTT
>Ga0316192_10002484_pt1 | contig 13464 bp, 9 predicted proteins | sample MerIslwburrow_MG_FD_204931 | JGI IMG/M metagenome (GOLD analysis project Ga0316192, IMG submission 204931) | Coastal sediment microbial communities from Maine, United States - Merrow Island worm burrow | ecosystem: Environmental > Aquatic > Marine > Coastal > Sediment | place: USA: Maine...
GAGCAGTGACCCCGCCAACCGGCCAATGACCCCGCCAACCGGCCGGTGACGCTGCCCGCTGGGGACGCCGCGCCTCGTTTCGACGCCTGGTCGGGGCGCCAACCACCGACCGGTCTGCTGGTGGTGAGTGCGATCATCGGGGTCGTCTTTTTTGGGCCCTTCGCCTATGTGATCTGGCGCAACATCGACCTCGGGACCGACCTCGGGTCGCTGCTGTGGTCGCAGAAAACCTGGGACCCGCTCCAGCGATCGTTGCGGCTCGGGGTGGCGGTGTCGCTGTCCGCCGCCGTGCTCGGCACCAGCCTGGCCTGGTTGACGATCCGCACCGATCTTCCCGGCCGGCGGATCTGGCAGATCCTGGCTCCCTTGCCCCTCGTGTTCCCCAGTTTTGTGGGAGCCACCGCCCTCATCGCCGGGTTCGCCAGTGGGGGGCTCATCGAGGAACTCCTGGCCCCGCTCGGCATCGACACCCTGCCCGACATACGGGGCTTCGGCGGTGCCTGGTTGGTCCTCACCCTCTTCACCTACCCCTACGTGTACCTCCCGGCGGCGGCACGAATGGCGTCGCTGCCTCCGTCGCTGGAGGAATCGGCCCGCCTGCTCGGCCGCAGCCCGAGGGTGGTGTTCGCCACCGTGGTCCTGCCCCAGGTGTCGGGCGCGGTGTGGGCCGGCGGCCTGCTGGTCTTCCTCTACACCATCAGCGACTTCGGCGCCGTGGCCCTGCTCGGCTATGACACCCTCACCGAGCAGATCTACGCCGACCGGCTGTTCAACCAGCCCCGGGCCATGGGGTTGGCCCTCGTGCTCGGCGGGGTGGCCCTGATCGTGGTGATAACCGAACGGGCCCTCGACCGGCGCCGCCAACGCATCGAGATGGTGCGGACCCGCGATCCCCTCATCGTCCCCCTCGGCCGCTGGTCCTGGCCCAGCCTGATCTTCGTCGCCGCCTTCCTCGGCAACGCCCTGCTCGGTCCGGTGGCGGTTCTGGGCTTCTGGGCCTGGCGGGGGTTGACGGCCGACATCAACTCGGTTGGGCTGTCCACCGATCTCGTCGACCTGGTGTGGCCCACCATCCACTCCGCCCAGGCCGGTCTCGTTTCGGCCCTGGCCGCCATCGTGGTCGTGATGCCGGTCGCCTGGCTCACCGCCCGCTACCGCAGCCGCCTCGGTGGTGCCACCAACTCCCTGGTGGTCACCGGTTTTGCCCTGCCCGGGGTCGTGACCGCCCTGTCGCTCGTGTTCTGGGCCATCGACGCCCCGATCATCGAGCGCTGGTACCAAACCCTTCCGCTGTTGATCCTGGCCTACGTCCTGCACTTTGGGGCCCAGGCGACCAGGGCCGCACACGTTGCCGTCGGCGCCGTGCCCCAACGCCTGGGGGATGCCGCCGCTACCCTCGGGGCCCGCCGCACCCGCCGCTTCCTCACCGTTGAGCTGCCGCTGATGACGCCCGGGCTCTTCGCCGGGGCCGGTCTCGTCATGCTGTCGACGATGAAGGAGCTACCGGCCACCCTGCTGCTGGCACCGATCGGGTTCGACACCCTCGCCACCGAGATCTGGGGTGCGGGCGAACGGGGCTCCCTGGCCCAGGGGGCCCTCGCCTCACTGGTGCTCGTCGCCCTCAGCGCCATACTCACCTGGGTCGTGGTGATCCGTCGCCTCGAGCACTACTGAGCCCACTCCCAGCCCTGGCGGGACCTGGATGGACAGGGCTTCGACTACAGGGCTTCCAGTAGTGGTTTGACCTCGGCCGCCAGCCATTCGGGCACGGTGTCCTCCTCGTGGCAGAAGTGTTCGAAGACCACCTCGTCGAGGCCCAGTTCGCCGAGCCGTCCGACGTGGTCGACCAGTTGCTCGATACTGCCCTGCCACGGAGCCCGACCGACCGCCGCCAGCTGGTCGAGGGTGGGTACCGAGCCCCGCACGGCCCGCATCTCACGGTAGCGATCAAGGGTCAGCTGCACGCTGCGGTCGTCGGGGCCGATGGCGGCGAAGAGCAGCATGGAGCGTCGGATCTCCGCTGGATCCCGGTCAACCGCTTCGCAGTGGTGTTCGAGGGTCTCGACGGTGCGCTGATAGGCGTCGAGGGCAAGGGGGGTGGCGTTCCACTCGTGGGCGTGTTCAGCCGCGATCCGCAGGGTGCGCTTCGGGCCGTTACCGCCGATCAGAATCGGGGGTCGGCCGGGAAGCGGGTGGGGCTTCGAGTCGGTCCCGGCCAGTTGATAATAACGGCCGTCAAACGTGCCCGTCTCGGAGTACCACAGCTGCTTGAGCAGACCGAGCACTTCCTCAAGACGGTCGTAGCGTTCGGGCCGAGGGGGAAAGTCGACGCCGTAGACCTCGTGCTCCTCGGCGTCCCACCCGGCCCCAAGGCCGAGCACGAAGCGGCCACCGGCCAAGGCGTCGAGCTGTTGGGCCATGCGGCCGACGTTGACCGGCTCCCGAAACGTCACCGGTGTGACCAGGGGCCCGAACCGGATGCGCTCGGTCTCCTCCGCTGCCATCACGAACGACAGATAGACGTCGATCGCTTCCTTCTGTCGACCGTTGAAGTAGTGATCGGAGCGGAACAGCGAGGAAAAACCGAGCCGCTCGATCAGGCGGCAGATGTGACGCCACCGCTCCCATTCGAGCGGGGTCGCCTCACCGACGATGATGCCAACGTCCACCAGTTCCCCCTAGTCGGGCCGAGCGTGCCTGGCCGACGGGACCGTCGGGCTACAGCGCCGAGGCCCTGAAGGCTGAACGCTTGCGGAAGAAGTCGCCAACCTGGTTGAGCGAGAGCACGGTGAACACCAACGCCAGCGATGGCACCAGCACCTGGAGAATGTTGAGCTCGATATCTCGCCGGGCCTGGTTGATCATGTTGCCCCACGTCGCAGTCGGCAACTGAACGCTCAAGCCCAGGAACGACAACGACCCTTCAACCACGATTACGAAGGCTCCGGCCACCATGGCGTAGGACAGCACCGTTGGCAGCACGTTGGGGATGATCTCCCGACGCAGGATCTTCGACGGCTTGGTGCCGATCGCCCTGGCGGCTAATACGAACTCCCGGTTGCTGATGGCCAGGCTGTTGGCCCTCGCCACCCGGGTATAGGCCGGAATCGATAGGAACCCGATGACGAGACTGATCACCAACAAGCTCCGGACCCTGAAGATCGACACCATGGCCAACAGCAGAATGAGGGCGGGGAAGGCCAGGATCACATCGATCCCGGCCATGATGAGGATCTCGGTGCGGCCTCGAACGAAGCCCACCAGTGAGCCGAGAAAGCCTCCGACAATAATCCCGAAACCAGCGGCCACCACGGCCACGGTCAGGCTGACCCAGCCACCATGGACGGTACGGGCGAAGGTATCGCGGGCAATGGCGTCGGTGCCCAACCAGTGCGACGCCGACGGGCCCTCAATGGCCTCACCCGTGCCGAACTCGCCGGTGCGGGGGTCGAAGTTGTTGGTCTGGAAGTTCGGATCCTGGAGGGGTAGGGCGTCGTTGAAGATGGTCTGATCGACCTTCCCGTAGATGGCGCCACCGACAATCAGAATGAGCCAGATCGTCGAGAACTTGACCAGCAGCGGCATCGACGCGAACACCTGCCGGACAGGCTCTCTCGTCGGCGGCGTGCCATCACCGGGCTGAGCGGTGCTTGAGCCCACCACCACCATTGTGGTGCTCTCAGGTAGAACGGCGCCCGTGGCAACCACGTCTACGGAATCGGCTTGAAAGTCAGTCACGAGTCAGCTCCTCCGGATCCGGGGATCGAGAACGGTGTAGAAAAGGTCGACCACGGTGTTGATGACAACGTAGACGACGGCCACGAACACCGTGATGCCCTGGATAACCAGGATGTCACGCTGGTTGATGGCGTTGATCAGGCGGAAACCCAGACCGGGGATAGCGAACAACGTCTCGATGACGACCGTGCCGCCGAGCAGGGCTCCGAAGTTGATGCCAATGATGGTGGCCAGGCTGAGCGAGCTGGGGCGGAGTGCGTGACGGAAGAGGATGTAGATGTCCTTGAGGCCCTTGGCCCGGGCGGAAAGGATGTAGTTCTCCTGGAGCGTGGCGATCATGTCGGAGCGCACCAGGCGGGAGAAGATGGCCATCTGGGTCAGGGCCAGAGCGGTGGCGGGCAGGATGGCGGTCTGGAAATTGGCCCAGAGGCCCTTGTCGCTTATTCGATTCCAGTTTGACGCTGGTAACCATCTCAATTGCACCGCAAAAAGCCAGATGAGGAAGATTCCAATGATGAAGTTCGGCACGGAGAGGGCCACTTGCACTCCGGCCGAGCTGGCAGTGTCCTGCCAGCGTCCTTGACGGTAGGCCCCGACAATCCCAATGGGGATGGCCAAGGCCACGGCAATGGCGATGGCCATGCCTGCGATCTGGGCCGTGACCGGGAGACGGTCCCTGATGGTCTGCGATACCGACTGACCACGATTGATGTATGACTCGCCCAGGTCACCCTGGGCCGCATTCCCGAGCCACCGGACATACCGCACCGGAAGTGGGTCATTCAGACCCAGATCCTCGCGGACTTCCTCCAGCAGTTCAGCATTCTGGATGCCTTCTTGACCGAGTACGGCCGTGGCGGGATCACCGGGGAGTAGTGAGGTCATGAGAAAAGTCAGCAGCGTCACGGCGAACAATGTCCCCGCCAATCGTGCGAACCTGATTGCCAGAATCTTTCCCATAACTCCCTGTTCCTCCCCGGTGGACCACTATGCCTTGCCGCTCAGCGCCGGGCGAACCCGGCGCTGAGCGGTCACTAACTGGATCAGCCTTCGGCTGCGACCCAAACCTGCGACCAACGGCCTTCGGCGTTGGGGTGCCCGGCGCCGAGGGTGCCGTTCGGCAGCTCCCAGCTGTTGAGCCCCAGCAGTGACGCCTCGACACCAAGAGCGGTGGCGGTGTGACCGGAGAACCAGATTGGAACATCCTCAGCCAACTTCACCATGACGGCCTCGTAGAGGGCGTAGCGCTCATCGAAGTCATCGGTCTGGATGGCTGCAATCAAGTTGCCGAATACTTCTTCATCGAAGTAGTTGGACCAGTTCAGTGGTGACGGGGCAGCAACCCCGGCCGCTTCGGCGATTTCCGCCGTGGGCGGAGCCAGAGCAGGATTGAGGAACGTCGAGGGGTCCTCGTCGGTCGCCACTCGCCAGCAATGGGTGGTGTGCTCGCCGACGAAACCATTCTCGGAACCGAGGGCATAGGCGATGTGGGTCTGCTGATCGTAGTTGGTCAGCTCCACTTCGATGAGCTCGCTGGCCGACCAGGTCTGCTCAAGCACCTGCATGGCGGCGATGAGCGTCGGGTCTGGCGGGCAGGAAAGCTCGGCCTCGATCGGCTCGCCCACGGCTTTGCCGTCGGACCGGTCGGGATCGTCAATGTACTCCTGCAGTGTTGCCACGCCGGCGTCAAAGTCGAACTCGGGCCAGGCGGCAGCCGCCTTCTCCGAGTACCAGACACTGTCGGGGCTGAACCACTGGCTGCCCGGCAGTGAAATACCGGTACCACCAAGAGCCTCGATGACGTTGTCCTGCGAGTTCATCTGGGTCAGCCCACGGCGGACCCGGACGTCGTCGAAAGGAGGAACGAGCACGTTGAACATCCCGCCACCGACGTTGTTGCCCTGGAACTCGAACATCTCGATTTCGGCGCCGTCTTCCTTGGCCGCACGAGCGTCACGGATCGTTCCCTGGCGCAGCGTGTGCATCACCTGGGTCGTATCCGAAACCAACGAAGAGAGTCGGGTGCCCTCATCGGGGATGGGGCGGAACGAGATCTTGTCGAGGTAGGGCAGCTGGGTACCGTTCTTGTCGGTGAACCAGTAGTCGGGGTTACGGACAACGATGGTCTCGTTGTCGAGGTCACGACTCTCGAAGATGAACGGCCCGGTTCCCACCGGATTCTCGTTGTAGGCGTCGATGTCGGCAGCCGCGGCGGCCGGTTCGAACACCATGCCCAACGGAGCCCGCGACAGGAATGCCGGGAAGGCCGAGTTGGGGCTACTCAGGGTGTAGGTCACCTCAAACTCGCCGGTAGCCTCGACTCCAACCAGGTTTGACGACACGACCTGACCGGCCGACGTCGCACCTTCCTGCTGGACGGGGAACATATCGGCGATGGTCTGGGCGGTGAGGGCGGTGCCGTCGTGGAAGGAGATACCACTACGCAGGTTGCCGACCCACTCGGTGAAGTCGGCGTTGGAGGAGATGTCCTCCAGCAGCCAACCCTCGTAGCTACCGTCAGCAGTGGATTCCATCAACTTGTCGTAGATGGTGGGCAGCACGTTCATGCAAGGCGACCCGCAGGTGTCCTCCCATGGACGCATGCCAACGATCTCGGCTTCAAGCCCAATGGCGATCTCGCCGCCTTGGCCCGCCACCACATCGCTGACTTCGACCTCGGTATCGACGTCGCCTTCAGCCTCAGTGCCGGCCTCGATCTCGTCATCCTCGGTACCGGCTTCGGTTTCTTCAGTATCGGTTTCGCCATCGCCTTCTGCCTCATCGGTGTCAGAATCGCCGCCGCAGGCAGCGGCGATCAAGGCAAACGAGAACAGTAACGCGAGCAGCTTGGACAAGCCTCGCTTATTCATATATCTCTCCCCAGTTGGTTGGTTATGCAAACCCGGGATTGGGTTTGGGATTTTGTCAGGTGAATTGTTACCACAGGTGACCGACCAGCAGTGGATCACCCCGTCCGACCCTTCACAGGTCTGCCACGAACCCCTACGAGCTGGCCTCCACGGTGTAACCGGGATATTCGATGGGGTCGGCGGGGACCAACGGGTGGTGACAGGCCACATAGTGGTCGTCGGCAACACGTCGCATCAGAGGTTCGATGTCGGTGCAGATCTGGGTGGCCAAGGGGCACCTTGTCCTGAACCTGCAACCTGAGGGCGGAGCCAGCGGCGAGGGCAACTCGCCCTCGATCTCCACCGCGTCTTCGAGTTGAACGGTGGGGTCGGGCACCGGAATCGAACTCAACAATAGCTGGGTGTAGGGGTGGGCGGGCCGGCCGTAGAGCTCGTCGGATTCAGAGACCTCACACATCTTGCCCAGATACATCACCGCGATCCGGTCGCTGATGTTCTTCACCACCGCCAGGTCGTGGGCGATGAAAACCAGGGTCAGCCCGTACTGCTTCTTCAACTCCTCAAGCATGTTGAGAATCTGCGCCTGGACCGACACATCCAACGCCGAGACCGGTTCGTCGCAGATGATCACCTCGGGCTCGGTGACCAGGGCCCGGGCGATGGAGATGCGCTGGCACTGACCGCCGGAGAACTCGTGCGGCCGCTTGTAGCGGGCCACCCCAGGGTCGATACCGACCGCTTCAAGCATTTGACTGACGACTTTCCACTGCTCATCGTCATCGAAGGGGCCCCAGACCGCCAGCGGCTCGGCCACCACCTCGCCGATCGTGCGGCGGGGGTTCAGCGAAGAGATCGGATCCTGGAAAATCATCTGCAGGTCGGTGCGCTTGGCCCGCATCTGCTCACCGTTGAGCTTGGTGAGATCGTCGTCGTTGAGCACCACGGCGCCGCCGGTGGGGTTTGGCAGCTGCAGGATGGCCCGACCCGTCGTCGATTTACCACAGCCTGATTCACCGACCAGACCGAGCGTCTCACCCTTGGCGATATCGAAGCTGATGCCGCTCACGGCGTAGACGGTGCCCTTGCGCGCAACGGGGAACTCAACGGTGAGGTCTTCGACCCGCAGGACCGTTTTGTCGGCGGGCCGGAGATGTGCCTTGCCTGAGCCTGCCATCAGCTGTCACCTCCGCTGACGATCGTCGGGGCAACGGCGCCGCCGAGTAGATCGGTGTTGATGTGGACGTCGATGGTGAGCTCCTCGGTGGCCTGGATACGACCGGCGGCGGCCAGCGTCACGGCCACCCCCTCGGCCAGGTTCTTCTCGAAAGCGGCCTTGTTCTCGGGAGTACCCACCGGGTACCAACAGGCGAACTGATGACCAGCAGCCGTGCCTGCGGTCAGCGATGGTTCTTCCTCCTGGCAGCGCTCCTGGGCGTAGGGGCAGCGGGGGGAGAACGAACAACCCGTTGGCGGGTTGATGAGGTCGGGGGGGCGGCCGGCAATGGCGCTCAGGTGGGTGTGTTTCGGCTGGTCGATCTTGGGGATCGAGTGCAGCAGGGCCTCGGTGTAGGGATGACGCATGTCGGCGAACAGCTGCGTTGTCGCTGCCTTTTCCACCACCTTGCCTGCGTACATCACGGCGATGTCATCGGTGCGACCGGCCACCACGCCGAGGTCATGGGTGACCATGATCATGGTCATGAAGCGTTCCTTCTGCTGTTGGGCCAGAAGGTTGAGGATCTGGTGCTGCACCGTCACGTCGAGCGCCGTTGTCGGCTCATCGGCGAACAGCATCTTGGGGCCGCACGCCAGGGCGATGGCGATGGAGACCCGCTGACGCATACCGCCCGACATCTCATGGGGGTAGTTGTCGAACCGGGACTCCGGCTCGGGGATCTTGACCGAGCGGAGCAACTCGACCACGGTGGCCCGGGCATCGCTCTTGGACAGCTTGAGGTGGTAACGCAGATGTTCGGTGAGCTGACGCCCGACCTTCACCACCGGGTTCAACGAGGTCATCGGGTCCTGGAAGACCATGGCCATCTCCAGGCCCCAGACCTTCTGCATCTGCTTGGCCGACCGCTCGATCAACTCCTCACCGTTGAAGCGGATCGAGCCGGTAGTGATCACGTTGGATCCGGTGTTGAGGCGCATGATCGAACGGGCCAGGACGGTCTTGCCTGATCCCGACTCGCCGACGATGCCGAGGGTCTTGCCCCGGTCCAGCTCGAAGCTCACTCCATCGACCGCCTTGACCAGGCCCGCGTCGATCTGGAAGTGGGTACGCAAATCCTCGATCACAAGCATTGGCTCTGATCCAAGGGTGTCCGTAGATTGATCGGTAGTGGAACCAACGACAGTCATCGTGGGCATCGTCCTCCGTGCCGGGGTCGGGCAAGATTGTGACAGCAGTCACCGCCCAAGTCGAATCATCGACATGATCGACCGCCAACTGTCAAGAAGTGACCGATCGGGGTCGTTCGGTGACACCCTCAATCCGGGGCCGCCACCGTCCGGCCATACCCCTCCGCCTGCAGCAACTCCCTCAGTCGCTTGCGGGCCCGGCTTCTGCGGCTACCCGATCACTGGACCGTCGATCGGTTCCTGCAGCTCGTTGGCCCCTACCTTGAGATCCAGCACGGCGAGGTACTGCGCATGCTCCGCATGGCGGCCGGCCGCTGAGGGTTCACTCACCCACGGAGGCGGACGACCTGACCGGGGCGGGTTGCCACCGACCAGCGCCCTGGTTGTTGGCGCCGACCGTCAAGGAGATCCGCAGTACCCCGACCAGACCCAAACCAACCAGGTTCAGCGCCCCACCGACAGCGAAGGCCAGACGGTAACTGTCGGTGAGGTCGTAGAGGTAGCCGGCCAAAGTTGGACCGAAGGCGGCGGCCGACCCGGCGACGGTGAACACCGCGCCGACGATGGCCCCAATGTTGGCCTGGCCGAACTGGTCGCTGAAGATGGCGGGGAACATCGTGGTGGTACCGCCGTAGCCGAACCCGAAGGCAACGCCGGCCACAAACAGGGCCCAGTAGCCGCTGCCGGCGGCGAATACGGTGAACGCCCCGACCTGCAGGGTGAGCACGGCGGCCAGCGACACCAGTCGGCCAATTCGATCCGAGATGATGCCGGTAGCGGTTCGCCCCAACAGGCCGCCGATACCGATGGCACTGATCATGGTGGACGCTGCCGCTTTGCCGATCCCCAGGTCCTCCGCCAACGGCACCAGATGAACCAGGGGCATGAACACCGCAAGCCAGGTGAAGAAGAAGATTGCGCCAGCGACCCAGAAGATGCCCGTCTTCATGGCTTGGGCCCTGGTCGCTCCCCATACAGCCTCAACCGGAGCGCAATCCGTTGCCCCCGCCCCGGCGGCTCGCTCACCGTGGCCATCGCTGCCGCCAGTGACCCCGTCGACCATGAGGCCTTTCTCACCGGGGTCGCGCACGATAAGTAGTGAGGCCCCTAACAGGGCAACAACGGCGACCACGCCCAGAATGACGTAGGTCGCCCGCCAGCCGACGGCGCCGGTGAGCACACCGGCAACCGGCGGCACCAGGAAGCCACCGAAGCTCCCGCCACTGGTGGCGATCCCCAGTGCCTTGCCTCGATCCTGATCGAACCAGCGGGCAACGGTTGCACTACAGGGAATAAAGGTGGCGCTCATCCCGAGGGCAGCCACGAGGGCCATGGCCACAAAGAACTGCCAATATTCCTGGGCCACGCCGACGAGGACGTAGCCAAGCCCGAGGAACACGGCCCCGACGGCAATTACCCGCTTGGGACCCGACCTGTCGGTGACGGCACCAGTGAAGCCGCTCAACAAGGAGTAGCCGAGGACGTAGGCCGAGATGGCCACCGACAGCTGGGTCCTGCTCCAACCGGTGTCGGCGACGATCTCCGGCAGAAAAACACCGAAGCTGAACTGAATACCGTAGGCCACGGCCAAGATGGCGAAGGCGGTCCAGGTAACGACCCACCCGTAGAAATACGGCGGCGATATCGAACCCCGGCCCGGGTCGTCGTTCATCTGAGGAGGTGCCGGCACCGACCATGCCTCTGACCATGCCCCTGCGCCACCAGGGCATCCTCCCTCACGGCCCGCCCCGCAGGCAACCTGTCAACGACCGGAGCGTCGACACGGATGCGGACAGCACCACCTTGCGCAATCAACATCACCCAGAGGCCTCAGGGTCGCTTTGCCCTGAAGGTGCATGCAGAACGCAGAATCATTAAGGATACTCTGGCCCAACAGTTAGACCAGGAATACCACTGTTGATCTGTGTCCATGCAGCTAGAAGAAGTCAGTGGCTAGTCATCCAAGAATGTCTGGCTGTCAGTATCAACCTAACCGATACTGCCTCTGAAGCATCAGTCCGTCTTCAACTGTGAGAGTAGAATGAAAAACAATCCTTGCAAGGATGAACGTCCGGGGGCACCGACGACCGTTCGCATCTACCGAGGGGACGGAAGGGTCTTTCGCTACGGCAACTATCTCGGCTTTACGGAGAAGCCGATCACAGGTCTTGCTGATCTACTCGATAGACACAAGGAAGGCCGTGACCTTTTCAAGGAATTGGCTGCGCTGGTCGTCAACCACGACTTCAAGCTTCCGCCCTTGGCCGTTGTCCGTCTGACCCCCGGCGACGAGGCCGCCTTCGTGTTCGGGGCGATGACCCTGGAGACCGGCGACCCCGAGGGAACCGTCGACGGTGCCAACTCCTCCACCTGGTGCGAACGCCCCCTGGATCAGCAGGACCTCCTTGGACTCGCTGCCGGGGCCGCCCCCCAAGATGCAAGCCTCGACGACTGCACCCTCGTTGAGGGCTACATCGCCGCCGGCGGCTTCCTGGTCAGTTCACCCCAGCCCGCTCCACTCCAGCCCGATAGCGACATCAGCCACATCAGCGACGGGGCCGACCTCGTGAGCGCGTTCGTCATCGATGAGGCCGCCGGGGTTGATGAGGTCGCCGGAGTTGATGACGCCCTCCTCGAAGACACCGTCGGATGGACCAAGGAAGCGCCCCTGCCGGTGCCCGCACCGGCATCCGTCGATGGCGACGGCCTTCCAACCATCGCCCAAGCGCCAGGCCACTTCATGGAGAGCCAAGCCCCATCCGACCACAACGGTGGGTGGCCGAACATGGGCACCAGCTTCGAACAGAACCACACCTTCGAGCTGGAGCTCGAAGACGACAAGGCGAACTTCGCCGAACTCGAAGACGACCCCATCGACCTTGATGACCCCATCGACCTTGATGACCCCATCGACCTTGTTGAGTCGGAGCCAAGAAGCTTTGCCGCTCTGCTTGAAGCCGAGCCCAGCCTTGCCGCATTTGTTGGTGGCAGCGCCGTCGACGCCGAGGTGGCCGATGACGACGACCCAATCGACAGCGGGCTACTCAACCACTACCCGGCAATGGAGCACCCCGCCGCCGACCACCCCGCCGCCGACCACCCAGCCGCCGACCACCCCGCCGCCGACCACCCCGCCGCCGAGCAGGGCGAAAAGGCCGTCGCTGCGGTCGAATTCAGCTACTCTGCGGCGAACCTGGTCGAGGCGGTGCCGGAATCAATCGAGATCTCAGCCCCCGTCATCGAACGGTCCCAGCCAGAAGCCGACGACATCGATCTCCTGGCGGTGGTCGAACGGTCGGACCCCGACGACAACCCAAGCTGGATCGTCGACCCCGATCTGTCGGTGGCCGACACCCACCACAACTGGGCCACCGAGCCCGGGGAATCTGACGCCGATGAGGCCGCCGAGACCAGCGCCAATGGCGCCTATCTGGCCGACGCCGGACTGCCGGCGGAACTGCTGTTTCCGCTATCGTCGGCCCCACCGACCATGGTCGTTCCCCAGGTCGACATCGACGGGTCGACGCTGCGCTCCTCAACACCAGAGCCACCGGCATCGGAGAACGAGCCCAAACTGGAGCCCGCTCCGGAATCCAGGAAAGCCGTGTCCTGGCAACCGGCCTCGCGCCAGGCAACCCCACGGACGACAACACCACCGCTACCGTCCAGCGCCCACTCCACCCAGCGCGCCAAAACGACCCTGTTCGATACACCCCTTACCACCGGCCCCCTCGGCAATGGTGGGGACCCTGGAAGCAGGCATCACGACGGCTACTCGGCCACGTCCAACATTCCCGCCACAGAGGTTATGGCATCGGCGCTGACCGGAACGCCACTTCCCGTCAACCATCGACGACGGGTGCATCGCCTGCACTTCGATGACGGCCAAGTCGTTGAGGTGGTGAATGGGGCCTACATCGGACGATTCCCTACCAAGATCGGCGTTCCCGAGGGTTACGAAGCCCTGGTGTTCAAGGGGGAGCACGTCTCCCGGGTTCATTGGTCATTGGTGGTAGACGACCAGGGTCGGGCCTACATCGAGGATCTCGGATCGACCAGTGGCACCTTCGTCGATGAGAACAACAGCGGCTATCGGGAGCAAGTCGCCCCCGGACGACCCCGCCAGATCGGGGATCGGGCCACGATCGACTTTGGCGACCGTTGGGTCCGCCTTGAGGTCTCCGCCCTGGTACCCCAAGGCGCCCTGCAGTAGTCGTAGCAGCACCAGTCGTGGTGTGGAAGCGGTTGCCACCGGGGCTGACCGGAACGACACTGGCCCCATGCTTGACAGCCACGTCCACGTCTGGGCCCACGAACCGGGAACTCCGACCCCGACCTACGACCTGCTCGCTTCCTATTGCGACGCGGCGGAAACGGCAGGAATCCAACAGATCGCCATCACCGAACACTGCACCCGGTTCGATCGTGTGCTGGCCGAGGTAGAGTCCCACTGGGACCGTCCACGGTCGGGTCCGCTGGCCGATGCCACCGA
>Ga0316192_10002485_pt1 | contig 13460 bp, 10 predicted proteins | sample MerIslwburrow_MG_FD_204931 | JGI IMG/M metagenome (GOLD analysis project Ga0316192, IMG submission 204931) | Coastal sediment microbial communities from Maine, United States - Merrow Island worm burrow | ecosystem: Environmental > Aquatic > Marine > Coastal > Sediment | place: USA: Maine...
CTATAGCGATGGCGGAATCTATTTTGAATCAGATGGTTTTTTCGAAAAGGGAACTCCGCTTTACATTGGTATACACAACTCTCCCTATTCCACTACATCTCGAGTATTTGAATATCTTAAGGGCGAAGTGATGTGGCGAAAAGATTTAAAGCGCTCTTTATCTAAGTACGGATACGGAATCCAGCTGACTTCTGAATCGGCCGGAGAGAAGATTTACATCAATGAAACAAAAAAATCAAAAGAATCAAGAAAGCATCCGAGAAAGCCTTTTTCTCGAACCATACAATTTAGCACCAGCAAAGGATTAGCCAAGGGCACCACAAAAAACATTAGTGCATCAGGGGTCTTTATTGCTACAGAAGAAAAATTAGAAGTTGGACAGTTGCTAAAGCTGAACTTTCCTCTAAAAAAAGGTGAAACATCAGAGATTATAGGTGAAATTGTACGATTAAATGAAGAAGGCTTTGGTTTGAAATTCAAAAAAATAAAATGAGCTGTTTTTTGGAACACCTGCTGGCGCACAATAATAATTTGGTAATTTTGTGTTACCTTTTGTAATACACAATTTCCCTTAACTATGGCACTCGATTGTCACGGTAATGAAATTGTTTTATCCGAACCAGTAAAAATCTTTCTACCATCAAGAAAGAGGCGATTTTTCTTAACAATTTCTTATTCGGAAATTAAAACGGATCCTGTTCCAGTATTTTCCTCTGGTTCTGATTCTAAGACGGAAGAATTCTCACGCATACATGAGTCTTTTAAATTAGGTTGGTCTGCAAAAGATCCGCTATCCGGTCATGATTGGCACAAGGGTGCTTGGGTCACGTGTGGAAAATCCCATCCAATAGCGATAGCTAAATTTGTCATTAGACGCGGGAAAGTAAGGCTCAGCAAGTCCTTTGAGGAAAAGATTAGCGAAAGCCGCCAAGTTTGGTGATCAGTATGATAAATGGATTAAAGAACATATCCTGCAATCCGTAGCCAAAATCCGGTTGCATTACGCGCTCTCCTGTTGTGGTTTGCAGAATGATCCAAAGAGTTTCGCAAACATGATAAAAAAATCCAAAAAATGAGCACCTTCAAAAACGAATTTTCCTAGTCCATATCCCGTGACAGAGTCTTTCAAATCTGGTTGTTTATTTGTAAGTGTAATCAAACAGTCAAAATCGAAAATATGAATTGTGGGTAGATAGCCGGAATCTAAAATTCTGTCAAAGTGTGGGTTTCGTATATCTAATGTACAATCGTGGGGAAAAGAATTGGTGAGGGAAAATGTCAAACAATGGGATTACAGATATGCCAGAGGCTGTTCAAACTCTGACCTTTGAACCTTTTTGGTTTACATCAAATAGGGACAATATGCCCGGGGGTCTAACTTAACAAGTGGTACTAAAACTGGGGGCAGCTCAGAAATTCTAAATCAAATAATGTTTATCATAGCCAGACGCTTATTAATTTTATCGATAGATAAGCTCGATTTCAACTCGGCGATTTAATTTTCTGCTGTTTTCATATTTATTACTGGCGACTGGACTGTCGGAGCCGAATCCTTTCGCTGTGATTTTTTTAGGATGGATCCCTTTTCCTATCAGGTAGATTTTAACTGTATTTGCCCTGCTTTCAGAAACCATTTTGTTAAAGGACGAGGTACCATTTGAATCCGAAAATCCATTGACGTATATTTTTCCCGCCGGCCCCTTAATTATGACCTCAGCGATCGTGTTGAGTTTCTCGATTGCTTCTTCGGAGAGCTCATTGGTGTTATCGCTAAAATAAATTACAAAATCGGGCTCCTTCTTAGAAGGTTTCTTTAGGACCTCTTGAACTCCTCTGGCAGTTGAAATATCGGTCGGCGTATTTGAGACAGGAGCCCCATTGCTTTCATTTACAGCAGCCACCTTTGGAGTGCTTTCTTTATTCAGCGGGTTGACATTTTTACTATCTGAATCCAAAGTATTCCCTGAGGCTGTTCGGGGGCCAGATGACAATTTTTCACCGATAGAATTTTGAATTTGCTCTGATACCCTTTTATCCCAAACACCAACAACTCCGGTTCTCACCCCAACTTCGGTAAGATTTCGTGCTATTCGAACGACTGAGATCTCTACCGGAGTTCCATCCGGACGCTTAGCTTTTAAAACTGTCTTCAGATCGTCTGATAAATTATCGGTCAGGGGAATTTTCAACTCCGCCAAGGTGTCACTGCTCGCCTTGACTGATCTATTGTATTCCGCCTGGTAGGTTTTTACCAGTTTGCCATTTTTATAAGCTACTGTTCCAGCAGCAGCACCAATTCCAATTAGGGCAAAGGCGCAACCGGTTATCAATAAAATTGAAGTTAGTAGAAAAAATATTCTTAAGTTCTTCAACATTAGGAAGATAGGATTTCCGCCGTGAGATTAGATCGATAAATTTATTTTATGTAATTATAACAATTGCATATCTTAAATTTGCTCAAAAATCAATAAAATGTTTGACAAAATGCATGATCGGCTATCAATATACAATTAAGTTTATACAATTAAAAGAGGCTATCATGTATCTTGATTACTATGGTTTGAAACGAAAACCTTTTAATATAAGCCCGGATCCTCTATTTCTCTGGTTAGGTGAAAGGCACCGGGAAGCTCTGGCTACTTTAAGATATGGAATCCAGGAAAACAAAGGATTTCTTCTTATGACCGGTGACGTCGGTACCGGTAAAACGGTTCTCATTAACAGCCTTATCAAACTTGTCGATGTCAAAGTGATAGTCGCAACGATTCCGGATCCTGGCCTCGGCCTTATCGACTTCTATAATATTTTGGCAGATGAATTTAAAATGGGCAGGGGATTCACTCAAAAGGGCGAGTTTCTGATTCATTTTAAAAAATTTTTGATAACGGCATATGGCGAAAAAAAAACTGTGTTGCTGATTATAGATGAAGCACAGCGTCTGGAGCATGAACTTCTTGATGAGGTCCGTGTTTTATCGAATATTGATTTTCGAGGCGGCAAGCTAATCAATATTTTTTTGGTGGGACAAAGCGAATTGAGAGAAATGCTATTGGAGGAAAGAAACAGACCTTTTAGGCAAAGGATTGCCGTTAATTATAATATCGAACCGCTGAATGAGAAGGAAACAGTCGCTTTTATCGAACATCGTTTAAAAGTTGCCGGTGCTACCAGAAAATATTTCACCGCAGATGCTATGCGGGAAATTCATGCATTTTCTAATGGATTTCCGCGTTTAATCAATGTCATGTGTGATCATGCTCTGATGTCAGGTTATTCCGCTGGTTTAACCATGATTGACGGGGGTATCATCAAGGGCTGTGCAAAAGAGCTGCAAATCAGTGTCAATAGCGTTACGCCGCCTGTAAAAGAAGAAACACCGGTCGCGTACCACACTCCAACCCTGCAACCGCAGACTTATGAATACATAGAAAAGCCGAAAATTCAACAAGGGAATGGGTCATTTTTAAGAATAGCTGGATTTATAATCATTTTCATTCTTCTTATTGGACTCGCAATATCGTATTTCAGCACTTCGCAATTTGAGCAATCTCCCAAATTGGCCACGCATGACAATGAAACTGCCTTAGAACCAAGTTCAATTGAAAATGAAAAAAAGCAGACGGCAACAATTACAGATTCTGAGGGCGATACTACAGATATACCATTGAATATAAAGGATTCTCAAGAAATAAAAGAGACTAATAACATTGAAAAAGTTGTTGTCGGTTCAAAAAAACTCGATAATGAATTAACAGAAATTAAAACGGATACAATATCGCATGATAAAGCTCCAAACGATCAATTGTCGGAAAAGGAATTGACCGAGGATAAACATTCAACAATAAATGAAAAAGAATCAGCCTTACTCCAGGCAGCTAATCAAAGTGCCAAAAACCAGCGACAGCAGCTACCATTGGCGCTCTCATTGAAGAAGATCCTGATTTATTTTGATCGAGACTCAACCGAAATTGATAGTCAAAATCTTGAAACAATTGATGAATTAGCTTTCTATCTTTCTCTGAACTCCGATACATCAATCATAGTTGAAGGTTATACCGATTCCTATGGTGATGATTTATACAACGTCCATCTCTCCCAATTGCGCTCCAACACGGTAAAAAGTTATTTAGTAGCGCGAGGGGTTGCTAACTCACAGATTAAGGCCATTGGGTTGGGTCCCAAAAATCCTATAGGGGACAATGATAATCGGGAAGGAAGAAGCAAAAATCGCCGGGTGGAAATCAAGTTTGAAATAGCGGCCAAAAATGATGCAGGAAATTGAAAGCATCTAAAGGATGGATAACATCTGAACTTGAACCTCCATACTTCAATAATAACTTTATTCGAAATTTATACTCCACAGCTCATAAGCGGCACTAAGGTATAGTCCGATGCTGATATCTTGACTTAAGAAACAATGATTCAATTGTAGGTAATGTTTTTTGCGGATTACACCAGGACAAATATACAAAATATTCGCCTCACAAAAAGTGTGTAAATCGTGCCTACAGATAACATTTCAAATTTTTAAAAAATTGTTGAATTGCGAATGTAATACAAAGAAGCCAAAATATGTAGATTACAAATTACGAATTTTATTTATTAAACAAATTCGAATAAAAAAATTGCCCCAATATCAGGGCAATTTTCGTATTCAGGGCTCAATTCAACATTTCCAATATATTGCCGCCAACCCGCTGCAGCTGATATGAATTCTCAGCAGATAGACCCGTGAACTGCGATGCTCTGGTAGTACATGGGCTGAATGAGTTTTTGGATTTTGTTTCGGAGACCATTGGCCAACATGAGGAGGCTGTCTACGAATAATAGAGGAAGGTGCGCGTTGTCTAACAGTTTCCTTCGAATGACGATGTTGGCTGCCAGTTCAATGCAGGTTGCAGCGCGTATGATAGATGGTTTTTATTCATAAGCCCTTATTCTTAGATACGTTAAAAAAAGTTCTAAATCATTCGCTCGCTTATAGATAACGCCTCGAAATATATTCAATGTAATCGTTATGGGAGTCGCGGTAATCTTTGGATAGTTTAATAATTAGCTCTTGGTAGCTTAAGGCGTGAAAATGGATACTATCTGCCTTTGCAACTCGTGTAAATTCTTCAATCTCTTTGCGGTGTTTTGCACCATCATCTCCCATACAATCGTACCAGAGGTAGAGCAGGCGGAACTTATTTTTGCCGTACTTCTCCTTCAATCCCAAAATATGTTTCACAAGCTGTGCCGGGTGAAGGTGATTGAAGCGTTTGGCAACAGGGCTGATTTTCTTTGAAAAGCGATGCAGATTAGGAACATCTTTCCAAATATTTTGCAACTGAAGGTATTTCTGCTTGAGTCCGGAATGGCGACGAGAAGAATAGGCTTCGGAGAATTTAGATTCAACAGCAAAGACCTTGAACTTAGACTCTGGTGAATTCTCTATAACGACATCAAGGTTTAGGCCGAATGCGAATTTCTCACTTATTTTATATTTGGTTTCAAACATTATGTTGTTGGAACTTTTATTGTTTTTGTTGCATAAGCCGCAAGCAGCGGCAATCTTTGGAACCTGATTCTCTTTTAACCAATATTGAAAAATGTTTACGCCTAATGCTGATGATGAATGTATCGCCTGCATTTTGGATGGGTACCCAATCAACTTACCACCATCACCATCCTTAAAACATTTCCTCACTGAAGGGTGCAAAGGCTCGAATAAATTTTCCCTAAGCCTTTTGGTATAGGCATGGCGGCCACGAACACCTTTGCTGCCGATGAGCTTAACTTTATTATTCAGGGCCCATTGAGTTTGTTTTGATAAAATGTATTCATATGCTTTCATGGCTTTTCCCTCCTGCTCACCCTCTTGACATATAATGTTCTTGGAAAAAAAATCCGCCTCTCTATTTAGAAATGGGAATCTGTATCTATTGGTGATGGAACCTCTTGTTCATGATGACCCAGTTGTCTTCGACCTTTATCAAAGACAGATAGTCAGTAAAATATTTACCCAGGTAACGCATCTGGATCAAAGGCTTTTTTCAGGGTTTCGGTATCGGCTCCATCCAGGCTTGCGGTATTCGAATGCATCTCCGAGCAGATCATCGCCTTCAGCACGATTGGCGCGCAAGTTGATACCCTCAAAAATGGCCACCAGCTTGGAAAGACGATCAACCATTTCTTTTCCCTTGCCAAGCTTGTCTTCGTCGTTGAAGTCGGCAACATCGAGGACACCCTTCAGATAGTTTTCTTCAGCTTATCGACCTATTATTATGTCGATTTTTTCTCCGATTTCCTTATCACCCTTGAGTTTGGTCATATCAGAAAATGAACCGCCATCAGGCACAACGATCAGGGCATTTGGATCAACGGCAAATTTATCCGACACATATTTTACAAGCAGCAGGGTGAGCACGTAGTCCTTGTATTGAGATGTGTCCATCCCTCCGCGCAGCTCGTCGCAGCTTTTCCATAATGAGCTGTAACGTTCTGATTTTATTAACACCATTGAATAATTCCCGTATCTTAAAGGTTGAAAAGGGTGTTCTGGGTCTCAAACACCAAATGTCGGGATAATTTAAAAATAGTGAATTTGAAACTTTATAGGAAATGGCCAGCTAAAAAATAAAAATAGCATAACACGAATACATTGCCAATATCTTAAATAATAATCAAAGTTTACAAAAAAGAGAAAACCCTCCTTATTCCGACTTGGAGGGTTTCCTATCAATTATAAAACGACCTTTAGTTGTTAATTGAGCATCCCCAATATATTCCCGCCAACCCGCTGCAACATATAACTCGATTCAGCAGATAGACCCTTAAACTGCGATGCACGAGTAGGCACGAAGTCAAAAATAGATTAGGGCTCAAAAAAGTGTGTATTTGCCCTGTCTAATCTCTAATATCCACTTCAGCCCCCCCGCTACCATTTAATGGGCCCCTACTAATTTGACACAAAATCAAATTTACGATATTTCAATCTTACCATCGAACGTGACTTCAGCATCTTTCAAAATGCTTAAACTATTAACTAGAGGGCACAATTATGAAATGCCCGAAATGTCAGTTTGAGAATTCCGCAAGTGTTAAATTCTGTGGCGATTGTGGCACAAAATTAGAAAAAAGTTGTCCAAGCTGCAATGCACCAAATTTTCCAACTTTTAAATTTTGCGGAGAATGCGGCCACAAATTAGAAGTAGCTGCCGAAACATCTCCTAAAGATTTATCCTTTGATGAAAAATTAACGAAAATTCAAAAGTATATACCAAAAGATCTCACCGATAAAATCCTGTCCCAAAGAGATCGCATCGAAGGGGAGCGTAAACAAGTCACGGTTATGTTCTGTGATATGGAGAGTTTTACTGCGCGGTCTGAAAATTTAGGAATTGAAGAAGCTTACACCATTATGGACCAGGGTTATGAGATTTTAATTCATAAAGTACATGATTATGAAGGTATTGCTATGAAATGACGGGCAACGGTTTGAACTTTACGAAGACAGTCTCCAGATCACTAAAAGAGGCAGAACTCTTAGCGGCAGAGAATTATGATGGTTTAGCAGTTTTTTCTATTCAATAACCACTTTTATAGATTGACCGCAAACATTGTGAAGTATTTTTCCTAAATTTCATGTATTTTATTCATAAAATTTGTTTGAAGGGTTATGCAAAAAATTGTCTAACTAATTTTAATTATTTAATAAACCTTGTATATTTTTAACTATTTGATTTTTGCATGATTTTTGCAAAAAATCTTTCCGGATGAATTTTGCAATGCCTTATTCGTCTGAGAAAATGCAGATTTCTCCTTAAAGAATTATATTCGCCACTTTTTTTTATATATACAAGCCCGCCAGCAGTCGACATAAAATCCTAAATTATAGGAAACCTCTAAGATTAAATGCTCTAATAGATATGTTAACGCTTTAACATGGGTCTTGCCCAACTATTCAGAAAAAGCGTCAAACTTGATTACGGCAATTTAATATGCAGTCTATTGTAAAATTGACCGATGAAATTCCCATTATTATGGTTTTTGGATCTCTGCTTGCTGCAATGGTTTTTATATCAATTATTATAGCGATAGTTTGATTCATTGAAAATAGCCTGAAATGATAGTACTCTATCAAAATTTGGGATAACTTTGAGCGCAACTATGAATATTCTTGTTGATTAGGAAAAAAATAAAAATTTATCTTTCAGTATGAGACATAATATTTGAAGTTTCACACTTTACTCTCAACATATCGTCACGGATTTAAAAAATTTTGATATATTCAAGTTTATGAGGATGTACTAATGTATTTAAAACATTACGATTTAAAAAGCAGACCTTTCAGCATAAGCCCAGACCCAAATTTTTTATGGCTTGGTGAAAAGCATGCAGAAGCACTTGCGGGTTTAGAATATGGAATCCTTGAAAACAAAGGATTTGTTCTTCTAACTGGTGAAATCGGAACAGGCAAAACTCTAATAGTAAACTGTCTTGTCAGATCTATTTTTGAAGAAGTAATCTTTGCTATCATTCCTGACCCAAGATTGGAGCTAATAGACTTTTACAATATACTGGCGAAGAAATTCAAGTTAGACAGAAAATTTGACAGTAAAGCTGATTTTCTGATTCATTTTGAAGATTTTTTAATCAATGCTAATGAGCACGGTAAAAAGGTATTATTAATTATAGATGAGGCTCAGCGTCTAAAAAGTGCCTTTTTAGATGAGATTCGTGTTCTGTCAAATATCGAGTTAGAAACCAAGAAACTAATAAACATTTTTTTTGTTGGGCAGCGTGAATTAAAAGAAATGCTATTGGAGGAAAGAAACTGGCCACTCAAACAAAGGATAACCTATAATTATCACTTGATTCCATTGGTTGAGCATGAAACGGCGGCTTTTATTGAACATCGACTTAAGGTTGCCGGTAGTTCCAAGAAAATTTTTAGTCAAAAGGCTATTCGCGAAATTCACAATTTTGCTCAGGGCGTACCCAGATTAATCAATATTATATGTGACCACAGCCTATTGACGGGCTATTCGAAGTCAATAACAGAGATTGATGTTGATGTTATCAACGAATGTGCAAAAGAACTGCAAATTTCTGTAAATAAATCTCTCCGGTTTTTAGAGAAACCAACGGCTATGGAAGACGCTCCAATAGTCAAGAAGCAGGAAAGTATCAAATATTTACAAAAGTTCAAATCTTCTGATAAACCATTAATCTTACAAGAAATTATGAAATTTTTACACCGGTTAAAACCCACTGAACAACCTTCAATTTTAAAAGTAGCTGGAATTGTTGCTATTCTAATAATTTCGGGAATGGTAATATCATTTTTTTTCAACTCACGGCACGAACACTCAAACAATCAGTTAAAACAAAACAATGAGATCCTCAATTCAGAGAATGCAGAAACAAATTCAAAGCTACCCCTCAAAATAGGAAAGTCGATGGAAGATAGGCAAGACACTTTAACTGAAAATTTTTCTAGTGATGGAATTGAAATAGGCAAAAATGATGAAGAAATTATTGTCCTTAAACAGCAAACGGCTAAAGAACAAGAAGAATCTGAGATAAACTTTGCATCAAACAATAACTTAGAAAAACCTGCTGTTGAAAATGTGCAAGCGATGCCTGTGGAATCTAAAAGAATTGATGAAGATAGGAAAGAGACTTTACCCGATGAACTATCGGAACAAAAAGTTCAAAGTGAGAGCAATAATGAAGAAATAATTTTTTCTAAAGATATGGCGAATATTGAAATAGGTGAGGCTAAAGAAAATACTGGATTAAAAAATATAGCACCTCAAGTTGATTTACGGGAAGTGGAATTTGAAAAAACTGATGAAGATACCAAAGAGATTTTGCCTGTCGAACTTTCTGACCATAAAGCTCAAAGTGAAAACAGTAATGAAGGAAATATTACTCAAAAAATTCTGGCGAATATTGAAACAGGAGAGTTTAAAGAAAATTCTGCATTAAAAAAGGAAACATCTGAAGTTGATTTTCAGGGAAAGGAAACTACAGAGAATAGAAAATTCAATGGAAATGACCCGAAAAATTTAACGATTAAGGAAATCGATCAAAAATCCGAATCAATTGGAGATGATAATTTTTTTATTTATTTTAAACCAAATTCTGCGGACCTCGATAGCCAGGCTTTTGGAAAACTTAATAATATTGCTAAAATTGTTTCAAAAAACCCTGATTCATATATTATTGTTGAAGGTTATGCTGATTCTTATGGCGATAAAAATTTCAATATAAAACTCTCCCAATTTAGGTCCAACATAGTAGAAGGTTATTTTATCGCGAAGGGTATTGCTGCTTCGAGAATTAAGGCAATTGGATTAGGTTCAGATAAGCCGATTGGTGACAATAAAACCAGGGAGGGAAGACAGAAAAACCGCCGAGTTGAGATTAAGATCAATACAAAATTCAATGATGCTTCGTAAATAAAAAATCCTAACAATTTCATAAAAAACAGTAGTGTAATACAATCGAAGCTATTAATATATTTGAAATTCCCATAATTTTTGCACATTTTCTCCAATTTTGATAATATTTTGTACTTCGGCACGACTACTTAATATGGTTCAATATTTACAAATAAAAGGATGCAGTGATTGAAACCAAATGTATTAATATTTGAAAATAGTGATATCCTCCGTTTAACGCTATCAAGCATTATTAGTAATTTAGGATACCTGCCCCTAATATTTGAATATAAGGTTCTTGGCTATCGCATTCATAAAGCACATGAATTATAATTTATAGCCTGTATGCCAGCGGATTGTAATTATGTGGATAGTTTTTATACTGAGAAGATTGGTTGTAGGGTATTCAAAAAGCCTTTCGATTTAAAAGAATTGCTAAAATGGCTTGATAATTACCGAAAACAAATTGATCAAAAAAATGCATCCTATTTAGCAGGAGGGATAGAGTATCGATATGGCAGCAAAAACTGAGCTTAAAGCGAGTGGATCTATGAAGAAAATTTTAAATAGCTTATCTTTAATTCTTTTTTGGTTTCTATTTTTTGTTTTGGCAAATATGTCACCAGTTGGATGCAGCTGGAAAAATGAAAATATTTCCCCGGCAAGCATTTCCACAAATGGAAAGGTAACGTTGTCATGGAGCAATGTTCAAGGAGGCACATCTTATAATATTTATGTGTCCACCACTCCTGGTGTAAATAAGCTTAACAGCAATAAAATTCAAAATGCGGCTAACCCAATTACAATTACAGATTTAGAATTCGGTACCACTTATTATTTTATTGTTACTGCGGTCAATGATTCCGGAGAAAGGGAAATATCACGAGAAATTTCGTACAAGGTTTTAGAAATAGAAGGATTTATAGAAATAGAAGATTATTTTGGAAGACAAGATTTCACAATATTTTTCGATGCAAACTCAAATCGGCTTTCAAGCCAAGAAATAAAAAAATTGAATCGAGTTACCCAATTAATACTTGGATTATCAGATTATAAGGTAACTCTAAATGGATATACTGATTCATTAGGTGATTATAAGTATAATAAGACGATATCTGTAAATCGAGCAGCAGTTGTAAAATCTTATTTGGTAGGCAAAGGGATTAAACCTGAAAAAATTAAGATTAAGGGTCATGGGGCAACAAATTTTATCGCGAGTAATATTACAGCCGAAGGAAGAAAGAGGAATCGCCGGGTAGAGATATCACTTTTGACTATTAATTAAAGGTAGTCTGTTTTTAGATTATCTATTTTATTTTTATTACAGATTGTATATTAGTATACGCAATCCCCATTTTAGGGGAAGATGCGATTGCGTCTATGAACCCATCATCACAATAGTTTGCACCTTACATCAGCACATCTAAAAAATTTCAGGACACTCCTAATTTTCGACTCAGGCACGTCGCCCACAATTGGGGCACATGCAAAATATTGAAGACTTGTGTAAGCAATATTCAATCAGACACATTTTCAAAGGATGTCTGGGTCAGGCCATCGAGCATCAAAAAGGATTTTATCTAAATTCTTAGAACTTCAGCCTCGGGGTGCCCCATGAAATCCTTTAAATGAATGAAATATTTCCATCACACACAGAACTGTTTTTGGGAGAATCTCAGTATGGAGGGAAAATTCAGGATTGGCATCAGCAGCTGCCTGCTTGGCAATGAAGTGCGTTGGAATGCCGGTCACAAGCTGGACAAGTACCTGACCCGCACCCTGGGACAGTTTGTTGAATATGTCCCGGTGTGCCCGGAAGTGGAGGCCGGCTTCGGTGTTCCCCGAGAATCATTTCGATTGGCCGGCGATCCGGACAATCCACGCCTGATAACCTTTAAATCAAAAACCGATCACACCGATCGCATGCTGTCCTGGGCTAAAAAGCGTGTTAGGGAACTGGAAAAGGAAGATCTGTGCGGGTTTATTTTCAAGAGCGATTCTCCCAGCAGCGGAATGATTCGGGTCAAGGTCTACAACGAGAAGGGCATGCCCCATAAGGTCGGTATTGGAATGTTTGCCCGGGCCTTTATGGAACACTTTCCCCTGATACCAGTGGAGGATGACGGCCGTCTTAACGATCCCTTGATCCGGGAAAATTTTATTCTTCAGATTTTCACCATGAAGCGCTGGCGGGATAACCTGGCCAGAAAACCGGGCATGGGCATACTGGTGGGTTTTCATACCCGCAACAAACTGCTAATCATGTCCCACAGTCCGAAACACTACCGTTCGATGGGCAAATTGGTTGCTGACGGCAAAAAGATGCCCATCAAGGAGTTGCATCAGCAGTATCAACTGCAGTTGATGGAAGCCTTGAAACTGAAAACAACCATCAGGAAACACATAAATGTGTTGCAGCACGTTATGGGTTATTTCAAGAAGCAGCTAAGCAGCGACGAAAAACACGAACTGCTTGAAATTTTTGACCAATACCGCAGTGAATATTTACCGCTATTGGTTCCCGTGACCCTAATCAACCATTACGTGCGCAAATACGATCAGCCGTATCTCAAGCAGCAGACCTATCTCAATCCCCATCCGGTGGAGCTTAAGTTGCGTACCCACGTCTAGTGATGGCTGGCCGGTTGATCCCGTTAGCCGGTTAGCCGTTTCCGCATGGGGTAAATTTTGGTCTTTTTACTTAAATTTCTCCACGGGAATGAGCACTTCATTGCGGCGCAAAAACCAGGGCATAAACGGTGGGTCGTAGCGGGCCCAGACCGGTTCACCTGCTTTGGTCAATCCACGTTTTTGGATATACTCTTCCAGTAAAGCCCTGTTTTCCTCGTATCCGTCCTCACTCCAGGTCCCTGAATATCTTACTGCGGCCATGAGGCGCCCGGGGTCCGCTTTCAACTTGACTCTATTGTCATTCGGTTTCGGAAGTGTTTCCAGGGTATACTCTGCCGGCATGAGAAATGTGATACGCCATTGGTTATCTTTTTTCTCCTGTTTGACCGGTGCGGTCAT
>Ga0316192_10002489_pt1 | contig 13454 bp, 12 predicted proteins | sample MerIslwburrow_MG_FD_204931 | JGI IMG/M metagenome (GOLD analysis project Ga0316192, IMG submission 204931) | Coastal sediment microbial communities from Maine, United States - Merrow Island worm burrow | ecosystem: Environmental > Aquatic > Marine > Coastal > Sediment | place: USA: Maine...
AGACCCGGAGGGCAGGGGGCCGACCTGGTCCAATTCACTGTTCGAGGATAACGCAGAATTTGGCCTGGGCTTTCGACTGGCAATAAATGCACAACGAGATCATGCCAGCAATTTAGTCGATAAGCTGAGCGGTGAGCTTGGGGATGAACTGGTATCCGGGATCAAGCAGGCAGACCAGGGTGATGAGGCGGGTATTTATGAGCAGCGCCAGCGAGTTGTAAGTTTGAAACAACAGCTCAAATCAATAAACTCACCCGCAGCCAGGGCCCTGGAGGGCGTGGCCGATTACCTGGTGAAGAAAAGTGTCTGGATAATCGGCGGTGACGGCTGGGCCTATGATATTGGTTTTGGTGGTCTGGACCATGTAATGGCCTCCGGTCGTGATGTCAACATCCTGATCCTGGATACAGAGGTGTATTCAAATACTGGTGGTCAGATGTCGAAGGCAACACCAAAAGGCGCTGTGGCGAAATTTGCTGCGGGCGGTAAGACGATGAAGAAAAAAGACCTGTCTATGATCGCCATGGCCTATGAGAATGTTTATGTCGCACATGTGGCTTTTGGTGCCAAAGATATGCAGACGCTGAAGGCGTTTATGGAAGCTGAATCCTATCCCGGGCCATCGGTCATCATCGCTTACAGCCCGTGTATCGCGCATGGCATAGATCTCGCCTTTAACCTGCAGCAACAGGAACTGGCGCTTAAAAGTGGCCACTGGAATTTATTTAGATATGATCCACGGCGCACAGAACAGGGTAAGAACCCATTGCAGCTGGACTCGCCAAAGCCTTCAATTCCATACCTTGATTTTGCCAAGACAGAAATGCGTTTCAGCATGCTTCAGCGCAGTCATCCTGAGACTTCCAGAGAATTGTTTGGCCAGGCTGAACAGGATGCACATGAACGTTATGAATACTATAAAAAGCTATCTGAAATTTCATACGAAAATGATGATGCTGCTGTAACCTTGAAGGAGAATTGATATGGACCTGTCAACTGAATATCTTGGTCTGAAACTTAAGAACCCGTTGGTTCCATCGGCCTCGCCGTTAACGAAAAACCTGGATGCAGCTAAAAAGCTGGAGGATGCGGGAGCATCAGCGCTGGTGATGTATTCATTGTTCGAGGAAGAGGTAACGGAAGAAGATAACTTAATGGATAGTTTTCTCTATAGCCAGGACATTGGTCATAATGAAGCTAATGGATACCTGCCAGTCACAGATGCTTACCAGACAAAAACTGATGAGTACCTTGCGCAGATATTTTCACTTAAAAATTCACTGGATATTCCAATCGTTGCCAGTTTAAATGGGGTGACGACTGGAGGTTGGGTCGATCATGCAATTGAAATCGAGCAAGCCGGTGCTGATGCACTGGAATTGAATGCTTATTATATTGCGGCAGACCCTGGAAAATCCGGCAGGGAGGTTGAAACTCTTTATCTTGAATTATTAAAAGAATTACGCAAACACCTCAGTATCCCCCTGGTAATGAAACTGTCTCCGTATTTCAGCTCTGTTTCCTATATGGTCAGTGAATTGCAGGCCCATGGTGTAAACGGTGTGTCATTATTTAACCGTTTTTATCAACCGGGTCTCGATCTTGATACTTTGAATATCATCCCGGAACTGAGCCTTTCTACGTCGCAGGAAAGTCTGTTGGCAATGCGATGGGTCGGGCTATTATATGGCAATGTAGATATTACACTGGCTGCAACCGGCGGTATTCACACCGCTGAAGATGCATTAAGAATGCTAATGTCCGGTGCCAATGTGTGCCACCTGTGCAGCGCCTTGCTTAAACATGGTCCAGACCATCTCGCAACGATACTTGCAGACATGGAAGCCTGGATGGAAGAGCATGAGTATGAGTCAGTCTCACAATTAATCGGCAGCGCCAGCAAGATCAATGCTGTTGACCCGGCTGCATTTGAGCGATGTAACTATATGCAGGTGCTGCGGAATTACAAAGTATAAGTATTTGAGTAATTAAGTAATTATTTTCAATTAAGCAAAAAAAAGCCCGGCAATGCCGGGCTTTTTTATTTTCGCTTTCAAGCGATTACTGACGCTGACTTGGTACTTTAATTGGAATACCGGTGTTCATGTATGCCTGGTAAAGCTCAAGGGCGACATATGGATCACTCTGAGGTTTCAGAGCTGCAGCACGTACCTGCTTATTACAGCCGCCATAACGACGGTGGATGGTACCCAGGGGCTTATTGCTCTGCGCCCATTTTGTGCGATAGACCGGAAAACCAGTGCCGTGTCCCAGGGCCGCGCTAAGAACGTCACCGCGGATCTTGTTGCCGGCATTCTGTACGTGACAGTTGGCGCATGAGAAATTCAACTGTCCACGCCGTGCCCAGTAAAACTGCTTGCCTTTCTCGTAAGCAGCAACAGCTTCAGGACTGTTGAGTTTAACCGCCATCTTTTGACCCTGTGACAACCGTTTGAAGGCGATTACCAGTTGAGCCATCTTACCGTGGTTCAGGTTTTTGATGGGTTCTTCCCCATTGCGGACACGGCACTCATTGATGTCAGCTTCGATGGTACGCATCTTTTTGCTGTCCTTGTCATAGAATGGATAGCCGACTGCAAGACCTTTACCGCCGTTCTGGAAACAGCTGGCATAGGTTTTGCCGTTTTTAAATGGTGTGTTCCACAGTTTCTCACCTTTCTCGACGTCGTCTTCGTATGGTGGAAATTCCATCAGCAGTTCCCAGTTTCCAACACGGTCGGCATACTGTGGCAGCGCGTTCACGCCATCATTGTAGGCTTCCAGTGGCACAGTCGGGAAACGCTTTTTGAAGTATCCCTGAAACTCTTTCAGGTCATCTTCTGGGGTGGCTGAGGCAGTCATCGGAGCGCTAAATGCGATCCCCAGACCTGCCAGCATTAATATAAGTTTTTTATTCATAATACTCCTCCTGGTAGCTATGACCAGGCCGTTTTCGTTGGCCTGATCATATCCGTGTAGATATGCTTACTTTATCGCTGAATCACCGCCGCCTGTTTCGCCTTTATTGTCCTTCCAGGTAACTTTGATCTTCTCACCAGACTTGGCGCCTTTGACCTGAACACCGACCAGTGGGTTCTTCGAGACACCCGTTCCCATTGAGACGTCAGCGACGCTTTTGCCATTAACGGCAATATTCATGGTTTGGATAAAGTGAGCAGGGATGAGCTTTGCTGTTTTCTTGTCCTTGCGTTGTCCAGTTTCCATTGGATGCTGAACCAGTACGAGGATTTCTGTTACGTCGCCCTTTGCACGGGCTTTGATTTTCGTTGCCATTATTTCAGTACCTTTACTATTAAGTTGCAGTGATGGACTTATCCACCACACCCACCGACGGTTACCTTGACTGTAGCGGTAGACTTTAGGATTTTTCCGCCAGAGTTGACATAAGCTATAATCTCAGAGGTCTTGCCCATTTTTACGCGTGTGCTGTAGAAACCGACTGCGTTACCGCTGAGGTCCACCTTGGTTGCTAAAGGTGTAGGGTTTTCTGCGACCATGATTGCAATGCTTTTGACATCTGCAAGGGAAGTCTCGACTTTGACAGGTACGACTGCACCATTTTCAGCCTGCAGTGGCGCTTTGATTTTGATGTCCGCGCTAGCGGCGCCGTCTCCACCGACCGCTGATTTGGTTGCACTGGCCAAGTCTCTAGCATTGAACGCGTCAGCGGCCCAATCTGCAGCCAATACCTGGCCTGATTTAAGTAAACCGGCGCCTGCGGCAACAGCTAAAGCACTGCTGGCAACCGTTCCTTTCAGAAATGTTCTACGCTTCATATTTCTAAGCTCTCCTGATTTTTAAATTGACACCATCTGAAACTAGAGGGTGTATAGAAATGTTACGATATTGTCGATGTCACTTTCAGATATCACTTTGTAGCGACCGAAAGGAATCATTGATGAATTAGGATTGGCTTCAGTAGCGTCCCAGATCTGAGCACGAAGCTTAGCTTTATCGGGGAAGCGTGCCTTCATGCTGACCAGTGGTGGGCCAATATTGCCAGATGCTGGCAGACCGGCAGGCCACTTCATTGTCACAACATCGTGACAGGCCAGGCAGTTGCCTTTTTTACGGTTAATCATAGTACACCAGCCTTTAGTGGCTGCATCAGCTTTTTCAAGCTTGCCGCATTCCTTATCGGTTGGCAGACTGTCACCTGCTACAGCAACTGGCATCATAGCGAGATTACCCGCTAATAACGCCGCTCCTGCAGTCGTGACTATAGAGAAAGTTTTCCTCATATTTTTTGGCCTCCTCAAGCACTTGGTTTATAACTAAAAAAAATATCAACTAATTTAGAATATGCCGATATACGCTGGACAAAGTTGTCAATGCGCTATGGCGATTATTTTGTGTACGTAGCATACATATATGTTGTAGTGATCGCAAAGAAATTATCAGAGTTTTTTATGTGATGCAGCTGATTCTTTAATATTCTGTCTTTTTATACTGTAAATGAAGGGTTATTTTTGCTTCTCTAACTCTTCCCGTGCCTTTAGTTCTTTGATTTTTGCAGTGATACTGGCCTGTACATAGAAATCATCTTTCTTAGCGAGTGATCGTGCAATGTTCAGCTGCTGAACTGCCGATTTATAATTACCTATCAGTGCATAGGCTTCGGCAAGTGCCCGATGAGACTCCATTTGGGAGCCGGTTTTGCTTTCTGCCTGTGACAGCATCTCGTAAAACTGGATGCTTTTGGGGAACTTCCTGACTGCCTTGCGAAGTACCTTGCGCGCTTCGGTATAATCTGACTGCTGGGCAAGTTCTTCAGCATAGTAAGTAATGGCAGAAAGAGAAGACTTGTCTGACTCATAAATATTGCGAAAAAGTTCAAGGCTCTTTTTCTTGTGTCCCTGGGCGGATTCAATTTGCGCCTGGAGAATTTTAAATAACACCTGGTCCGGGGCTTTTTCGATCAGCAACGCAGTTTCATTACGGGCGGCATCGTAATCACCGCCTTTCATCAGTGCGAGTGCGAGACCGTAGCGGTCAGCCAGGGTGGCATTGCTGCCGAGTGTTTTTTTTCTGAATTGTGCTGTGGCGTTTTTTGCTGTCAGGTTATTTACGCTTAGCTTTGCATGCATTAATGTGAACTGGGTGTTATCGTTTTTTGCCGTATGTGGATAATTGGCAGCCCTCGCCTTGGCCTCGGCTATACGATCGGTAGTGATCGGATGTGTCAGCAGGAACTGTGGTGCATTTGTCTCATATAGTGTATTGGCCTGCTGCATGCGCAGAAAAAAATCTGCCATGGAATTGGTGTCATAACCAGAATTGGCGAGTACTGTGATGCCTATACGGTCTGCTTCGCGTTCAAAAGACCGTGTGAATGTCAGTTGATTTTCTATGGATCGCGCTGAAGTAATAGCAATTGCAGCCTCAGTGGCCTGCCCGCCAAGAAGAATGCCGGCCAACAGTGTAGCCAGGTTGGGTAACATGTTCTGTTTTTGTGCACTGACCATGCGGGGAATATGCTGCTGAGTGACATGTGCGATTTCGTGACCTAGAACGGAGGCCACTTCAGCTTCATTCGCGGCAGTCAGTAACAGACCGGTATGAACTCCTATATAGCCACCAGGAACAGCGAAAGCATTTACCGTATTGTCATTGATCAGGAAAAAGGTGAAGCTATCTTTTGGCAGACCGAGACTCTCAATCAACCGGTTACCCAGATTGTCCAGGTATTCCTTAAGTGTAGGATCGTTGACCAAATCCATGTAGACGCGTGCCTGGCGATAAAATCCTTCTCCCAGCTGCTTCTGTTCTAGGGGGGACATTACCTGGTGTGACTCATCGCCGAGATCCGGCAAATTAAAATCAGAGGTCTGGCTCTGTGCCGGAATTACTACTAAAAGTAGGGCCAGTATAGAACAAAGATATTTTATTATTTCGCGGTTCATTCGCCTAAAAAATGGAAAATATGTAATGATAAGATGAGTGATGTAAGTAAACCCTTGCTGAATATAATTAACTTGGTAAATTATAACAGCTTATTCTCTGCCGTTGATTGACGGATTACCTTCATAACCATACTGAAGAAGTGGCATCATCCTATACACCGACGATTAATTTGTATGTCAAAAGTGAATTATTTGGATTTCATGCGCACATTGCACTATTATATCCAGTTGGATTATTTTACCTAATAGGTATATTAATAAATATTAATTAATGAGCTTGAAAAGTAGCTATCATATAGGCAATGATTACTGTTTGCCTGTATCCGAGGTGCGATAATCCCAACCTTACATGTAATTATTTATATTTAAAATTTATCTAAACAATATCATCTACTTTTAATTAATGGAGTAAATCATGTCTGATTTTGATCAAGAACTTGACGCGCGCGGATTGAACTGTCCACTGCCTATTTTACGTGCAAAAAAAGCGATTAATGGACTCGAGAGTGGCCAGGTGTTGCGCATTATTGCTACAGACCCCGGATCGGTAAAAGATTTTGAAGCCTTTGCAAAACAGACCGGCAATGAGCTGATGGACTCCTCAGAAAGTGGTGGTGAGTTCACTTTTCTGATGAAAAAAGGCTGATTTTAAATTTAATACCCCATACGGTGAATTCACCGTGGAGTGAATGTTATGTCTGAAAAGAAACTAGCAATAATTGCAACCAAGGGTACCCTTGATTGGGCTTACCCACCCTTTATTCTGTCATCTACTGCTGCTGCACTCGGTTATGAAGTAATGATTTTCTTCACCTTCTATGGACTGCAGTTACTGAAGAAAGACCTGAACCTTAAGGTCAGTCCGCTTGGCAATCCCGGCATGCCAATGCCTATGGGGATGGATAAATGGTTCCCGGTACTGGGAACCGCTATTCCTGGCATGGAAAGCATGATGACCATGATGATGAAAAACACCATGAAGAAAAAAGGTGTTGCCAGCATCGAAGACCTGCGCGAACTTTGCATTGAAGCTGAAGTAAAGCTGGTTGCCTGCCAGATGACTGTTGATCTTTTCGATATGGATCACAGTGATTTTCTTGATGGTCTGGATTTTGTCGGTGCCGCCTCATTTTTTGAATTCGCTGGAGATGCAGATATCACCCTGTATATCTGATTGCCTATAATTTTTGAGCACTCCAAAGGAGAAGTTTTAGAACCCTCCTGAGAAAGTCAGGCCTAGAAATGAAAACAAAAAGCCCGCATTTATGCGGGCTTTTTGTTGCCGATTAGCAACAAAGTAGTGTTATTCACAACAAATTTTAAAAAAATAGGGCATTTTTATTGACTTAAAGTTGAAATTTGACCATGCTTGCCGCTACTAAGAGTCACAATCTATGATTCAAGTTGCCTGGAAACAACAAAAACAACCCAGGTAGATGAAATTTTTATAAATATTTTTTAATCTTAAATATCGAGCAAATATTTAAATCTATCGATATTTAACATCTATTTAATCCAGAGGTAAGAAAGATGAGAAACCCCAAGAAGCACGCCCTAGCAATGGCAGTTGCTGTAAGTATGGCCTTGCCGGGTGTTGCCATGGCAACTAATGGCTATTTTGGTAATGGCTACGGTATTAAATCAAAAGGCATGGCCGGCGCCGGTGTGGCTATGCCGCTCGACGCGATGGACGCGACAATCAATCCAGCCAACATGGTCAATGTAGGCAGCCGTATCGATGCCGGTCTGACCTGGTTCAGCCCACGCCGTAATTATACCACCAGTGTTCCTAATCCACAGCTTCCACCGCAGGCATTTCAGCTGGTTCCAGGCACTTATGACAGCGATAACGAGGATTTTTGGATTCCGAACTTTGGCTGGAACCACATGATTGATGATGTCAGTTCTGTCGGTATAACACTGGCAGGCAACGGTGGCATGAACACCGAGTACAGCAATGTTCCCGCTCCTTTTCCTGGTGGCCCCACTGGTACCTTCTATGGCGGAACTGCCGGTGTTGACCTGTTGCAGCTGGCCACCATGGTCACCTATGCACGCAAGGTCACAGAACAGGTTTCCCTCGGTATTACCGGTATCTACGCCTTTGCACGCTTCAAGGCAACAGGCCTCGGAGCTTTTGGTGCAAACGGATTTTCAAACGACCCGGCTAACCTGACAAATAACGGTTATGACACTGCAGGTGGTTTCGGTGTAAAAGTAGGCATCACCGGCGACATCAACGATATGTTCTCGCTGGGTGCTTCCTACCAGAGCAAGATCAACATGGATGAATTTGATAAGTACAAAGGCCTGTTTGCTGAAGAGGGTGATTTCGATATTCCCTCTACCTGGTCACTCGGTGCAAAAATCAGTCCTGCAGCAGGACATTCCATCCTGCTTGACTACCAGCGTATCGATTACACAGACGTAGCAGCAATCTCGAACCCGGTTCAAAATTTCTTTAATCCGGGCTGTGGTATGCCACCAGTAAGGTCAGGTTGCCTTGGCGGCTCGAATGGCGCTGGCTTCGGCTGGGAAGATCTCAATGTGTATAGGATTGGCTACCAGTACGATGCCGGTAACTGGCAGGCACGCGCTGGTTTCTCCACCAATGACCAGGCGATTCCTGAATCACAGACGATGTTCAACATCATCGCACCGGGCGTGGTGAAGAACCACTGGACCGCCGGCTTTACTACGAATGTAGGCAAAAGCAGTTCACTGGACTTTTCTTTCTCTTACGCACCGTCTGTTAAAATAACGGGCGATCATCCTTTCGCCGGTGCTAGCCAGCAGATCAGCATCGAGATGGAGCAGTATGAACTGGGTGCGAATTACACCTGGAGATACTAACAGGCCAGCAGGCCATAGTTAGTACTGAAAAGGGAACTGGCTTACGCCGTTCCCTTTTTTTTTGAGCTGCTAATAAATAGACAATAATCGGGTGATATGATGAAAAATAATAGATTAGTACTAAACAGCTTTATGCTTATAAAAGTGCTTACGGTTTCAAGTGTATTTGCTTTTTCCGGTCTAGTATCAGCGCAGCAAGTGGATGCTAACAAAAAACAGGCGGAACAGGCAGCACCTGAAACTGCAGCAGAAGGGCCAGCAGACGCTTCACTAGTTAAACCTGCCGGTGATTTACAGCCTCTGATGTCAATCGAATACATCAAGCAATTCTGTGATGCATGGAATGCCGATGAATTGATGACCAAGGGACTTGCTGACTCAGAATGGATTGATAATGATGGCGATAAAGGATTCAAGATTATTCAGTTATATCGTAATGACTGCCCCGATAGCCCGCATGTGGAAATGCAGTTCGAACGTCAGAACAATAAGGCCATGTGCGTGTACGCCGGTAAGGTTGAAAATCCTGAACTGGATCGTTCTGCAGACTATGAAATGTATGCAGACACCAACCGCTGGGTAGAGATTGGTAATGGCGATTATGGTCCGATGAAGGCGATGATGTTTGGCCGCCTGAAATTTAAAGGTCCAAAGATTGAAGCCATGGGCAATATGGGACCATTCAAGAACTTCCTGTTACTGTTTGGTCATTTCCCGTCTGATCCAACAGTTTGCCCATAAAGTTGTAACGATATTTAGTCAGTAAAAAAAGCCCCGCATTGCGGGGCTTTTTTTTGGGGATTCATCCAGAAAAAGTTTTACCAGCTATTTACTCGCATTAACCTCTTAACGGTTTCTCCGGAGATACGCGTCTGCAATAGCCAAGATAGACTAGTGGAATGACAAAGAGTGTGAGTATAGTAGATGCGACGGTTCCGAAGATCAGGGAAACGGCAAGACCACCAAACACAGGGTCGAATATCATCACCATGGTGCCTAATACAATGGCAATAGCCGTTAACAGGATTGGGCGCAAACGAGTTACCCCGGCCTGAAATACTGCCTTTTCAAGACTATGACCTGCTCGCCGATATTCAATAATAAAATCAATAAGCAGCAGTGAATTACGCACAACGATGCCGGCTAGCGCGATAAATCCGATCATTGATGTCGCGGTGAAATATTGCCCCATAATGGCATGACCGGGAAACACCCCGATCATGGTCAGTGGTATCGCGCCCATGACAATGATCGGCAGCATGAATGACTGGAAATAACCAACCAGCACCAGGTAGATCAGTATCAGGGCGACAGCAAAGGCCGCACCAAGGTCGCGGAATACATCCAGAGTCAGTCTCATCTCACCATCCCAGCGCAGAGTATATTCTCCTGTCTTTGGTCCTGAGACAAAATTTTGTACAAGGTCGATTCCCCCTGGCAGCGGGTGACTATCAAGGTAGTTTTTCATTTTCATGATGGCATAAATCTGAGAAGTAGAAGCCAGCTCGCCGGTAACGTAAACCACTGGGACCTGGTCCTTGTGAAATATCGGCTTGTCAGCAATGCGCTGACGAACTTCGGCAATCTCGGAAAGCTGGATTTTCTTCCCCTGTGCAGTCAGGAAGAATATATTTTCCAGGTCGGACTGTTGTACTCTATTCGAGGCTGATATCTGGAAACGTATTGCTACTGGTTCTCTCTCGCCAGGAATATGTACAGTGCCTGCTGAATATCCACCGATAAAAGTATTCAGGGCTCGTGTAATTCTTGCCGCAGGAATTCCTGCCAGTGCCGACTTTTCACGATTGATGTGTATTTCATACTCCGTCACATCATCCGTCACACTATCATCAACATCGACAACGTCTGCAGTGTTATTGAACACCTCCTGACGAATTTCTTTTGCAATGCGACGAAGTTCTTCATAATCCGGACCGTACAGCTCTGCCAGTAAGGTTGCCCTGACAGGTGGGCCGGGTGGGTCTTCAACCAGTTTAATATTGGCGCCAGTTCTGGTTGCCAGATCCAAAATAGCAGGCCGCAGCTGCTGAACTATATCGATCGATGACACAGAGCGGTTGAGCTTATCGGTCAGATTGACGCGCACTTCGGCAACATGTGCGCCCTTGTTCAGTCCGCTGCCACGCAACAGGCCGTTGAAATCTGCAACACCACTTTTACCTATGGTTGTTTCATAATTGATGACGTGGGGATTGCCGCGAACAATATCACCAACAAGCCTGGCGACCCTGTCGGTGTTCTCAAGACTGCTGCTTTCCGGCATATCAATGGTTATGTTGAAGGTGTTGGTGTTATTTTTAGGCAACATCTTGAATTTAACCTGGTCATAGACTGGCAGCAGGAAGACTGCAAGCAACAGTGTAACAACTGCCAGCAGGAACAGCCGGCTGTTTAGTGGCTTTGCAGCCAGTTTTTGGAATATTGCCCCGTACACTCGTTCAGGAATCCCGTTTGTGTGATCGATTGCGTGCGAGGATGCAGCATCGGCGGACGTTTTCAGCCATTTGTTCGCTGCCCACGGCGCAACAGTATATGCAATAGCCAGTGAGACGATCATGGCAACCGGGACATAGAATGGAATGGGGGCCATGTATGGTCCCATCATGCCGGTAACCCAGAACATCGGCAGAAATGCCAGGATAACGGCAAAGGTGGCCAGATTGGTTGGACGTCCAATTTCACTAACAGCATGAATGGCAGACTGCATCCGGTCTTTCGTTCCATGGCTATAGTGCCGATATATATTCTCGATGACTACGATAGAGTCATCGACCAGCAAGCCGAGAGAGAGAATCAGGGCGAAAAGTGTAATGCGGTTAATACTTTGGTCTGCAACATATCCAATCGCTAGAGTAATAAACAGAATCAGCGGTATCGTCATCGTAACAATTGCTGCAGCACGCCAGCCCAGCGAAATAATCAACAATAGAACCACTGTCGCTATGGCTATGGCGAGATGTTCAAGTAATATGTTTACCGCTGCATTTGCCCGGGCGCCATCATCGCGGGTGATGTTAACGTTGGTGCCTGCAGGAATGATCTGAGAATGGATTTCATCAAGTTTTTCCAGAACGTCTTCGGCAACCGTGACCGCGTTACTGCCTGAACGTTTTGCAATGGCAATGCTGACAGCAGGGCTTTCATAGTTCAGTGGCCTTGTGCCGGAAAAGGCAGGGCCGGCAGCAAATCGGTGCTGTTCTGTGATTTCTGCCGGGCCATCGGTGATAATGGCGATGTCGCCGAGATATACCGGTTTGTGCTTATACAGTGCGACAACCAGCTTGCCCAGGTCATCGGCATTTTGCAGCATGCCACCGGCACGCACCTGCCTGACAGTGTTGTTTTTCACCAGGGTGCCGGATGAAGAGCGCACATTCGTTGCATCAAGGATGTCTGTAATCTGTGACAGGCTGACGCCTAATGACTTCATTTTGTCCAGCTCAAGCTCGACATTGATGGTTCGTGGCCGACCGCCATGCAGATAGGATACGGAAGTACCATCTACGCGGCGTAATACTTCCATTACTCGATTGCCAACACGGCGAAGTTCACCATCGTCGATGGTATCTGATGACAGCGAAATCGTAAGAATAGGAACATTATCAACATCAACTGGTTTTACTAATGGCTGCTCTGTACCGGGCGGGATGCGATCGATATTGCTCATGATGTGGTCATACAGTTTGACCAGTGAATCTTCCTTGTCTTCTCCAACATTGAACTGGACGGTCACTACGCCCATAGAGTCCGTCGCTATGCCATAGGTATGCTCAACGCCGCGCATGCCCTGCAGAATGCTTTCCAGCGGCTTGATGATTAATTGCTCGACTTCATCAGGGGTCGCACCGGGCTTTGCAACAATGATATTGGCTGCCGGTACAATGATCTGTGGATTTTCCTCACGGGGAGTGATGAGAAATGCAGTAATACCTGCAAGAAAAGCAAATATAATGATCAGCACGGTCAGGCGGCTGTCGATAAAAAACTTCGCAAGCTTGCCAGCTACGCCAAGGTTATTATCTATGTTCTCATTATTTGTCACTATTGAATCCTCATCTATTCTTTCGTCAGCTTAACCGGGCTACCGTCATAGATAGACTCGTAAGGCCCTGTCAGAATTTGTTCGTTTCCCGTCAGGCCGCTGCTGATCGATACTAAATCACCATTGTTTTTCCCTGCTTTAACCATACGAAAGCGGGCCTGATTATCATCAGAAAGGATAAAAACTCCTGCCGTTCCTATGTGCTTAACGATCGTGTCAGCGGGTATTAGTATTGAACCGTCATCAAGAATCTCAGCGGGAATGACACTCTGTTGAATAACCGGCAGAGCGACTTCTGGAGTGGCTGCAGGTCCCGAGTTATGGCAGCCGGCAAGCATCAGTGCACTGCCAGTGAGTAGTGCTGATTGAAGAAAGCTATTCAGCCGTTTTTTATCTTTCATTTCTTCGCCTCATCAAAATCATCCATTGCGAACTGCAGTTCAAGTTTGCTTGCTTCAAGTAAAAGCTGGGAATTCAGTGATTCTGATCGGCTTTTCATCAATGCCTGTTCTGCCTGCAGCAGATCGATCAGAATAGTCCTGCCTTCACCATATCGAGCGTTGACAAGGGAAACGGCTTGCTTTGCATCGGACAGATTGGCCCTGGCGAGTGTA
>Ga0316192_10002491_pt1 | contig 13447 bp, 8 predicted proteins | sample MerIslwburrow_MG_FD_204931 | JGI IMG/M metagenome (GOLD analysis project Ga0316192, IMG submission 204931) | Coastal sediment microbial communities from Maine, United States - Merrow Island worm burrow | ecosystem: Environmental > Aquatic > Marine > Coastal > Sediment | place: USA: Maine...
CAGCGATGTGACTCTTCCGAAGGGCAGCGAAAGCAGAGCGATGAGCCAAAAGAAGAACGGCGGTTTGTGGGTGTTGACCTTGCCGTTGACATGGGTGACCAGCCACTGGCCGTCGACCACCATCTCGCGCGCGCCTTCACCAAAGAAGGGCTCGTCGGGCGCCCACAGATCGTAGCCCCAGATATTGCAGATGAAGAGAACAGCGGCGAGAACGAGGACCGCCCGCGAAGCCTTCACTCCGGATCCTCCCGGAACTCCCCAATGGGAATCCGAACGCCCTCACCAAAGGTGGCGTCGCACCACAGATCGAAGGCGAGCAGGGTGAAGAGTGGTTTTCGATGATCTGTCTGCTCGGAGAGGTGTTCGTCGAGGAGGGCGGTGATGCCTTGCGGATTGAAGACCCCGCGTGCCTCGACCCGCTCGGCAGTAAACCTCTGTTTGAATTGGTTCCCCAGCCCGTGCAGCAACCACTTCGAGAACGGGATGTTGAAGCCGCGCTTGCGTCGTTTGATGACGTCGACGGGCAGGCGCCTGCGGACAGTCTTCTTGAGGATGTCCTTGGTGCTCTTGCCCTTGAGCTTGAGGCTCGAGGGCAGCCCGGCCGCGAACTCTGAGAGGTCGTGATCGAGAAACGGCGCCCGCGCTTCGAGGGACGCGAGCATCGTGGCGCGGTCGACCTTGGTCAGGAGGTCGTCCTGCAGATACATGGTGAAGTCCATGTAGAGCAGCTTCGACAGGCTGTCGGGGAGGTTTTTTCCTTCGAGGCGCGCGCGCGCCGAACCGAACGGGTCGTCGCCAATGAGGGCCTCGAGGACTCTTGGGGCGAGAACGCCCTGTTGCATCTCGGGCGAGTAACTGCCGAACCAGGTGTGGTGGCGCTCCACCAGGTCCTGCTCGGCCGCCGACACGAAACGGCTCAGGAGGTAGTCGAAGGCGATGTTGCCCATCGAAACCGGTGTCATTTTGAGGGCCGCTTTGACTGCGAGGTTTGTGATCGGCCGCGGGATGCGGTTGTAGATTTCGGCCACCCGGTTGCCGATGTAGGTCGGGTAACCGGCAAAGAGTTCATCGGCGCCTTCGCCCGAAAGAATGACCTTGACCTTCTTGCGCGCGAAGAGGGCCAGGAGGTGGCTCGGGATGGTCGAGGCGTCGCCGAGCGGTTCGCCGAGACCCGGGCCGACCCGGCGGAGACCATCAGCGAGGTGGCTTTCGTCCAGGATCAGCTGGTTGAAGTCGGCTTTGAAGTGCCGCGCCGTGATCTCGGCCATGCTCGCCTCGTCGAAGGCCTTCTCGGTGTGGCCAATCGAGAAGACGGGTACGCCTTCGCCCTGCTGTTCGGCGAGGTAGGAGAGAACTGCTGAGGAGTCGATACCACCAGACAGGAAAAGCCCGAAGGGGACATCCGAGCGGCTGCGGCGGCGCACCGCCTGGCCCATGAGGTGGTCGAGCTCGTCGGCGAGATCGTCGGTGCTGCGCCGGGCGAGGTCGGGCTGGACGAAGTAGTCAGCGAGGTCCCAGTACTGCCGGACAGTGACCTTGCAGTCTTCGACGATCAGAAGGTGGCCGGCGGGCAGCTTGCGCACTCCCTGGAGGGGGCTTAACGGAGCCGGAAAATAGTCATGGGTCAGATAGCGACGCAGGGCCACCGGGTCGAGGGCCTTGGGTATGCGGGGGTGGACCAGGAAGGCGCGGAGATCCGAGGCGAAGACGAACTCCTCGCCATCGGTCCAATAGAAGAGGGGCTTTTCACCGGCGCGGTCGCGGGCCAGCAGGAGACGCTGGCGCGGTTCGTCCCACACCGCAAAAGCGAACATTCCATTGAGGTGCTCGACCAGGTCGGCGCCGTACTCTTCATAGAGGTGAGGGATGGCTTCGGTGTCGGTTTCGGTGCGCAGGGTGTGGCCCTTTGTTTGAAGGTTTTCGAAGAGGTCGGGGGCGTTGTAGATCTGACCGTTGCAGATCGACCAGATCGATCGGTCCTCGTTGGGGAAGGGCGGCGATTCGGCGGTTACGTCGATGATGGCCAGGCGGCGAAATCCGAGGGCACAATCCGCGCGGGCCTCGTAGCCCTCTCCGTCGGGGCCGCGGTGGACCATGGTCTCTGCCATGGCGTGAACCAGCTGCCGACGTTCCTCGTCGGGCCCCTTGCACCCCAAAATGCCGACCAATCCACACATGATGACCTTCTTTTTGACCTCGTCTGCAGACTCCGGATTCTAGCGCAGCTTGGAGATTGGCGGCGGGACTCTGTATCTTCGCTGTCATCGGAGGGACCATGGATCTGGCTGATCGTTCGTGGAGTTGCTATCCGGATGGCCTCCATCCAACCCGCCGCGCCTTCCTCAAGACCCTGGCCGCGGCGGCGGCCGCTGCAGGAACCTCGTTCCCCACCGTGTTGTCGGGCCAAGAGAGTTCTCCCGTCGCTGGACCGATACCGGCCTTCCCCCCGGGAGGCTTTCCCGAGGGTTCTGCGCAGCTGAATTTCAACGAGAATCCGCTGGGTCCGTCGAAGATGGTCATCGCGGCCCTGGTCGAGAGTGGCTTTAAGGATGCCAACCGCTACAACTACATTGACCCGCTGATTGACGCGATCGCCCGCCACCACGACATGCCCTTTGAAAACGTGTTCGTCGGTTGCGGCTCGACCGAGTTCCTCCAATTCACCCCGTGGGCCTTTTTGCGAGATGGAGGCAACCTCGTCATGCCGAGTCCGAGCTATGGCTGGTCGGGCATGGTTGCGGGATCCATGGGCCGTCGGGTCGTTCGGGTCCCGCTCCGAGCGGGTGGTGTTGTCGACACCGCCAAGATGAAGAAATCAATCTCTCGGGATACACGCATCGTTTATCTCGCCAATCCCAACAACCCGACAGGGGCGCCGATACCACACGGAGAAATCGTGTCCCTTGCGGAGGCTGTGCCGTCGGACGCTGTCCTGATGGTGGATCAGGCGTATCACGACTTTCTCCCGGACGGCGACACCGTCTTCGACCTCGTGCGCGAGGGAGCGCCTGTTCTCGTTCTGCGGACGTTTTCGAAGGCGTATGGGATGGCCGGTCTGCGGCTCGGCTACGCGATCGGATCGGATCCGGTGCTCGCAACACTCCGCTCGGTCTGGTGGGGTGACCTTGGGATCAACACCGCGACCCGGATAGCCGGACCGGTGGCGCTTGCAGACCAGAACCACGTTCAGCATTACATCAAGCTGATCGACGAGGGTCTCTCGCAGCTCCGCTCAGGCCTGATCGACCTCGGCATGAAACCCTTTCCATATCGCGCTCCATTCTTCATGGTTGATTTCGGCAGACCGACGAAGGACCTGGTGCGATCCCTCTACAATCGGCAGATCTACGTCCGGCCGGGCGCAGTCTGGGGCATGCCGAACTCCATGCGCATCTCGGTCGGCACCGCTCGAGACAACGAGACGTTTTTGAAAGCGATCAAAGACCTCTTGATTTCGTAGGGGCGGGGTTTATCCCCGCCCGAAAATCCGGTTGTTCGTCCCGCTGAGGCGGGGGAGAGGAAGGCCATGCTGATCATCAACAACTCCCAGGTGCGCGAGCTCCTTCCGATGCGGGATTGCATGGAGGTGGTCGGGAAGGCGCTTGCCGATCTCGCGCGGGGGGAAGGCGTCCAACCGTTGCGGTCCGGCATTCTGCGCCCGGACCGCCAGGGCGTGCTGGCCTGGATGCCCGGTTCGCTCGCTGCAGGACGGCCCTTCGGGGTCAAGATCCTCAGCGTGGTCGACAACCCCGGTGAACTGGGTGTGGAATCGCACCAGGGCGGGGTCATGATCTTCGACCCGACCAACGGCTCGCCGCTGGCCCTTTGCGAGGCCGGAGCAATCACCGCGGTGCGGACGGCGGCGGTGTCGGCCTTGGCCACCGACAGGCTCGCGCGACCGGACGCCGTCGACGTCGCCATTCTCGGGGCGGGGACTCAAGCAGGCTCACACGTCGAGGCCATGGTCGCGGTGCGTCCGGTTGAGCGCCTCCGGGTCTGGAGCAGAGATTCGGACAAGGTGCGGGCTTTCGCGGCCGAGCAAGCCTCTCGACACGGAGTGGTTATCGAGGCCGTTGCTGATATCGAATCGGCGGTCGCCGGCGCCGACATCGTCTGCACCACGACCTCGGCCCGCGAACCCATTCTCTTTGCGGAGATGCTCGAGCCCGGGATGCACATCAACGCGGTGGGCGCCTCGATCCCCTCCTGGCGCGAAATCGACGCCGGGGTGTTACCGCTGGTTTCACTCTTCACCGACCGCCGCGAATCGTTGCGGAACGAAGCGGGGGAGTACATCCAAGCTGTCGAGAATGGTTTGGTCGAGCAGGGCCTGGTGGTTCCCGAGATCGGTGAGGTGATGAATGGCGACCACCCCGGTCGTACCTCGGAGACCGAGATCACTTTCTTCAGATCGCTCGGGCTTGCGGTCGAAGACATCGCTTCGGCGCGGCTGGGCTATCAACGGGCGGTAGAGGGTGGTGTGGGCACTCATGTCGATCTCGGCGCCTAATCGCCCGGGGATGCCCACCACCGCGTATAAAGTGGTTCGGGTGGGTCGCCTCGACTCAACCACTACCTTTCGACGCGAGGCGCTGGTATTTCTCAAGCGCCTTTTTAGCGGACCTTGATTCTGCCCCAGTAGCCAGAGGCATCGCCTGGGTCTGGCATTGCAGCGCCGCATCGTATTCCCCCCTGAGGGCGTGGACCTCTGCGAGCAAAGCCACATAATCGTATTTGGGCTCGGGACTGTTTTCGACGGACTTCCGGGCGCAGCTGAGGGCGAGGTCGAGGTCACGATGATGCGGGGGAGTGTGCTCGTAATTGCTGACAATACGTGTCGCGAGGACGAAAAGCGGGTACGGATCTTCTCCCTGCGGGCTCGAGAGAAGATGGTCGGCGATCTCTTCAGCCTTCTGGGGATCTTCGAGTCGGAGAAGCGCGATTTCGTACTGCCAACCACGGTAGGCCGAGAAACGGTCGGGGTCGACCGCGATGGCCTGATCAATGAATTCGATAGCCGTGAGGAAATCCCCGCTCCGTTCGGCCTTTGAGGCCTTGCCGATGAATACCTCGGACCGGTGGCGGATGAGGTCGGCCCGCCGCGCGCCTTCTATGTCGTATTCTCCGGCGACCACTGCTTCGAGCGCTTCCTCGAAACCGTCACTCGGTGCACCGACCCACGCCAGTCGGCCCTGCCGGTCGATGATCATCGTGTTTGGGAGCCCGCTGGAACGGGAGGGATTCATCAAGGCGTCTGCTGTGGCGGTCTCGTTGTCGATCGCGAGTGAGTAGCTGAGTTCGGGGAACCGGGCCAGCACGTCTTCAGGCGGTTGCGATCCCGGGGTCGGCCAGATCGCGACGGCAACGAAATGAACCCGGTCGGGTGCAAATCGCTCGTGGAGAGTCTGCAGGCGATTCAAACCCTTGATGCAGGGTGGGCACCACGTTGCCCAGAAGTCGACGACGTACAAATGACCTGGATTCCAGGTTCCGATTTTCTCACCCCGGACCCACGTGACTTCCTCAATCGGAGGGGCGGGATCGCCGACGACCAACGGCCTGAAATCCTCTTCGGCTGAGGCGACCACCGGGAGAGCCATGAAGATCAATAAAACGATAAGCGGTCTTCGCATTTTCCCTCCCTCGGTGAGGTGATACGTGAGACTCGCCGCAGAGTTTGAACGTTCATTAGCTCCGTAACCGCCGAGGCGTGAATTGGAAATAGAACTTGATCATGAGAATGACGACTTTTCTTTCGCGATTTCTGACGGCTGTGATGGTCATCGCGATACCCGTGGGCGTGGCATGGCCAGGGGAGAACGATAACCGGACGTCGAAGCCCCCTGAAGAGCGCAACCTGTGGCGGCTGGAATGGGACAACGACGCGTTCGTCCGCGTGGACAACGGCTTTACCAACGGGTGGAGCCTGCAACGGCATTCACATCAGCACGACGCTTGGCACGAGATGGGGCCGTCGAAATTCTCGGCCTGGATCAGTCGGACGATCCCGGGGCTTGACGACGAAGGTGGCCGGATCGTCAAACGAGGCACTGGTCTTTCACAGATCATGATGACTCCCGAGGACCTCGAGAACCCGAACCCTCAGCCGGAAGATGTCCCGTGGGCAGGCTCGCTGGGATGGGCCGAGTCCTGGTATGCCTTCGATAACCAGACCCTCAACGCCTTCCAGATCTACTTTGGCATCCTCGGCCCGTACTCTCTGGCCGAGTCTCTGCAGGTCCAACTCCACGATTTGATCAATGCCGACGAGCCGTTGGGGTGGGACAACCAGCTCCCAACGGAGCCATTGCTCAACCTCAATTACACCTTCAAGCGCAAGCTCGTCTCGGCCGGTGAGTACGCGACAAAGGGCTTTACCGGGGATTTTGCGATCGGCCTCGAGGGGGCGCTGGGCAATCTCGTGACCTCCGCAGGCCTGACCCTCGAAGGACGGTTCGGGTGGGGGCTGCCGAAGGGTTTCGTTCAGCTGCCGGATCCCGCCGGATTCGGGATCATGCTCGACCCGGAAAAAGGAGTGCCGGGGAAGTTCCACGTCTATTTTTCGGTCGTGTTTCGTGCTGTGGCGACCGGCCACTCCGTGTTTTTTGACGGCAACATGCTCAGAGACAGCCCCCATCCCGGCCTCGAGTACGAACCCATCTCTCACGCGACGGTCTTCGGGTTTCACGCCGATCACGGTCGTTATGCGATTCACTTCAATTTCTACAAATACAATGACCTCCCGTTCGAGTCGGTGAATCCTCTCACTGGCCTGACGTGGGGAAACATCACATTCGAGTATCGGTTTTGACCCGTGTTGGTAGCCAGCCACCTGAATCTCAACTAGGATTCCTGAGTACTCCGCGACAGTAGTGCCACCGCCACTCGCTGTGGCCTCGGTTTTGAAAAGGGGGAGTCATGAGTCTCGAAAAGTTGGGTTTTGGGCTCGTCGCCGATCTCTTCAGGTTCAACTGGATTCGCCGAAGGGCTTTTGTAACTGTGGTCGCTCTTCTGATCGCGGCGTCTATCGTGGCGCCGGCAATCGCGGCAGAGACGGTAGCGATCGTGGCCGCACATCTGATCGACGGCAAGAGCGATCAGGCGCGTCACGATCTGGCAGTCCTGATCGAGGGCGACCGGATCGTTGCGATAGGAGATGTCGAGATCATCCCAGCTGATACGCGAGTCATCGACCTCGGCTCGGCCACCATCCTCCCGGGTCTGATCGACACCCACGTCCACCCGTTGATCCGGGAGGACGACTACCAGACCGATCACCTCAGAGAATCATCCGCCGCGAAGGCGTTGCGAGGTCTCAAGGCGGTGCAGGACAGCCTTCACGCGGGTTGGACTTCCCTTCGAATCGTTGGCGATACGGATGTGTTCTATGCCCCGGTGGAGATTCGGCGGGCCATCGACCGGGGTCTCTTCGTAGGGCCGCGGCTGGCGGTGGCGCCCCACTATCTGTCGATCACCGGCGGCGGCGGCGACATCAATTTCTTTTCGCCCGAGCAGCATCTGATTGCCGACGGCCTGATCGTCGATGGTGCTGACGAGGTCCGTCGGGCGGTTCGTGAGGAGATCAAGTACGGCGGCGACTGGATCAAGCTGCTGGTGACCGGCGCCTTCATGTCGGCGGGTGACAACCCCAAAGATGTCCACTTCAGCCCCGAGGAGCTCGAGGTCGCGGTGGCCGAGGCGACTCGCCTCGGGGTGCCGGTCATGGCCCACGCTCACTCCGCCGAGGGCATCAAGCAAGCGGTCAGGGCCGGGGTGCGGTCGATCGAGCACGGCACCTTCCTCGACGCCGAAGGTGTCCGGTTGATGGTGGAGCATGGCACCTACCTCGTACCGACCATCTACATCGGTGATTTCTACATCTATGAAAGGCCGGACGCCGAGGCCCAGCAGAAGATGGTCGAGCTGTCGATGAAATACCGGGACGAGTTTCTCGCGAATATCGGTGCAGCAATCCGCGCCGGCGTGAAGGTTGCGGTCGGCTCCGACTTCGGCGGCTATGATCCTCTCATCAATGCACGCGAATTTGCCTCCCTGGTCGAGGCCGGAATGACGCCGATGCAGGCCATCCAGGCGGGGACCAGTGTGGCTGCTGAGCTCCTTGAATGGGATGACCGGGTCGGGACCATCGAGGCTGGGAAGCTCGCTGACATCATTGCCGTCTCCGGGGATCCTCTCGAGGACCTCTCCGAGCTCGAGCGGGTGATTTTCGTCATGAAGGACGGTGCGGTCGTCAAAGCCCCATAAGGTTCGACCAACGACACTGTTGAAGGTCGCGGGTTGTGATGGTGCGAAGGAGGAACAAATGAAAACGAGTCGACGAGTCCTGCTCACCCTGTCCATCATGCTGATCTCGACACTGCTCCTCGCCGAGGAAGCAGTGGAGAAAGAAAACGACAAGGGCCCTCTCGGCGGTCTCGAGTACCGGCTCATCGGCCCATCCGTCGGCGGTCGGGTCTCCCGCGTCGCTGGTGTAGCCGCTGACGAGCTGACCTACTACGCTGCCACCGCGGCCGGTGGCGTCTGGAAATCGGTCAATGGCGGCGGTAAGTGGAAGTCGATCTTCGATGACCAGCCGGTTTCATCCATAGGTTCGATCGCGGTGGCGCCCTCGGATCCGAATGTGGTGTGGGTCGGGTCGGGAGAGGCCAATATTCGCGGCAACGTGGCAGAGGGCAACGGCATCTACCGGTCGACCGACGCCGGCGAGACCTGGGAACGGGTGTGGACCGCCGAAGGTCAGGTCGGGACGATCACAGTCCATCCCGACAACCCGGATGTGGCCTTTGCGGCGGTGCTCGGCAGCCCGTTCGGCCCCGGTCCCGATCGTGGAGTCTTTCGAACGACCGACGGCGGCACGACGTGGGAAAAAGTCCTCTTCAAAGACCCGGACACCGGCGCCTCCGATGTCTGTTTTCACCCGTCGAACCCGCGGATCCTCTTTGCCGGTCTGTGGCAGACCCGGCGGTTTCCGTGGGGGATGACGTCGGGCGGTCCGGGAAGCGGCCTCTATGTTTCGCGCAACGGCGGCGACAGCTGGAAGAAGCTTGAAGGCAAGGGCCTCCCAGCGGGTATCTGGGGGAGGGTCGGCGTACAGGTGGCGGTCAGCAATCCGAAGCGTGTCTACGCCCTGATCGAGGCCGAGGAGGGCGGGCTCTTCCGCTCCGACGACGGCGGCAAGAAGTGGACACGGATCAATAAGTCGCGGGGGATCCGCCAGCGCGCGTGGTACTACACCACCCTGACCATCGACCCAGCGAACGCCGATGTCGTCTGGTTTCCGCAGGTCGCGATGCTCAAGACGGCCGACGGCGGCACCAGCGTTCGCTCGGTAAAGGGCGGCGGCTGGGACTACCACGATGTCTGGATCGATCCTGAGGACTCCAAGCGAATGGCTGTTGCGAGCGACGCCGGGGTGTCGCTGTCCACGGACGGGGGTCAGACCTGGGCTCGACCAGCGATCCCGATCTCCCAGTTCTATCACCTGACGGTCGACACCAGTACGCCCTACCGGGTGCTTGGAAGCCTACAGGACTTCGGCACCGCCTCCGGTCCAAGCAACAGTCTCCACGGCGGTGGGATCCTGTCATCGGACTGGCATTCGGTCGGCGGAGGCGAAGCGGGCCACGTGGTTGCCGATCCGTCGGATCCCGACATCGTCTGGGCCGGCGAGTATCTCGGCTTCATCTCGCGATTCGACCGGCGTACCGGTCAGGCTCCACACGTGGGAATCGACCCCGACGACGGATCCGGTCACGGCGCCGAGGATCTCCGCTACCGTTTCCAGTGGACGGCGCCGATCGTGATCTCGCCCCACGATCCAACGACCGTCTACCACGCCGCCAATGTCCTCTTCAAAACCACGGACGGTGGCCAGAGCTGGCAGGCGATTAGCCCGGATCTGACCCGCGACGACGTGACCAAACAGAAATGGGCCGGAGGACCGATCACCGGTGACAACACCGGTGTCGAGTTCTACAACACGATCTTCGCCGTCGCCGAGTCGCCGGTCGAAGAGGGTCTCATCTGGGCCGGGACCGACGATGGCCTCGTCCACCTGACCCGCGATGGCGGCGAGAGTTGGAGTGACGTCACACCGGGCGGCGTTCCCGAGTGGGGTACCGTGAGCACGATCGAGGCATCGCGTTGGGATGCCGGGGTTGCTTACGTCGTGGTCGACGCCCACCGTCTCGATGACGAGACCCCCTACCTCTTCAAGACCTCGGATTTCGGGCGCAGCTGGATGAGCCTGACTGCGAAGCTCGACCCCGAGGTCTACCTGCACGTGATCCGCGAGGACACGCTCCGCCGCGGGATGCTTTACCTCGGCACCGAGCGCGGGGTCATGGTGTCGCGTGACGATGGTGCGAGCTGGCAACCTCTGCGGCTCAACATGCCCACGGTGGCGGTTGTCGATCTCGCGGTCGCCGGGAACGATCTCGTGGTCGGGACACTCGGTCGTTCGGCCTGGATCCTGGACGATTTGACGCCGGTGCGCGAGATGACGCCCGAGATCAAGGCGGCGGACGAGCACCTTTTCGAGCCATTGCCGGCGGTGCGGTGGCGATACGCGAGCGCACCCTATGGCAGTGACGCCGGAGCCGGCAGTAACCCGCCGAAGGGGGCGATCATCACCTATTCCCTGGCAGAGAAGCCGGAGGGTGAGGTCACCCTCGAGATCCTCGATTCGGACGGCGCGCGCGTGCGTCGCCTGAGCAGCGAACTCAGAAAACAATACGACTCGCCCGATCATCCCGATTGGAACCCCGACAGCGAACCGAAGCCGGAGCTCAAGGCCGATGCGGGCCTCAACCGGGCGTCCTGGGACCTCGCGTATGGGGAACCGAAATGGATGCCGGACGCCCGCTTCGACACCGGCACACCGAGGCCGGGTCCGCTGGTGTTGCCCGGGGACTACACCCTTCGATTGACCGTGGGGGGCAGGGCCTCGACCCAGCCGCTCCGGGTCGAGCCCGATCCGCGGTCCAAGGCCTCGGCTGCCGATCTCGAGCAGCAGCATGCATTCGCCATGGGTGTCCGTTTGCAGATGGCCAGGATCGTGGCGATGGTCGAGACCATTCGGGGCCTCCGCGAGCAGGTGACGGACCGCAACACGCGTCTCGCATCGAACCCGGATGCCAAGGAGTTGCTCGCACTTGGCGAGAAGCTCATCGAGGATCTGAACGCAGTTGAAGAGAAGATCCATAACCCGCACGCGGAGGTGGATTACGACGTCCTTGGCGGGCGCCACGGCGGGGCGATGCTTTACTCCCGTTTGAGCTGGTTGTTCATGACGTCGGGAGCCCACGACGGACCGCCGACCCAGGGCATGCGGGAGGTCGCCGATGCGATCGAAGCAGAGCTGGTGGAACAGGAATCGACGCTCGATGCGGTCGTCAGCGGAGATTTGGCGCAACTCAACAAGCTGGCGAGCGAGCTCGCCTTGCCCTATGTGTTGGCGGTGGAACCCGCAGGCCAATGAGCGCAGAATCGCTAGGCGTCAGTCCGTTGTCTTCAAATCTCCGAATCCTGAGCGACGCCCAGCTTCGGCAGATCCACGATGCGTCGTTGGAGATCCTCGGCCGCACCGGCGTGCGCGTTTGCGACAACGAAGCCCTCGATCTCCTCCGCGACGCCGGCTGCTCGGTGAGCAACGGGGATGTCGTCAGGTTCCCGGCCGCTTTGGTCGAAGAAGCGGTGGAGCAGGCGCCGTCCCGGATCGTTCTCCATCATCGCAATTCCGAGTCACAGCTCGTCCTCGAGGGGGAGGGGTCCTACTTCGGCACCGGCTCCGATCTGCCCAACACTCTGGATCTGGAATCCGGAGAGCGGAGGCTGTCGCTCCTGTCCGATGTGGCCGACACGTCCCGCCTGGCGGATGCCCTGCCGAATATCGACTTCGTAATGTCGATGGCTCTTCCCTCGGATGTGCCGAGCGAGACATCCGACCGCCACTCGCTCCTGGCGATGGTGGCGAACACCTCCAAACCGATCGTCTTCACCGCATGGGACGAGTCGGGCCTTGCCGACATCATCGGCATGGCGGAAACCGTCGCCGGCGGCACCGAGTCGCTGGTGCAGAACCCATTTCTCGTCGGCTACCTCGAACCCACCACGCCGCTCCAACACTCGCAGACGGCTCTGCGCAAATTGTTGATGATGGCGGACAAGGGTTTACCATTCGTCTACTCGCCGGGGCCGGTCGAAGGCGCCACCGCGCCTGTGACCCCGGCCGGTGCCCTGGCGCTCGCCAATGCCGAGGTGCTGAGCGGCCTTGCCATCGCCCAGCTGCGAAGTCCGGGCGCGCCCGTCGTATACGGCTCCGGCAGCGGTCCCCTCGACATGCGGACGACGGTCGCAACCTATGTCAGCCCGGAGTTCATGCTCCACTGCAAGGCGATCGCGGAGCTCGGCCACCATCTCTACCAGCTGCCGGTGTGGGGCTTCGCGGGTTGCTCGGACTCCAAAACGGCCGATCTGCAGGCCGGCGTCGATAGCGCGATGTGGATCCTGTGGACCGCGCTGTGTGGGGCCAACCTGGTCCACGACGTCGGCTACGTCGAGTCGGGCATGACCTGCTCGTGCGAGATGATCGTGGTCTGCGATGAGGTCATCGGTTTTGCCCGCCGGCTCCTGGGCGGGTTCGAGATCTCGCCGGAGACCCTGGCCCTCGACGTGATCGACGAGGTCGGACCGGGTGGGGAGTACGTCACCACCGACCACACGCTGCGTCATTACAGGGAGTGCTGGTACCCGCGGGTCTTCGACAGGATGAACCATCAGTCGTGGGTAGGCGCCGGCCGCCCAACCGCGGTCGAAACGGCGCGGCAGCTGGCCCGGAAGGCGATCGCTGAACATCAGCCCGATCCGCTGCCTGCGGCGATGCTCGAGACACTCCGAGAAATGGTCGCGGCGGCTGACGAGCGCGCCGGGATCGAGTGATCTCTGCCGATGCCGGACACCGGCCCAGCCTCATCTGATCCTCAACGCACCCATGTTCGATGGGTGATTCTCGCGCTCCTGTTCATGGCGAGCTTCGTGGCCTATGTGCTGCGAACAAACATGTCCATCGCCGGCGAAAACATCATGGACGATCTCGGTCTGTCCAAGATCCAGTTGGGTATGGTTTTTTCGGCCTTTGCCTGGGGATACGCGATTTTCCAGTTTCCGGGAGGCGTTTTCGGGGACATCGTGGGGTCCCGTAGGGCCCTCAGTTTTATCGCCGTGTTGTGGGGGATTTTGACATTGGCCACGGGCCTGGTCCCCGGGACGGCCGTTGCGTCCACGACCTTCATTCTCGCTACACTCATCGGCCTGCGGTTCTTGATTGGCGTCGCGCAAGCACCATTGTTTCCGGTCTTCGGTGGTGGAACGATCGGAAAATGGTTCCCGGTGTCGGGGTGGGCGTTCCCGAATGGGTTGACGAGCA
>Ga0316192_10002493_pt1 | contig 13440 bp, 15 predicted proteins | sample MerIslwburrow_MG_FD_204931 | JGI IMG/M metagenome (GOLD analysis project Ga0316192, IMG submission 204931) | Coastal sediment microbial communities from Maine, United States - Merrow Island worm burrow | ecosystem: Environmental > Aquatic > Marine > Coastal > Sediment | place: USA: Maine...
CATTTCATACCCTTTGGGAATACGACCATGTCACCTTCTTTAATGGTAACCGGCTCCTCGTTCTCTGGTGTAATGATCGCGCTGCCCTCTATTACGTAGCAGGTTTCCTGCTTATCGTATTCCCAGTCGAACTCAGATACGCCTTTGGTCCACACCGGCCAGTCATCAACATACAATACATCGAGTTTGGCGGGTGTTACATTGTGTTCAATCGTGATTGTGCTCATTATTGCAACTAGTTCGAGAAATAAAGTGGATCTTATCAGCGTATCTCTTCAATTGTGTATTTATTCTCCAGCACCGTGGGTGTTATCAATGAATAACCCTGTTGCTGCCAGGCCGCAGAGCTTGAATTTGACGCCGGGATCGGCGTAATAGCGCATTCGCTCGACCGCGCCCTTGTAGCGATCATAATTTATTTTGTGCAACGGTGACGATCCCGGTTCCATGAATAACGACCACGGTATTCATCAACTCAGGCGCCTGATTATAAGGATCATCCATTAGCGGATTCATCTGTGAACGTATCCAGTATAATGCCGGGTTAATTTTTTCGGGTTCGTCAAAATAGAAATCGAACAGCACGTTTTGTTCCCGGTAGGGTGTTTCTAACCAGCTACCGCCCTTGGAACCTGCCCGCTCAATGGCAGCAGCAGGAGCAGCGGATATAGTTATCACCATGAACAGAATTACAGCTATTCACATAATGGCTCCCCACGTGTTTAAAAGATCACTTACTTATTGTACAGACAGTCGATATGCATAATCAGCACACAATCAGTCCGGATATATTTGATGTTTCATTCGAGGATTATGATGACAAGGTCATCGCGGCCTCGCATGAGGTGCCGATACTGGTCGACCTGTGGGCGGACTGGTGCATGCCATGCCTGGTGATTGCACCAAAATTGAAAGCCCTGATCGAGGAATACGAGGGCAAGGTCAGGCTTGCCAAACTTGAGGTCGATGCCGGTGAAAACATGAGGCTCGCTGGAAAATACAAGGTGAGAGGCTTCCCAACCGTCATTCTGTTTATCAATGGAGAGGAAAAAGCCCGTTTTCACGGCGCTAAACCACTGTCATTTCTGCGGGAATTTATTGACGAACATCTAGCATGATGCGTTATATAAGAATATAATAAAATGCTTAAATGAGGCTGCATCTACTTGTAACTTACATTGATAGATGTAGAATGATTAGGCAAATCAAACACTTTAAGTGGAGAAATCGCAATGAAGAAGCTTTTAAGCAGTTTGCTGGCAGTCGGTCTACTGACTGCAGCTAGTACCAGTAGTGCCTGGTGGAGTGATAACGACGACTACTACGGTGGTCCGTGGGGCGGTGACTGGAACCCGTATGATGAATGGGATCCACGTTACTGGATGGAAGAAATGGAAAACGAATGGGACGACGATGATGACTATTACCGCGGTGGTTACGGTGGTTATGGTCCTTATGGTGGTGGTTACCCATACGGCGGTGGCTACGGTGCTCCATACGGTGGCGGTGGCTACGGTGCTCCATACGGTGGCGGTGGCTACGGTGCTCCATACGGTGGCGGTGGCTACGGTGCTCCATACGGTGGCGGTGGCTACGGTGCTCCATACGGCGGTGGCTACGCGCCAGCACCAGCACCAGCACCAGCAGCGCCTCCCGCTCAAGGCTACTAAGGTTAAATTCAATTAATTAAATTCGGAGAAATTGCAATGAAGAGGATTATTGTCAGTTTGCTCACAGTCGTTCTCCTGACTGCAGCAAGCACCAGCATGGCCTGGTGGAATGATGATGATGACTACTACGGTGGCCCATGGGGTGGTGACTGGAACCCGTATGATGAATGGGATCCACGCTACTGGATGGAAGAAATGGAAGACATCTGGGACGATGATGATGACTATTACCGCTACGGTGGTTATGGTTATGGTCCTTATGGTGGCGGTTACCCATACGGTGGTGGCTACGGTGCTCCATATGGCGGTGGCTATGCACCATACGGTGGTGGCTATGCGCCATACGGCGGCGGTTACGCTCCTCCTCCTTATGGTGGCTACCCAGGCTATGGCTACTAAGTAATACAGCTGTTAGTTGTAAAAGGCCTGCGCAAGTCGCAGGCTTTTTTTTGCACTGGACACAGGGACAATTTAACGCAAAGGCGCGAAGACGCAGAGGGCGCAAAGGTTTAACTTTATATTGCTTCCTTGGTAAATCGAGATAATCAGGGTACACCGCAGTATATTTTGAAAGTTGTGGTGCCAAGTCAGAATAGTAAAAGGCTGTTCATCTGGACTTATGTGTGGTTTAAAACAATAATTCTTCTCTGCGTTCTTTGCGCCTTCGCGTCTTTGCGTTAAAAATCATGACTCGATCTTCTCGTAACTGACTTCGGTGATCACGTATTCGGCTTCGCCCTCGGGCAGCCTCAGGGTGAACTCATCATCCAGTGATTTTCCGATCAATGCCCTGCCCATGGGGGAGTCCATGCTGATATAGCCCAATGATGGATCAAACTCATCCGGCCCAACAATTCGGAACACCGATTGTTTGCCTGTGCCGTCTTCGAGCCGGACCCAGGCGCCGAAATAAACCTTGTGCTGATCATCAGGCGCACGATCGACGACTACGATACCATCCAGGCGTTTGCGCAAATAGCGTACCCGCGCATCGATTTCGCGCAGTTCTTTTTTGCGGTAGATATATTCTGCATTTTCAGATCGGTCACCCTCTGCCGCTGCTGCCGCCAGCGCTTTGGTCACTTCGGGCCGTCTTTTTTTCCACAGGTTATCCACTTCTTCTGCAAGCCGTTGTTTTCCTTCAGGTGTTATATATTTTGATGAGGCGGGTTGTGGTGGGCGATAGCGTCCCATGACTGTATACTGTAACTCCAGGGAGAAAAAATGTTACCAGATTGTAGCCAATTACCGGACTGGGTGCGCTGGATAGCGCAGGATGCCGATGGCACCTGGTGGGCATATGAGCATGAACCCAATATGTCCGATTCCGGGTGGTATGAAAATGAGGTTGGCCGGAGTGTTCAGCTGCGAAATGATACACCGAATTCGCTATGGAGACTGGAACTTCACAATATGGAGAGAAAATATCAATAAGTTACAAAATTTATCTAAAACATTTTACAATTATGTGCTATAAGCTACTTAGGGTGACTGCCCACTCAATAATAATAATAATAATGAAATCCGGAGCGAAACATGGATATAAAAAACCTACAACAGGGTGCTAAAGCCAGGATAAAAAGTACAGGGCAAGTTGTTGAAATCAAGCGTGTCAGTAATCATGGGTTTTCCATCGTAAGGTTTAAAACCGGTGGTGATTATATGGTGCTGAATGATCGTCTTGAAACAGCAGCGGTTGATTCGGTAAAACACTAGGATTACTGGAAAATCCACCCATCTCTCTGGGTAGCCGGCAATGCCGGCTACCCGCTATCTTTTATTATCTTTTATAAAATCTAAACGCTGATAAAAATCTTCAATCGGCGATTCCTTGACAAGCTGTGTTTGCGGGTGTGCACTAGTAGGCGTAGATCCTTATTCTACCCAAACGGGGTAACGCGGCTATGTTGCAGGACAATAAAAGCAAGAACGACGATAAAGAAGAACGCAGAAAACACTGGCGGGACAGGCGAAGGGCACCTGAACGCCGTAATCAGCAACGACTTCAGCGGACAAATGATGATTGCCGAAGTGGTGCGCCGCGCCGGCAGTCCGATGTCGGTGGTGAGCTGGCTGAAGGCGAAATCTGGTGGGAACCAGGCAACAATTTTGTCTAAAACGCTGTTTAAATAAATTGTACTTATACATATTGCAGCACGGCGAGGCTGTGCCTAAAGAAATCCAGCCTGACCGCCCTTTATCAGAACAGGGTATTCGTGATATTCGAATTCTTGCCTTGCACATGCAGAATATGGGCGTGCAGCTGGGGAAAATTTTCCACAGTGGCAAGCTGCGAGCGGAACAATCGGCGAGACTAATTGCTGAAACCATCTCACCCGAGATCCAGCCGGTGCAAACCGAAGGCCTGAATCCCAATGACGACCCGATGGTGATTGTCGAAGATATCGATCAGATGGATGCAAACATTCTGATTGTCAGCCACATGCCTTTTGTCTCACGACTTTGCTCGACGCTGTTAACAGGCACAATAGACGCCGAATTCGCATCCATGCCTGGAACACTGTTTTGCCTGGAAAAAGCAGATAACAAGTGGCGTCTGGCCTACATGCTAAGACCGGATTTTCTCTAACCGTAAAAGCGGAAGATAGAAAGAGATTCGATTCAACGCAAAGACGCGAAGACGCAGAGGGCGCAAAGGTTTTTTTGGTTAATAAATTAAGACAGATATTAATTACACATGAATAATGCCGCTCGTAAGGATCCATGTGGCGGCATTATTAAACGGCCTTCAATTTCGGTTTATTAAGGTAAAACAATAATTTTTCTCTGCGTTCTTAGCGTCTTCGCGCCTTTGCGTTGAAAATTAAACAACCTGCTCGTTGGTTTTGACTTTGAAGAAAATAGCGTACAAAACTGGCACTACGACCAGGGTAAGTATCGAAGCAAAGCCCAGGCCGAACATGATGACCACGGCCATATCCAGGAAGAACACATCGGTCAGCAGCGGCACCATGCCCAGAATCGTGGTACTGGCGGCCATCAATACCGGTCGCATACGTGATACCGCGGAATCAAGAATGGCCTGGTAGGGTTCCTTGCCGGATTCGCTTTGAACATCGATTTCTTCAATCAACACGATTGCGTTCTTGATCAACAGACCGGTCAGGCTGAGTGCACCCAGCAGGCCCATGAAGCCGAAAGCAACCTTCATCGATAGCAGGCCGACGGTAATGCCTATAATCGCCAGCGGCACTGTCAACCAGATGATTAATGGCTGGCGCACCTTGCCGAACAGCAGGATGACGACGATGATCATGGTAAGGAAGCCTGCAGGTAATGATTTATTGATAGCGTTGTTGGCATCGCGCGAATCTTCCCATTCGCCGCCCCATTCGAGGAAGTAACCCGGGGGCAGCTGAACATCTTCGATCTGCGGGCGTAGACGGTCGAGCAGAGGCGAGGCGAGCCCTTCGCGTGGATTACAGGACGGGATGATGGTGTAGATGCGGTTGCGCTTGCGAATTTTTGCATCTTCCCAGACTTTGTCCCAGCGTGTGACTATTTGCCCAACGGGCACTGTGTAATCCAGTAACGGATTTGAAACCGGTATGTCGCGCACGGATTCTACGTTTTCACGTTCTGCCCTGGGCGGCCATATCTTGATCGGCAGCAGCCTGATGCCATCGCGGTAGAGTCCGATCTGGCTGCCGTCAAAAGCCGTCATCAATGCGGCGGTAAGATCATCGCGGGTGATACCGATCTGGCGTGCGGCCTTCTCATTGAATATGGGCTTGATCACTTTCACCGGCTGGCGCCAGTCATCGCGCACATCCTTGGACATCGGGTCCGCGTGCATGATGGCCTGTATTTGTTCCGAAATTCTGCGCAGTTCGACAGGGTCGGGCCCACTGATGCGAGCTTCTATCTTGGCGTCCCTGCCCGGGCCAATACGTAGCGGCTTGGTCTTGGGTTCAGAATTTGGAAATTCAATAGCGACATATTGCTGCAGTTGTTTTTCAATACGTGGAATATCTTCGCGCTTTTCGGTCATGATGATGATCTGGCCATAACTGCTGCTTGGTGATTCGGGGTCATATACCAGGGTGAAGCGTGAGGCGCCGCCACCGATGAATGAGGCTGTGCTTTCAACGCCTTCCAGCGTGTGCAGATACTGTTCAATTTTGACAACGTCATCGCGGGTCTGGCGTATGTCGGTGCCCTCGACATTCCACATGTCGAAGAAGAACATCGGTGTATTCGAATCCGGGAAAAAACTGTGTTTGACATAGCCAAAGCCAAACAACGAGGACACAAACATCGCGATCACGACTGCAATGGTAATCCAGCGGAACTTGATGGACGTGTGCAGAAAGCCGCGGTATTTGCGGAAAACGTAACCGCCATAAGGGTCGGCCTGTGCCGCGCCTGATTTATCCGGCTTGATAAACAATGCGCAGAACATCGGTGTCACGGTGACAGCGGTAAACCATGACAGCAGCAGTGAAATCAGGATCACCCAGAACAGCGAGTTGGCGAACTCACCGGTGGAGTCATCCGACAGGCCGATGGCGGCAAAGGCGAGGATGCCGACAACGGTGCCACCGAGCAGTGGCCACATGGTCGAGCCGACGGTGTCACGCGCGGCAACCAGCGGGTCTTCACCACCCCTGATTTTTACCAGCATGCCTTCTGCAACCACGATGGCATTATCGACCAGCATACCCAGCGCAATAATCAGTGCGCCCAGCGAGATGCGTTGCATGTCAATGGCATAGGCGTTCATGAACCAGACCGTGGCGAGCACGGTTATCAACAGCACGGCACCGATGATCAGGCCCGTCGTCAGCCCCATGAAAAACAACAGTACAACGACCACGATCACCAGCGCGGCAATCACGTTTTTGACGAAGCCAGAAACAGATTCATCTACAATTTTGGGCTGGTCATAGATGGCATTGAGTTCCATGCCTGCCGGTGTGGATGAAAGCAACTCATGCAGTCGTTTATCGAGGCGTTGGCCGACTTCAACCACATTCTCCCCGGGCAGGAATGAAATACCGATGGTGAGTGCGGGCTTGCCATTGTAGTAGGTATACTTTTTAGGGACTTCCTCATAGCCACGTCGAACGGTGCCGATATCTTTTAACCTGATCAGGCTGCCATTCTTGCCGCTGATCAGCAGTTCACCGATCTGTTGTGCCGAAGTGAACTGACCGGTTGGGTTAAAGCGGATGTATTCATCATCGGCACGGATATTGCCGGCGTCGGAGACTATGTTTTGCGATGCGAGTGCATCCTTGAATTCCAGTGTAGAAATACCCAGCTTGGCCATGGTTGAGCGGTTTACTTCCAGGTAAACAACTTCGGCCTGGTCGCCGTCAATCACGATTTTTCGGATACCGGGTACCAGCAACAGCTGTTCTTTCAGCAGGTCGGCATAATCTTTCAGCTCCCGATAGCTGTAGCCCTCACCGGTGAGTGCAGAGAACAGGCCGAATACATCCCCAAAGTCATCATAGACGATGGATGTCTGCGCGCCGGGTGGCAGCTTGTTCTGTATATCATTGACCTTGCGCCGGACTTCATCCCAGATTTGCGGAAATTCTGGTTTTTTGAACTTGTCCTTAATCTTGACCGTGACTTCCGAGAAGCCGGACTGTGAAATCGATTCGACGCGCTTTAACTGCGACAACTCCTGGATTGCATTTTCGATGTGGTAGGTGATTTCACGTTCGACTTCCTCGGGCGTGGCGCCGGGATATAGCGTGTAGATCTTGGCGTCCTTGATGGTGAATTCCGGGTCTTCCAGGCGGCTGATATCCTGCAATGCAGTAAGACCACCGGCCAGCGCCATGATGACCAGCAACCAGGTGGTGACCTTGTTGGTGACTGAATATTCCCCGATATTCATTATCTGCTCCCGGATGCCGTGGTTATGGCTGTTCGCCCGGTTGCTCACCGGTTTGCAGCAAGGTGACTTTCATGCCTTCACGCATAAACGCTGCGCCAGCAGTGACAACGTGCTCTCCAATGTCCAGTCCGGTTACCTCGATGTGGTTGCTTGTGATTGTGCCTGCCTTGACCGGTTTTGAGCTGACGGTCATGGTGTTGTCATCAACAATCCATACGGTTGCGTTTTTATCGGGATCTGAAATAACGGCAGATAGCGGCAGTAACACAGACACACCATCACCGCCTTCACTGACAAAAACTTCTGCAAAAACGGTGGCTGTCATGCCGGGCAGTACGTTGTAACCTTCAGGTTGCTCCATCTTGAGAGTTGCCTGGAATGTGCGTGTATTTTTATCAGCGGTGGTGGAAATCTCCTTCACATTCAGTGGAAATTTCGCATCCTTGATCTGGTCGAATACGGCATACATTACCCGCTTGGGTTTGGTTACCTTGCCGGGGTCTATGGCCCGACGCAGCTGAATCATCAGGGTTTCAGGCAGATCGACCTTGATTTCGAGCTCGGAGGTGTCCTGCAGCGTAAAGATTTTCTGCTTTCTCCTGACTTCCTCGAAATTTTCAACGTGGCGTTTGGCGATATAACCGGGGAATGTTGCCTTCAGCGTGGTGTATATCAGGTCCTGCTCGGCAGCATTCAGGTTGGCCTTTGCGGTGGCATACTCGGCCCGGATCTTGTCGTGTTCGACTTTTGAAATCGCTTCCTTCGCAACCAGTTGCTTGGCGCGTTCATAGTTGGCGCTGGCCGTGGCGTAGCTTGCTTTGCGGTCATTCAGTACGATCTGATAGTCAGTCGGGTCAAGTTTGGCGAGTAGCTGGTCTTTTTCAACCAGGTCGCCTTCCCTGACCAGGATTTCGTCGAGCTTGCCCTGGACTCTGAAAGACAGATCCGCTTTTTGAATAGCATCAACCACGCCAGGGAATTGCCGAAAATTGCCTGAGGTGACACCGCCCACCAGCATGGTTTTTACCGGGCGTGATTCCGGCGGCGGTAGCGGGACCTCTTCGCCGCAGGCAGTCAGTAAGAATAATGGCAGAAGTGTGCAGGCCATTATGGCCCTGTATCCTGTGTTCATGAGTGCGCCTTTTGTCAGTAGATGTTAAACAGCACGGTGTTCCAATGATAATTCACTCGAGCAGATAGGGCCATAACCGCCGTGATCAATTCTTTGGCAGCAGGCGGAACATTTCCTTGATGGCGTAATCGATACGCGCACGTACGGTGGCTTCATCGGCTTGCTCTTGAACTTCACCGACCGCTTCTGCAATCCATATGACATAGCCGGTGTCAGCATCAATCAGCGCTACAACGAGTGCGGCCTGGGGAATATTCTCCAGCAGTTTTTCCTTGGTTTCCGGGTTTTCTTTCAGACCAAGCGTGGTCATATCGACACCGGCAGCATAAGCAACCATCATATCCGGGTTGGTGCTGACCTCGGTCATACCGCGCTTTTGCAGTTCGCTGTCAATGATGGATTGGACTTCGGCATCGATATCGACATTCCTCGGTTCCCACTGGCCCTCCGGGTCGTTCACAATCTGGGCGGATGCAAGCCAGGCGTAGGTCTTGAAACCGGAGAAACTGGCCTTGGCGTCTGCTTCGGCATCAACCTGGATGTCTTTTGTCGGTGCTGTGGTGCACGCAGTCAGCATCACGATAAAAGCGAGGGCGAAAATGCGGAAAATCTGTCTCATGGTTGTTCCCTGGTTACTGGAGGATGGATGGAAATTCTACCACTACAACGAACGTGTATGCTGTTCAGAATAGCAAATCGGATTATATTTATAGAGTTGTGATTGCGCTGATAAATAACCTGATGGCAAAGAACATCAGCAATATCGCCAGCAGTTTCAACACATAAGCAATCAGCTTGTCGCTGAACCTGTTGCCGAGCGTCTTTATGCTCAGGGCCATGATAAATTTGGTGATTGAAAGCGTGGCCAGAAAAAGGATGGCAAACATAGCAGCGTCGGCCAGATCATTTTGCAACAAATAAGTACCACCTACCGTGCTCCAGAAAATATAGGGTGCAGGGTTCAGCAGGTTAATTTTGACAGCTGTCAGAAAGCTGGACGGTGCTGTAACCGGCTGTTGTGTTACAGGAGTGGCAATAAGAAGCCTGATTGCAATAAAGGCAATATAAAGTGCGCCCAGTACCGAAATGAGCGTGATAAATATGTCGAACTGTTTAAACGAATTGACCAGCAGGAAACTGCCGAGGATGATCGGGCCGTCAGATACAAAGGGTGCGAAACTTGCCAGCAGGCCAGAACGGGCACCGTGCAGCAGGGTCTGGTGAATCACGTAGATACCCAAGGGCCCGGGTTTCAGCCCGGCGGTTATGCCCAGCGTAAGTGCGGCGATGATGAGTTCCATTTGAAATTTAGATTACCTGTACTGGTTCCGACTTAATCTGACAGTTACTGTATGTTTTCTCCTGACCGATAAGCCAACCGATGCTGGAGGTTTAGCATATCGTTTTCTCGCAGAGACGCAAAGAACGCAGAGGTGACTTGTGCTTCTTGCAAAGACAGTATCGTTTTATTCGTCTTCCTTTGCGTTCTCTGCGCCTCTGCGAGAGTAAATATCTATAGCCTTATCGATATAACCAATCTCGGCTGTAACTGATAAAAAATCATAGTCGGAGTTTGATTTAATATGACACTCACTGTCAGATTGAGTCATGGCTATTACAGATTACCCTTTTACAGGTGGAGTTCAGTTTAATCCTGTTTAACCCATTCGATGGCGCTATCCAGGTCATCAGCACCAAAGTGTCTGACGTCCGCCTTGACAAAACGGTCAGCAATTGTCGGCAGAATGGCAATAATGCCTTCATCGGCTACCGCGGCAACTTTTCTGATATGCGCATGGTGGTCTTTGACAAATTTTATATGTGCCAGCATTGCGCCGAAGTCCTGCCAGCCGGGAAATGATTCGGTGTGAATTACCAGTCCGTTCAGTTTGCTGTTCTCCTGAATATAGGGATCGATAATGTTAGAGAGCATGTCAAAATCACTTGCCTGTAGTGAAGATTGCGGCTCAATAATCAGGATGCCATCATTTTTACGAAATTCATGTTTAATCATGTTTATTTTTTCTCATGTTGCCGGATTCAGGCTTTTGCAAACTCGATTGCTTGCCTTATCACCGCTTCAAGCTCATCGCAGTGGATTCCATCGATATCCCTGAAGTTGATACAGCCTTTGCCTGTTTTCTGCTGTGGATGTTTTTGCTTGTGTGATTCCAGGTGCGAGGCGCTTCATGTATACAGTTAAATATACTGTTTCTGGTTTGCTAATGCGACCCATGCGTCAGCAATCCTTCAGGTCGGGATCCTCTAGCACATGTCAATGCCTGGGGCAGGACAAGGCTATATGACCAGTTCGTGTATCGACATGAAACTGTCATGGCTATGGACTAGATATAGCGCACCCAGCTGCGCGGATGCGCCTGCTTGTAGCTACGGAACCAGATGCATGCAGGGTAAAGTATGAGTAGTACAGCGGCTGAGATTATGAATGTCTCTGTCAGTCCGCCGAAGCCATGCATGTCAAACAGTGCTGCCGAGCCGTCGAGTATGATTCGGTGCAAGATATAAAAAAACAGCGCGGTTTGACCAAACACCAGTAATGGCCCATTTGGTCTGACGCTGGCGTGTTGTTCAATAAGCATGAAGCCCGCCAGGCATATTGCCAGCAGTCCAAGTTCGAGCAGAATAAACGTAAGCGAAGGCGGATACTTGCTGACGTACAGCCAGTGTATCCAGTGATTGCTTTCGCGTATCAGCATCATATTGCCGTAATCATTGAGCCACCGAAATAACGCAAATAACGTGAAACAACAAATCGCTGTTATAACAAGCAGTCGAACAGGTGATACAAGTCCTTTAGCGCCGGATAGATAGCGAGACAAATATTGACCGAAAACCCAGCCCAGCATCATTAGCGACAGCCATGGAATGATCGGGTAGTTGATCTGCAGATCTTCACTGTACAGTGTGACAAATAATATCGATGTCAGCGCATCGGGCCAGCCATCTGCGGGTGTCCAGAACAGCAGAGTAAGGGCTTCTCCGCCAAGTATCCAGGCGAAAGCCAGGATGAATAGCCAGAGCGGCGGCAACTTTCTCAGTAGGGCCATTAACATCATGCTGCTGCCAATGGCGAACAGAACCTGAAAAGTTAAATGTCCTTTTAATAGAGAAATAAGTGTCGGGTCGAGGGCGGCAATGATCGCGCCGCGCTTGAGCAGGTTTTTATCAATTTCTTTTTCATTGCCGCCTTTTGCAATGCGGCGTTCAGTACTTATAGCAAGCGCTGTGCCGGCAAGAAAGACGAAGGTTGGTGCACACAGGTGGGTGGACCAGCGGGTCAAAAATTCAGCTGCGGAATAGCTCAACCCGAGCACATACAGGCCGGCTGAATCAGCACTTAATCGACTGCCGTTGAATGCAAGCGATGCATGGTCGATGGTCATCAGCACCATGACAAAACCCCGCATCCAGTCGAGTGATGCGAGGCGATTTGAAGCAGAGGGTTTTTCGTTCATTCCTGGAGTAAATATTCGTCTATATCAACTTCATCAAGCTGCTCGGGTTCAAGGAACCGCTCGCCATATTGTTTATAGATGCCGCTACTGAGAAACAGATTGAACAGGTCGGGATCAATATGATTATCGTTTCTCATGAAACTCATTATGCGAATTGCTTCGGACAATGACTTGGCTTTTTTGTAGGGGCGGTCGGATGCTGTAAGTGCTTCGAAAATATCGGCAATGGCCATCATGCGTGCGGTCAATGACATGTCATCACGTCTAAGGCGCCTGGGGTAACCTTTGCCGTCCATGGTTTCATGATGACCGCCGGCAATTTTCGGCACATCACGTAAATGCTTCGGGTATGGCAGCTTTTCCAGCATCATGATGGTTTGTGTCATGTGGTCATTGATCTTGTAGCGCTCCTCTGTGCTGAGGGTGCCCCTGGCCACAGACAGATTGTATAGCTCTCCACGGTTATATTTGCATTCAGGAACGTCCAGCTTGAACCCCCACGGGTTGTCCTCCGGCATGTATTCGTGTGCTTCGCGTTCTATAATATGTTCAGGCTTATCTGACAGCAGTCGTTCATCTACGGGTAGTGCCGGTTTTCCGCTTCTGTTCTTGCGCTTGGCTTCCTCCCATGAAATGCCGATGCTGTCATCCAGCGTACGTTTCCATGTGCGCTGTGCTATCTGCTTAAGGCGTTCGATTTTATCGTCACTCATGAACTCGCCACCCTCATTACATTCCGCAATGAAAGCGAAGTCATCATCCAGTTGCCGCAGTGTTGTGGTGAGTGTTTTCTCGAGTGTGCCCTTGTCAGCTCCCGCAGCAAGCTGTTGCCAGTAGTCTATTTCAGCGTCGCGCTTCAGAACTTCGAAACGCATGCGTACTTCATGGATGCGATCATAAATAGTTTCCAGCTTGGTGGCCTTGTCAACGACATATTCGGGTGTGGTGACCTTGCCGCAATCGTGCAGCCAGCTTGCGATATCAAGGGCTTCCCATTCTTTTTCGGAGAGGCTGAAATTTTCGAATGGCTCATCTATTGATTCGCACGCGGCCTGTGCAAGCATTCTGGTTATTTCGGGTACACGTTGGCAGTGACCCCCTGTATAGGGCGATTTTGCATCTATTGCACCTGCTATCAGCTTGATAAATGAATTTAACAGGGCTTCCTGCATGTGCAGCAGTTGCCGGCTTTCAAGCGTGACCGCAGCAAATCCTGACAGGGCCTGGATAAAAGACAGGCTGGCTTTCTCGCTTTCAGTAGTCAAGTCATCTGCCTGTTTGAATAAAAGA
>Ga0316192_10002494_pt1 | contig 13436 bp, 12 predicted proteins | sample MerIslwburrow_MG_FD_204931 | JGI IMG/M metagenome (GOLD analysis project Ga0316192, IMG submission 204931) | Coastal sediment microbial communities from Maine, United States - Merrow Island worm burrow | ecosystem: Environmental > Aquatic > Marine > Coastal > Sediment | place: USA: Maine...
GATGTTCATTTAATTAATAATGGTAGCCCGGATGGCTCGTGGCTAAATCCGGGTGACATGATAAAGCGGTGTTATTCATCACTCATAGCGGCCAACAGGTCGGCCTGGTATTCGTTGGTGAGCGGGTCGATGACCTGGGCCAAGCCGCCAGTCATCACGTCATCCAGCTTGTAAAGGGTCAGATTGATGCGGTGGTCGGTGATCCGTCCCTGTGGGTAGTTGTAGGTGCGGATGCGCTCTGAACGGTCGCCACTGCCCACCAGTTGGCGGCGGGTGCTGGCCTGTTCGGCGGCGGCCTTGTCCTGTTGTTGCGAGTTGAGTTTGGCTTGCAGCAAGGACATGGCGCGGGCACGGTTTTTGTGTTGTGAACGTTCGTCCTGACACTCCACCACGATGCCCGAGGGCAGATGGGTCAGGCGAATGGCTGAGTCGGTTTTGTTGACGTGCTGGCCACCGGCACCGGAGGCGCGGAAGGTGTCTACTTTCAGGTCGGACGGATTGATGTCGATCTTTTCCAGTTCGTCAGGTTCTGGCATGACGGCGACGGTGCAGGCTGAGGTGTGGATGCGACCTTGCGATTCGGTTTCGGGCACGCGCTGAACGCGATGGGCGCCGGATTCAAACTTCATCTTTGAGAAGGCGCCGTGGCCGATAACGCGTGAGATGACCTCTTTATAGCCGCCGTGTTCACCCTGGCTTTCGCTTAATATTTCAACCTGCCAGCCCTGTTGCTCGGCATAACGTGTATACATGCGGAACAGGTCGCCGGAGAAAATGGCTGCTTCGTCGCCACCGGTGCCGGCGCGAATTTCGAGATAGATGTTTTTGTCGTCGTTAGGGTCTTTCGGTAACAGCAGTTTTTGCAGTTCGGCCTCAAGTTTTTCGCGGGTCTTCTTGGCAAGTTTGAATTCGTCTTCGGCCAGCTCTTTCATGTCTGGGTCGGACATCATCTCTTGCGAGGTTTTGATGTCTTCCTCGGCTTGCTGGTGTTTGTTAAAGCAGTCGATGACCGGGTCTAACTCAGCATATTCCTGCGACAGGGCGCGGAATTTGTTTTGATCGGCGATGGTGCTCTGATCGGACAGGAGCGCGCTGATTTCCTGCAGCCGTTCGGAGAGTGTCTCCAGTTTGGCGCGTATGGATGCTTTCACGATGGCTTAATTGTCTGAGTTTTTGAGTTGAAAGAGCAGACGCGCAGCATCGAGTAGTTCGTTGCGGCCTTCAAAACCGGCTTGGCGCATCTGGGTGCTGGGGGCGTGAGTAAATTTGTTGGTCAGGTTGTGGGCCAGTTTCTGCAATACCTTTTCGGCATTGGCGCCATTGCTGAGCATTTGCAAGGCCTTGGCGACTTCGTCGTCGCGGATGCCGGTGGCGTGATCACGGAACTGACGAATGGTGTTGACAGAATTCAGCGATTGCAGCCAGCCCATGAAATGGCTGACCTGGGTGTCGATAATCTCTTCGGCCTGTTCGGCTGCCTCCTGGCGCGATTTCAGGCCTTCTTCGATGATTTCTTTCAGGTCGTCGACGGTATACAGGTAAACATCTTCCATCTCGCCGACTTCAGGCTCGATGTCGCGTGGTACGGCAATGTCGATCATCAGCATGGGACGGTGTTTGCGCTGTTTGATGGCGCTTTCTACTGCGCCTTTGCCCAGGATCGGCAGTTGGCTGGCGGTGGAGGAGATGACAATGTCGGCCTCGGCCAGATGGGCTGGGATTTCACTCAGGGCGATGGCGAAGCCACCAAATTCTTCTGCAACCGCGTGGGCCTTTTCGACGGTGCGGTTGGCGATGATGATGCGGCCAATGCCGGTGGCCTTGAGGTGGCGGGCGGTGAGTTCGATGGTTTCCCCTGCGCCGATTAGCAGGGCGGTGTGTTCTTCCATGTCGCTGAAGATCTGCTTGGCCAGGCTTACAGCGGCAAAGGCGACCGAGACCGGGCTGGAGCCTATCGCGGTGTCGGTGCGGACCTGTTTTGCCACCGAGAAGGTGTGTTGAAACAGTTTGTTGAGCATCTTGCCGATGGTGCCGGCCTGTTCGGCCTTGCTGTAGGCATCTTTGATCTGCCCCAAAATTTGAGGTTCACCCAAAATAAGTGAGTCCAGGCCACTGGCGACGCGCAGTACGTGGCGTACGGCCATCTGTTCAGGGTGGACATAGATATAGGGGCGAACTTCTTCGGCCTTGAGCTTATGGTAGTGCTCAAACCAGTCGATAACTGTGTTGCCGTTGATTTCATCGCTGCAGCAGACCAGTTCGGTGCGGTTGCAGGTCGATAGAATAGCGGCCTCGCTCACCTTGCTGGTCGAGGTAAGTTCATGCAGGGCATCAGCCAGACGTTCAGGGGCGAAGGAGACGCGTTCCCTAATATCGACCGGTGCTGTTTTGTGATTTATTCCGACTGCGAGCAGGCTCATTGAAACTTTACTGCATATTAGTGAATCAAATGGATGGGAGATTCTGCTGCAAATGCGCCAGAATGGCAAGTATAGCAAGCAGTTAGAGTGAATGTTTTGGGCTGGGACGACAACGGGTTAGACTAGCCGCATACAATTTTTAAGCGCCGTCGAGAGGCGTGCGATGGAGGGCAGGATGAAGCCTGTTAATTTATTTTTAGGATCTTTTCTAGCGATTTCAATCCTTTCGGGCTGTGCCATGACACCGCCGTCGGCCCAAATGGATGCGGATGAGGCTGCACAGCTGCTGTCGACGGGGCCGGTTTTGCCTGATGTCGAGCTGACGCCGGAGTTGCTCAATGATTTGTTTGTTGCCGAGATTGCCTTGCAGCGAGCCCAGTATCCGACCGCCGTCGAATATTATGCACGCCTGGCAAAACAGACTCAGGATCCACGCTTGGTTGAACGGGCGACCCGGATCGCTGTGTTTTCGCGTGAATATCAGGTGGCGCTGGAACTGGCCAAGCTGCTGACTAAGCTTGATCCGAATAATGTCGGTGCGGGGCAGATTTTGACGACGTTGCTGGTTAAGGCGGGCGATTATGATGCTGCTTTGGAATCGCTGGAGCAGGTGGTGCAGCAGTCGGCTGAGGATGAGAAGGCTCGTCACTTGATGATGATGCGTTTGCTGGGGCGCGAGCAGGATAAGGAGGGCGCCTTGAATGTGATGCAGCGTTTTATCGACAGGCACCCTGATGATAATGCCGGATTGTATGCCTATGCTCAGCTGGCATTGCGGGCCGGTAAGCTGGATAAGTCTGAGCAGACCGTTGATGCCTTGTTGCAGAAAAAGCCTGACTGGTCGAAAGCGGTAATCCTGCGTACCCGGGTGATGCAGGCCAGCAATCGTGAATTGGCGGCGTTGGAATATTTGGGTCAGGTTGTTGGCCGCAATGGCAAAGATATGGAGCTGCGGGTTGCCTATGGCCGGATGCTGGTTGATATCGGTCGGCCAGAAGAGGCGCTGGTGCAGTTTCGCAAGGTGTTGAAAGCTGAGCCGGAAAATGATGATGTTTTATTTGCTGCCGGTTTGGTGGCCTTGCGGATTGAAGAGGTCGATGAGGCGCGAGGTTATTTTCTGAATCTGAATGACCGGGCTGTGCGGCTGGATGAGACCGGTTATTACCTGGGTCGCATCGACGAGGTTAAAGAAAATTATTCCCGCGCAATCCGCTGGTATAGCACGGTTAGTCGTGGTGAAAACTATCTTAATGCCCAGGTTCGTAGTGCCTTGTTGTATGCCCGCGAGGGCGATGTTGACGCTGCCCGTGCCCATCTGCATGCGGCTCAGGCGCGCAGTCCGGGGCAGAAGTTACGGCTGTTTTTGGCGGAAGGTGAGATTCTGCGTGATGTCGGTCATTTTGATGAGGCGATGGCAGTTTATGATCATGCCTTGATCGATACGCCGGAAAATACCGAGTTGCTGTATGCCCGGGCCATGGTGGCTGAAAAGCTGGGGCGTATTGATTTGCTTGAGAACGACCTGTTATCGGTGTTGGAGCGTGAGCCGGATCATGTTGATGCGCTGAACTCGCTGGGTTATACCCTGGCTGATCGTACCGATCGGCTGGATGAGGCCTATGCCTATGTAAAGCGCGCCTTGGAGCTGAGGCCGGAAAGTTTTTACATCATGGATAGCATGGGCTGGGTGTTGTATCGCCAGGGTAAGCTGGATGAGGCCTTGTTTTATCTTAGAAAGGCGATGCAGGCCAGCCCCGATTCTGAGGTCGCGGCACATCTGGGTGAGGTGTTGTGGGTTAAGGGCGATAAAGACGCAGCGCGTGATATTTGGCAAAAAGCCTTGCAGCAGTCGCCTGAGAACAGCGCCTTGCTGGATACGATTAAACGGTTAGAACGATAATGCGGCAGCTTTTCTCAATCACCCAGAGCCGCAAGGCCCTGGGTGTTTTTTTTGTTAGTGCGGTTCTGTTTGGCTTGAGTGGTTGTGCCACCGCGCCGCGGGTCGGCTCGATACCACAGCTCGACTGGTCTGAGCGGCAGCAGCAATTGGCGCAATTACAACGATGGTCATTCAGTGGTCGCCTGGCGATCAAAGATGCCAATGACGAAAGCTGGAGTGCATCGTTACGCTGGCAGCAGGATGGTGATAGCTATGATATTCAGTTGTCGGGCGCCTTTGGCCAGGGGGCGGCGCGTCTGTCTGGCCATGATGGTTACGCGGTCATCGAAATGCCTGAGCATTCAGCCTTGACGGCAAATTCGGCCGAGGCCCTGATGATGCAGCAGCTGGGTTGGTCTATGCCGGTGCAGGGGCTCAAATATTGGTTGTTGGGGATGCCTGTGCCTGGCTCAGTCGGTCAATCGGCCTTTAATGAGGTTGGCCGTCTGCAGTCGCTGCAGCAGTCCGGCTGGCGGGTGTCTTATCGCGATTATCTTGATGTCGACGGGCTTGAGCTGCCGCGCAAGCTGGAGCTGGAAAACCCGCGGCTGCGGGCAAGGTTGGTGATTGATAGCTGGCAATTGCCTGCTGCAGAGCTTAAAGCGGAGGTTTGATGTCGACAATGTTGTGGCCGGCTCCGGCCAAGATCAATCTGTTTTTGCATATCACTGGCCGGCGCGCCGATGGTTATCATTTGCTGCAAACGGTGTTTCAGTTTGTTGATTGTTGTGATGAGCTCGGTTTTGCTGTCCGTGAAGATGGTGTGATTCGGCGTTTGACCGAGGTTGATGGTGTGGCAGAGGTCGATGATCTGACTGTCCGTGCTGCCCGCAGTCTGCAGCAGTTAACGGCTACGCCGTTGGGTGTGGATATCCGCATCAACAAGCAGCTGCCCATGGGTGGCGGTCTTGGCGGTGGTAGTTCTGATGCTGCAACCACGCTGGTGGCCCTGAATCAGCTATGGGGTCTGGGGCTGCCGGTTGATCAGCTTGCTGAATTAGGTTTGAAGCTGGGTGCCGATGTGCCGGTGTTTGTTCGTGGCCAGGCCGCCTGGGCTGAGGGCGTGGGCGAGAACCTGGAGCCGATTGAGCTGGATGAGCCCTGGTTTGTAGTGCTGGTGCCGCCTTGCCATGTGTCCACGGCAGAAATTTTTGCCGTGCCGGAATTGACACGGGACGCACAAAGCCTCAAAATGCCTGCCTTTCTCGGAGGGCAAGGTCAAAATGTCTGCGAAGAGGTGGTGCGTAAGCGCTATCCGGATGTAGATAAGGCCTTGAATTGGTTGGCTCAATACAGTCAGCCCCGAATGAGTGGTACGGGTGCCTGTGTATTTGCCCCGTTTACCAACGAGGCGGATGCGTGTCAGGTGTTGCAACAGTTGCCGGATCAATGGCGCGGTTTTGTTGCCAAGGGTTTAAATCGATCTCCACTGTTGGATCGGCTGGCCCTGGAGACGCATTCAGACGAGAGAACAGTTTAAATATTGGGGTGTCGCCAAGTGGTAAGGCACAGGGTTTTGATCCCTGCATTCCCAGGTTCGAGTCCTGGCACCCCAGCCATATTTTTCCAGTGAGCAGAAGAGCAAGAGAGGTTAAATCCGTGTCCGATAACAGGATGATGGTGTTCACTGGCAACGCCAACCCCCTGCTCGCCCAAGCGGTGGTCAAATATCTAGAAACCTCACTCGGCAAGGCTGTCGTCGGTCGCTTTAGCGATGGCGAAGTCATGGTTGAAGTGATGGAGAATATTCGCGGCCGCGACGTTTTTATTATCCAGTCTACCTGCGCCCCTACCAACGATAATTTGATGGAGCTGTGCGTCATGATTGACGCCATGCGTCGTGCCTCGGCTGGGCGTATCACTGCGGTGATCCCTTATTTTGGTTATTCGCGTCAGGATCGACGTTCCCGTTCGGTGCGTGTGCCGATCTCGGCTCGTGTGGTCGCTGACATGATTACGGTCAGTGGCGCCGATCGTGTCCTGACGGTTGATTTGCATGCCGATCAGATACAGGGTTTTTTCGATCTGCCGGTAGATAATATTTATGCCTCGCCGATTTTGTTAGGTGATATCTGGCGTCACAATAAGGGTGACAATATGGTGGTGGTCTCGCCTGATGTCGGCGGTGTTGTGCGTGCCCGTGCCCTGGCCAAATTGCTTGATGATGCCGACCTGGCGATCATCGATAAACGCCGTCCTAAGGCCAATGTGGCGAAAATCATGAATATCATTGGTGATGTTGAAGGTCGCATCTGTGTGCTGGTGGATGATCTGGTTGATACTGCCGGCACCCTGTGTAAGGCCGCTGATGCACTGAAAGATCGCGGCGCGACTAAGGTGGTGGCCTATTGTACGCATCCGGTGCTGTCTGGTCCCGCGGTTAGCAATATTGAAAAATCACAGCTGGATGAGCTGGTGGTCACCGACACGATTCCGTTGACTGCCGAAGCCCAGGCTTGTAGTAAAATTCGTCAGCTGAGTCTGGCGGAACTGTTGGCTGAAACCATACGCCGCATCAGCAACGAAGAATCTGTTAGCTCCCTCTTTGTAGAATAAAGTTGTGGAGTAAAGAATTTGTGGTCCTGATTTCAGGGCTGCGAACCATGCCAAACCTGGTCGCGGGTGAGGCGATACATTAACGGTAATAGAGAGATAGAAAAATGAGTGTTAAAAATTTTGTGGTTGATGCTAAACCGCGTGCTGACGAGGGGAAAGGAGCGAGCCGCCGCCTACGTCGTACCGGTCAGGTACCTGCTGTTGTTTATGGTGGTAATAAGGATGCTCAAAGCATTAGCCTGTCGCAGAACACCATGCTGCAACATGTTGGACATGAGGCCTTCTTTTCTCACATCCTGGATGTGAATGTTGCGGGTAAGGTTGAAAAGGCCATATTGAAAGATATGCAGTGGCACCCTTACAAGCCAATCATCATGCACATGGATTTCCTGCGTGTTGATGCGAGTTCTGTCATCAAGGTTCACGTGCCTGTGCACTGTATTGGTGGAGATGTTGCTCCTGGCGTTAAGGCTGGCGGTATCGTTACGCATCAGATGACCACGGTTGAAGTGAGTTGTCCTGCTGGCAAGTTGCCAGAGTACCTTGAGGCTGATGTCTCTAAGCTGGAAGTGGGTGATACTGTACATCTGTCAGACATCAAATTGCCTGAGGGCGTAGAAATCCTTGAACTGGCTCACGGTGAAGGGCATGACCAGTCTGTCGCGTCTGTTGTTCTTACTCGTGGTGGTGCTGCGGCTGAAGAAGAAAGCGAAGCCGAGTCAGAAGAAGCTGAAGGTGAAGGTGAAGCTGCTGCTGAATAAGCTCTAGTCCAAAAGAGCTGAAGGAGACCGGCGTTGTCTGCTGTTGTCGCTTTGATTGTTGGTCTGGGAAATCCCGGGCCGCAGTATGAAGAGACGCGGCACAACGCCGGTTTTTGGTTTGTAGAGCAGGTAGCCCGGCAGCAGGGTGAACAGTTTCGCTTGGAGAACAAGTTTCACGCTGAAATCGCCAAGGTGGTGATTGGTGCCAATCAGGTCTGGTTGCTCAAACCAAATACCTTTATGAACCGCAGTGGCATGTCAGTTGCCGCCTTGGCGCGGTTTTATAAAATCCCGTTGGAGAATATTCTCGTCGTCCACGATGAGCTGGATCTTGATCCAGGTACTGCTCGCCTGAAGCGGGGTGGTGGTCATGGTGGTCACAATGGTTTGCGGGATATCGTCGCCCAAATGGGTGGCAAAGATTTTATGCGTCTGCGGATTGGTATTGGTCATCCAGGTAATAGTAAGCAGGTGAGCGATTTTGTTCTTAGTCGTGCGACTGCCGATGAGCAACACTCAATAGAAGATTCAATTGGCAGGGCCCTGGCGGTCTTGCCGCAGATGGTGAGTGGTGAGTTTCAAAAGGCCATGAACGAGCTGCATACACAGAAGTAAATTTTTAGATCCAGCGCATTAAAGTGCCTACTGTAAGCAGTGGGTTATTAAATAAATTTAGGAATAGAGCCATGGGAATCAAATGTGGAATCGTCGGTCTGCCGAATGTGGGTAAATCCACGCTCTTTAATGCCTTGACCAAGGCAGGCATCGAGGCGGCCAACTACCCCTTTTGCACTATCGAGCCCAATGTCGGTGTCGTGCCGATTCCCGACACACGTCAGGACAAGCTGGCCGAGATCGTCAAGCCTGAGCGTGTCTTGCCCACGACCATGGAGTTTGTCGACATCGCCGGTTTGGTGGCGGGTGCCTCCAAGGGTGAAGGCCTGGGTAATAAATTCCTGGCCAATATCCGCGAGACCGATGCCATTGCCCATGTAGTGCGCTGTTTTGATGATGAGAATGTGGTTCATGTGGCAGGCAAGATCAGCCCGCTTGATGATATTGAGGTAATCAATACTGAGTTGTGTCTGGCTGACATGGAGACTGTCGACAAAACCATTCAGCGTCAGTCGCGTGTCGCCAAGGGTGGTAATAAGGATGCTGTCGCCCAGCTGGCCCTGTGTGAACAGGTCAAACTGGTACTGGATGAGGGTAAGCCGGTGCGCAGTATGGGGCTCGATGCGGACCAGATTGATCTGCTTTATGACATGCATTTGCTGACCATCAAACCGAATATGTACATCGCCAATGTCGCCGAGGGTGGTTTTGAAAATAACCCCTATCTTGATCAAGTCAGCGAGCTGGCAGCCTCTGAAGGCTCCATCGTCGTGCCAGTCTGTGCTGCCATCGAGTCTGAGCTAATTGAGCTGGACGACGAAGAGAAAGAGATGTTTCTGGCTGAGATGGGCCTGGAAGAGCCTGGCTTGAACCGGGTTATTCGTGCCGGTTATGAACTGCTAGGTCTGCAGACCTATTTCACCGCCGGAGTGAAAGAGGTGCGCGCCTGGACAGTAAAAGTAGGCGCTACAGCCCCGCAGGCGGCTGGTGTCATACACACCGATTTCGAGAAAGGTTTTATTCGTGCTGAAGTTATCGCCTATGAAGATTTTATTGCTGGAAATGGTGAGGCGGGCGCCAAGGATGCAGGTAAATGGCGACTTGAGGGTAAAGAGTACATTGTTCAAGATGGCGATGTGGTTCACTTTCGCTTCAATGTTTAGGTCATTTGCCACAAAATCTTGACAATAGGGGCTTAAACCCGGAAAATTCGCTCTCCTTGTCCGGGGCAGTTCATGTCCAACGAGAATGGCTACATAGCTCAGCTGGTTAGAGCACATCACTCATAATGATGGGGTCCCAGGTTCGAATCCCGGTGTAGCCACCATATTCCTGAAAAGGCTTAGCTTCGGCTAAGCCTTTTTTGTTGGTGAACTTTCTGTGCGTTCGGCAGATCGCCAGGCTCAGCCTGATTCTTTTGCTTAGATTTGCAGCTCAGGTTGTTTGTTGGTTAATCTGTTGTCTGTTTAAGTCCAAACGTGCTGAAAAGGTGTTGTGATGGTCAAAAAAGTTGAAGTCAAACAAAGTCATATCCATGGCATGGGCCTGTTTGCCAAGAATGAGATTCGTCAGGGTGAAGTGATTGGCGCCATCAAGCCAAAGCCTGCCAAGAAAGATGGCCCGCATGTGTTATGGGTCACTGAAAATGAGGGTTATAAGGTTGATGGGCCACTAAAATTCATCAATCATTGCCCTAAACCCAATGCCTGTTATTACGATGATCTAACCGTCGTTGCCCTACAAGACATTGCCCCAGGGGATGAAATTACTCATAACTACGGTGATGGCTGGACTGTGGAATAAACGAAACACTGTTTTCGCTTAAGTTGTAGTTCCATTATCTATTTTGCCGTAACGCCCCTTCCCAGCCCTGTTTTGTTGCCGCCATGCGTGGTTCTACATAGAGCCCCTTTACTTGCTTTAATCCTTTTGTGCGCTGGCTTTTAAACTCAATAAAAACCAAGCAAGGCCGATGTTTACAGTAGTTAGGGTTTGTTTGGGTGAATCGTGTTGTCAAAATTGAAATTCAGTATTTTCCGCACAGACGGCTGCGTGTTGTTTGGGCGGCAGCCGCCTGTGTTTGTACGAATGTGCAAATTGGTGCTGTTGGCGTTATTAGTGGTTTCACCATTGCCTGCGGCAAGTGCTGATGAAGTGCCTTCAACAATTGACGGGGCCAGAATAATTTCGGCAGAGAGCTTGCTTGATAAGGTTTTGAGGCATTCGCAATTAGTTATTATTGATGCGCGACATAAAGGTGATCGGGGTAAGGGTTATATCGAGGGTTCAATAAGCCTGTCTGATACGAATACCAACTGTAATAGTCTCGCCAAGATCATTCCATCTTACGAAAATCCAGCAACGTTTTACTGTAATGGTGTGGTGTGCGCACGCAGTGCTAATGCTATTAACAAGGCGGTTGCCTGTGGCTATAAGGAAATTTACTGGTTACGTGGTGGTTTTAACGAATGGAAAGCGAAGGGCTTTCCTTACTTGAGTAAGTAGCCGGTAATGTCTTTTCTAAATATCCAGCGTTGGTCGATGCGCTCAAGTGTGGTGTTAACCATTCTTGCGATGGGCTTGCTGGCTGTAATCCTGGTAATTGTTACCGGCAATGTATATCGAGAACTTACCCTTAACAATCAGAGCAAGGGACTTGCCAATATTGTTGGCCTCGAAGTAAATGATCAAATAAATAACGCCAGAGAAAAAACCATCAGACTGGCGTTAAGTATTCAGGCTAATAAGAATTTTCGCCAGGCGATAGATAAATCTCAACCTGATCGATTGCAAAGAGAGCTTGAAGATCAGTTTTATCGGCATTATGTGGTGACGGGCGAAATTGATATTGAGCAAATTATTGTGTTCGATAATAAGTTTGAGTTTGTGGCTCGTGCTGAGGCCGAGTTATCGATGTTGGAAGGGGCGGTTGTTCAATGTCATGGAGTGATTGACGAACTTAAAAATAAATCTGCACGGGCAAGGTTACAGCCAGTATCAAAACAGTGCCTGGTTGATGGTAAATTTTATATAAGCACCGTTGTTCCAGTTGGCGGGGTCAAGTTAAAGGGTTACGTGCAAATAATTATTGATCCGTTGTTAGAAATAAAAAATATTGAACGCCATTTTGGTGTGCCTGTAAGAATAAAATATGCCAATAACCTGGATGCCTATCGATCAGAATTATGGCCGTTAAAGATTGATCCAGATAAAACGATTATCATTAAAGATGTTTTAAAGGATTCAAAAGGAAAAGAATATTTGTTTGTAGACCTGGCGTTCGATGTAAGTGAGTTGCATGGCAAGCTAGGAGAGACAAGGTGGTTTATCTTGCTTGGTGCAGGATTGGTGACGCTGCTAACTATATTGGTAGCAATGTATGGTTTACAAAAAGCAGCCTTGCTGCCGCTGGAACGATTAACAAAGCAACTGGCTTTGTTACGTGAAAATAATGTGCATCTTGGGGAGGCGGTTGAAGTCGGTGGTAATAAAGAGATAAGTCAACTAGCCATAGGCTTTAATGCTTTTACCAGCGAGTTGCAAGAGGCACATCAGAACCTTGAGAAACTGGCGTTTACTGATTCTCTAACCGGTCTGCCAAATCGAGATCTGTTTTATGATCGTTTGAATCAGTTGATTCTATTGTGTAAGCGAGACGGTTTGGTCTTTTCGCTATTTATGATGGACCTTGATCGTTTTAAATATATTAATGATACCTTGGGGCATCACATTGGTGATCAGTTGCTGGGCCAGGCAGGTGAGCGTATTCGCACAGTTGTTAGAGAGGCAGATACCATTGCTCGTTTAGGTGGTGATGAATTCGCCGCGTTGCTACCTAAGGTTGTTGATATACAAGGGGCCAGGATTGTTGCAGAGCGTATTGGCGCAGCAATGTCTGAGCCGTTTATGATTGAAGGAAATAGTCTGCATGCCGGTGTCAGTATCGGCATGGTGATGTTTCCATATCACGGCGAGATTCAAAACGAGTTGATGCAGCGTGCTGATGTGGCCATGTATTACGCCAAAAATCACCAGCTTGGTTATGCATTTTATGAGACTGAAATAGATAGCCACAACGTGCTTGAGTTGACCATGGAAACTGAACTCAAACATGCGCTGCAGAACAATCTGTTGAAATTGTTTTACCAACCAAAAATTTATATCGAAACAGGTGAGGTCTATGGTGTGGAAGCCTTGCTGCGTTGGATTCATCCTGAACGTGGTTTTATTCCGCCAGATTCTTTTATTCCTATGGCTGAACAAACTGGATTGATCCACCCCTTAACTGAGTGGGTGCTGAAGACTGCTGTGGAACAGGCACGTCAATGGCATAACAAGGGCATTATGCTAAATGTGGCGATTAATCTGTCGGCACAAAGTCTGCGTGATCCTGGCCTGATTGAATCTATAGAGACTGTGTTGCGTGAGGCTAATTTGGAACCAGGTTATTTGACTCTGGAGCTAACTGAGACAGCGGTTATGTCAGATCCACAACGGGCCCTGGAGATTTTGACGGCGCTGGATGAAAAGGGTGTGATGTTATCTATCGATGACTTCGGCACAGGTTATTCATCGTTGTCCTACCTGAAGCGTTTGCCTGTTGATGAGATCAAGATTGATCGTTCATTTGTAATGGAGATGGATGGAGATAACAACGACAAGGTTATTGTTCAATCGACCATCGACCTTGCTCATAATATGGGGCTTAAGGTAATTGCCGAGGGTGTTGAAACTGACCAGTCATGGCAGGCATTGAAGGCGCTTGGTTGTGATATGGGGCAGGGTTATTTTATGTGTCGCCCGATAGATGTGGAAAGTCTGGAAGAATGGTTTGAAAATTCTGAATGGAAAATCCCCTCAATTGATTAAAGATTAATTTTGGCGACGATCCAGTCGCCGGTATGAAATGGCCTCACTCAGGTGGCTGGTTTTTATTTCATCAGAGCTATCCAGATCGGCAATGGTACGAGCCACACGCAGGATGCGATGGCTGGCCCGCGCCGATAGGCCAAGCCTGTCTATAGCCTGTTCCAGTAATGAGCGATTGTTTTGATCCAGATGGCAAAACTTTTCTATCTCACGACTGCTGAGCTGATGGTTGGCCTTGCCTGAGCGCTGCTGTTGCCGCTGGCGTGATTTTTCTAC
>Ga0316192_10002495_pt1 | contig 13436 bp, 9 predicted proteins | sample MerIslwburrow_MG_FD_204931 | JGI IMG/M metagenome (GOLD analysis project Ga0316192, IMG submission 204931) | Coastal sediment microbial communities from Maine, United States - Merrow Island worm burrow | ecosystem: Environmental > Aquatic > Marine > Coastal > Sediment | place: USA: Maine...
GGCCTCGATGAGGGCATAGACCCGATCTGGATCGCTAGGTGCGGCCCGTACGCCGACCCTGCCCCAGATGCCCTCCGGCAGGCCGTCCCCCTCGAGCCGATCCCACGTCTCGCCCATGTCCCGTGATCTGTAGAGGCCGCTGCCCTTCCCACCGCTGGTCATACCCCACGGATAGCGTCTTGTCTGCCAGAGTCCCGCAAAGAGAATCCTGGGATTGCCTGGATTGAAGGTGACATCGGATGCTCCAGTGTCTGCATCGTGGTACAGAACCCTCGTCCAACTGCCACCGCCGTCAGTCGTCCGATAGACGCCCCGTTCTTCGCCGGCTCCGAATGGACTGCCCAACACCGCCGCGAACGCGATGTCCGGGTTGTCGGGATGGACGGCCATGGATCCGATCTGACCTTCGCTCTTCCAGACGTGACTCCAGTTCTCGCCCGCATCGGTGGACCGATAGATGCCGTTGCCCTCAGCAACATTGCCTCGGATATTGGCTTCACCGGTGCCGACATAGACGACGTTCGGATCGGAGGGAGCGACTGCCACGGAACCGATGGATGAGATCGCCTGGCCATCGAAGATGGGCTGCCACTTCAACCCACCATTGATCGACTTCCACACTCCTCCCGAGGCCGTCGCAGCATAGTAGGTCGAGGGGTCTCCTTCGACGCCTGTGACTCGCGAAAGACGGCCCCCGGCAGCAGGCCCGATCTGTCGAAACTCGAGATGGCGGAGAGGATCGTTGCTGTTCGATGTTTCGCTTGCCGAAACCCAATCAGCAAGCGTGATCGCGCTGACAAGAAGAACTGCAATCGACAGATACCAGCTTTGATGGCGCATGCGGGCTCCCTCCAGGCAGTGAGACTGCCAAGCATATTGAAGGGAGACCGGGAAGAGAACCCTGACCGAGCGCCAGGGGCGAGTGGCCTAGTCGATGATCTCGACGCCCGACTCTTCGATGAGCTTGCCGATGGACTGATAGTGCAACGCCAGAGCCCGCCTGTAGGCGGCCACAGCATCCACGTATTGACTCCGAGCTTGCGTCAGATCCTCCTGGATCTGGAGCACCTGGAAGCTAGTAGACATTCCGTTGTCGTATCGTTTCTGCTCCGCTTCGTAGTTCCGCTCCTGGAGGCGGCGCGCTACTTCGGCCGATTCAACCGCTTCGAGTGAGGCCTCCAGCGCGCGAGCCACTCTTCGGACCTCGGTTATCACTCCCAGCTCAACGTCTTTCTGCACGGCCAGGGCCCGATCGAAGTTCACATCCGCAATGGCACTGTTGGCCTTCGCCGTGCGATTCTGGATAGGGAAGGCGAAATTCAGAGCCACTCGCCAGCCGTCGAAGTCGGCGTCGAGAATCTGATCCATGGCGTCCAGGTAGTCCCCATCCGAAGGGAACTCCGGGTCCGTGATATCGCCACCGACTCCGTTGAGGCCGTAGGTGCCAGCGAAATCGAGGCGAGCCTTCCGCTGGTTCTTGAAGTAGTCCACATCTACTTGTCGATTCTGCAGGGCGAGTTCCTGCTGCCGCAGCTCCGGTCGGTTCTCGAGAGCGATCTCGATCGCCTCGTCGAGTCCCACGGTCTCGGGCTGCTCGAAAGGATCCGAGGTCGGGACAATGGGCAGCTCCCACAAGTCCTCATCACGCTCGAGATTCATGAGCTGCCTCAGCACGTCGGACCGGTCGCCAATCGCGGCTCGCGCCCGGATGATCTCCACCTCGCGGCTCGCCACTCCAGCTTCGCTCTGAACCAGTTCGAGTGGGGCCAGCGTCCCGACCTCTACACGGATCATGTTCTGCTCGTGTAACTGCTTGGCCAGGTCGAGGCTCTCTTCGGCCACTTCGAACTGCGCGATCGACTCCGCCAGGTTCCAATAGGCCCCTTCGACATCCAGGATCACCCTGGTTACTTGTAGCTCGAAGGTCTCACGGCTGATACCGCGGTTGGTCTGGGCGATGAGGAGGTTCCTGTTCGTCGCCAGCTTGCCCCGATTCCTGAGGAGTGGCTGAATGAACGTCAGGTCCATATCAATCCGATAGGCCGGATTGAGAGTAGCGAACAGAGAATTCGTCTTTTGCTCGTTATTGTCCCAGTCGAAGCGCACCCGGCCGCCGGTAGAGACCAGCTGCTCGAGACCGAGATCGACATCCATGAGCTCGAACTCCTGGACCAGTGCACCGTCGAGATTCGAAGCTGCAGGTGAGGTGTCGGACAGCTTCTGGAAATCGGCTGTCGTGAACAGGTCGTAGATGCCTTTGTTCTGCAGAATCTCGAGCTCGGCCTGCTCCTGGGCGAAGCGCTCGACGACCAGGCCGAGGTTTCGCTCGAGGGCGATCGCCTTGGCGTCTTCGAGACTGAGGGCCAAGGCCCCGTCCTGGACGGTCAGTGAAGGGGGTACAGAGAGATCTGGTTGTTGAGGACTGACCAGGATCGGTTCGGCGGGAAGCCGTGCAGCCGCCAGACCGAGACACAGCAGACAGGCCGTGGACCTGAGAGCCAATTGGGCCATCTGCCGCCCAACTCCAGCCGAAGTCGTTGTTCTGCGTGCAGAATATTCGTTCATGAACCCGCTCCTCGCCATTAGTCAGATGATTGATCTTCAGACCAACGGATAGCCATAGCGACCACCATTGTTCAGTCCTACGTCTGAGAATTGAGAAAGTTCCATTTCACGAGCTGTCGATCCTGTCCAACTCCAGCTCACCCGGATGATGGCAGGCTACCTCATGTCCGGCCTCGACCTCCAGCAGCCTGGGCCTGTCGGTCCTGCATAGCTCCGTGGCAGCGGGACATCGCGGGTGAAAAGCACACCCCGCAGGAGGGCTGAGCGGGTTGGCCCGATCTCCAGACATCAACACGGACCGACGCTCGATCGGTGGCTGCAGCACAGGCACTGCAGCCAAGAGACTCACGGTGTACGGGTGCTGAGGAGCAGCGAGAAGCGCAGCGGTCGGAGCCAACTCCACCACCCTGCCGAAATAGAGGATGGCCACCCTATCTGCCATCTGCCCAACGACAGCCAGGTCATGGGCGATGAGGAGGAGCGTGAGCTTCAATCGCTCCTGGAGACGGGACAGGATGTTCAGGATCTGGGCTCTCACTGAGACATCCAGAGCCGCCACCGGCTCGTCAGCGACTAGAAATATGGGTTCGGGAGCCAAAGCCCTGGCGATCGCGATTCGCTGTCGCTGCCCGCCCGAGAACTCGTGAGGAAAGCGAGTCGCAGCCTCTCTGGGCAGCCCAACCAGCTCCAAGAGCTCCCCGACTCTCTCGGCGCGAGCCTCAGGCGCCACGACATCGTGAACGATCAACGGCTCTTCGAGCGTCTTGCCGACCCTCATCCGAGGGTCCAGCGAACCGGATGGATCCTGAAACACCATTTGAAAGCTGCGACGTGCGCGCCGCAATCGAGCGGCAGACATGGCGAGAAGATCCTCTCCAGCGAAGAAGACATCTCCCTCGCTGGCGTCGAGGAGCCTCAGGATGCAGCGGGCGAGGGTCGTCTTGCCACTCCCGGATTCTCCAACCAGAGCTAGGGTCTCTCCCTCCAGGATGGCCAGATCGACGCCGTCCACAGCACGGAGCTCGGCAACCTCGGTTTGCAGAAGTCCCCGGCGAAATCGAAAGACCTTGCTTAGACCCGTTACTTCGACGAGAGAGCCCTTCAAGAGTCCTCCCTTCCGATCTCGGCTTTCTCACCGATCGAGGAATCCATCAAGAAGCAGCGTGCCTTGCCAGCCGTCTCTCTCCGAGCCATCGGGGGCTCATCGACTCTGCACTGCTCCATGACCTCCCCGCATCGAGGGTGAAACGAGCAGCCCGAAGGCAGGTCGCCCAACGCCGGAGCTTGGCCGGGGATGGCGGGCAGCTGGCCTCGGACCTCGGGTCTACCGAGCCTTGGGATCGAAGCCAGGAGACCACGCGTGTACGGATGGGCCGGTGCATCAAACAGGTCCCGGGTCGCAGCCGTCTCGACGATCTGGCCTGCATACATGACCGAAACTCGGCTGCAGGTCTCCGCCACCACCGCCAGATCGTGGGTGATCAGAAGCACAGCGAGACCCAGCCGACTGCGCAGCTCGCCGAGGAGCTCCAGGATCTCCGCCTGGACCGTGACATCCAGTGCAGATGTGGGTTCGTCAGCTATCAAGAGCTCCGGCTCGGCCGCGAGTGCCATCGCGAGCACGACGCGTTGGAGCTGTCCACCCGAAAACTGATGCGGATAGTCGTCGAGGCGCTCCCCAGCCGGGGTGATGGCGACCAGATCGAGCAACCGCTCAGCCTCGGCTCTGGCCTGGCCGGACCCCATGGGACGGTGGGCTCTCACCGCCTCGGCAACCTGGAAGCCGATCGAGAAGACTGGATTGAGGGATGTCATCGGCTCCTGAAAAACAATTCCGACACGACCTCCCCGGATCGTGCGCATCTGGGTTTCGGGAAGCTCAAGCAAGTCTTGTCCCTTGAACCTGATGCGACCTTCGATGACTCTCGCCGCCCGGGGGAGCAGACGAAGGACCGACAAGGCCATGACGCTCTTTCCGGAGCCGGACTCCCCGACCAGCCCGACGGAGTCGCCTTCATCGATCTGCAAAGAGACTCTTCGTAGAACGGGAACCCAGCGCCCTCCGACCTCGAAGGCAACAGAGAGATTCTCGATAGAGAGAAGATCTCTCATCCCGTGACGACTTTAGAAGCGTCCGGTGCGACTGAGTAACCAGTTGATGGCGAGGGGTACTCCATACCCAGTGGCGCCGGATTTCCCCGACTCGCGTGAAGCCTCGTAGGCCGTCCCGGCAATGTCGATATGGGCCCACCTGCGAACCCGGCCGACGAAGTTGGAAAGAAAGGCGGCTGCATTGTTGGCTCCACCCCATCGAGCTCCCAAGTTCCTCAGATCGGCTTGGGCGCCCTTCATCTCTTCGCGGAACTCATCCCAGAGCGGCATCTGCCACAAGCGATCGCCAGACCTTTCCGAGGCCCCGAGAAGCTCTTCTGCCAGATCGGTATCCGGCGAGTAGAGTGCAGCACCATAATGCCCGAGGGCAACTACCGCCGCGCCGGTCAGCGTCGAGAATTCGATCATGCTGTCAGGCCTGGCCTCGGCCGCCCAGGCCAGTGCATCGGCCAGGATCAGCCGACCCTCGGCGTCGGTGTCCAGCACTTCGACGCTCTTGCCGTTGTAACAGCGAATGATGTCTCCCGGCCGGTACGAGCGGCCATCCGGCATGTTCTCGACCAGAGGCAGATATGCCTGGAGGCGAACCGGGAGTTTCAGGTCGGCAACTGCTCGCGCTATCCCCAATACCGTACAGGCTCCACACTTGTCGTACTTCATTTCCTCCATGCCACGGGACGGCTTGATCGAGATTCCACCCGAATCGAAGGTGACGCCTTTTCCTATCAGGGCCACTTTCTCTCCCTCTTCGCCCCACTCCAGACGCACGAGACGTGGCGGATTCCTCGACCCACCACCAACAGCCAGAATCCCTCCCATTCCCTTGGCGGCGAGCTCGTCCGGGCCCAGGACCTCGACCGCCATCCCGAACCTCTCTGCCAGACCCGTCGCCTGCTCGGCCATCCAGGCGGGATTGGCCACGTTGGGGGGCGTATTTCCCAGATCTCTCGTCCAAGCGACAGCCGCCGCGAGCTTCTTGCCCAGCGGCAGCGCTTGCTCATAGACCGACTGCTCGCCAGGAGGGGGCAAGAGGCGAATCTCTTGGAGTCTCTTGGCGGGTGGAGTCTTGCGGTAGAGGTCGAATCGATAACCCGTCAGTAGGACTTCAGTGATCAACGACAGAGCCCTTTGACCTGTCGCGGCAGGGTGATCCGGAGCCAACAAGACGACTCTCTTCCAGCCTTCTTCTGCGGCAGCCCGGGTAACGCTTGTTACCCATTTTCGGAGCTTGCGCTCATCGAACGCAGATCTCCTGCCGAGCCCGTGAACCTCGACCAGCACACGTTGAGTGCCAGTGGTCTCGGCCCGCCGAATTTGTCCTGGGAGAGCCTTGAAACCAGGGCTTTCGCAACACCGGAGGGCGGCATTCGCAATTGGTTTTGGCAGACCCTCCGTGGTCAGAGTGGTGCGCTCGAAAGCGCCAACGATGACGAGGTCGGGCCTACGATGCTGATCCAGGGTCAACTTCAGCGAGGGCAGTCGCACGTCTTTCCTCCTTGCCTCATTTCCGGCAGTCCGGCCGGAGCGCTATTCTAGCAACTGAGAGGTCCCGCTGATCGCCGTGACTCATCTCTATCTGGGGATTCGGCGGGCGGCTGACTCCTGCTACCATTAGTTCCCGCACGACTCGCCGGATATGCTCGACAAGAACTCCTTTCACCGCCTGTTTCCGGGTCCGTTCAACTTCTTTCGGGCCAGTGCGTTCGAATTGCAGCAGATCATTCCGAATCCGGAGACCTTGCTGCCGATTCCTCAAAGGATCTTCCTGGAGCAGGAAGAGGCGACTCCCCTGCACGGCTTTCCGGTTCTGATCAGCCCGCTGACGGAAGGACTGGAGGACGCCTTGGCTTTCTACGTCAGGGTCGAGGAGGCTCGCCAGATCGCCACCCTTTCGCGGCGCCCAGGCAACAAGAAAGCGGTCGACGAGGCTTGGAATCGGTACGGCACACTTCTCGAGACCGCGACGGAAAACGCAGTCCGGTCGAGCTTCGGTCGAAAGCTGCCCAGTATCTTCTGGCTCTATCACTCCGCCGCGGTTGCGCGTTGCTTCAAGGACTCGCCCCGCAGAGCCATGCGCCACGATCTGACGGTCGGCAAGGCGCACGGAGATCTGATCAAATACCGAACTTTCGAGCGCTACCTGGATCGGGTCCTGACCCTGACCTTCGATGTGGTGCATCGTGTCGCCGAGGAAGCCGAGGAGGACGAGCGAGGACTCTTCCCAGATCTACTGGTCCGCATGCGCGACAACGTCTTGAGCCTGACCGAGAATCGCGTTGCTCGTGATCTCTCCGGGCTCGATAGCTATTTTCGCGGCCATTTGCGCATCGACGGGAAGGACTTCCGACACCGACTGTCCCTGCTCGAGAGTTGGTCCGAGGAGCGGCTCCACAGGGATGAAAGCCTCGGAACGGCAGCACGCAATCTTGTCGGGCAAGGTCCGGACCTGTCCGCACAGGCGTTGATCGGCGAATCGGGCTGGGTTCGGTTTCTCTCGCAGCACCCTGCCTACAACAGTCGCGCTCTTCTGAGCCACCAACAGGTGGAGATCTGGGAGAGCCTCCTCTACAAGCTCAAGGAGTTCGAGATCCTGGCGGCTCTGCGTCGTCTGGTGATTCCGGTCAACGCCGTCGGCGCTCGCTTGTCTTGCGAAGCCCCGAAGCCGAGCTCCGGGGCACATCTCGGTCGTCCTCTGATGCTGTCGGACAGCACCCGTCCTCTCGACTTCTCCACTTCGTGGGTTATCAACCCGCTGGTCCGTCGCTTCGGCTTGATCTATGACATCACCGATTTCTCCTCGATCGTGTCCGTGCTCGGTCGATCAGGGTCCGAGGACCAGGACCGGTCCTATCGGAGCATCTTCCGCTTTCAGCGGCGGGTCAACCAGATGGCACGAGAGCACCGCCTCCAGTTGGAGAAGTACCTCGGCGATGGAGCTCTCTACTCCGGCAGACATCCTCACATTCTTCTGTTCATGGCGATTCAGGTGCAGCGCTACTACAAACGTGCTCTCAACGAGGGCTTCCCATTCGACCGGGGAATGCGTATCGGCCTGAACCATGGCGAGTATCGACTGTTGCCGATCGAGGAGGGCGGCCGAGGAAAGACACACCGCTACGAGTTCTTCGGTCACGGAATCGTCGAGCTGTCGAGGCTCGCAACTGGCAAGGCTACGCGAGAGATCGACGACATCAAGACGCTGTTGCTGGGACTCGGATACCCGCAGCGGGAGGTGGAGCGATTCTTCGCTCCCCTGGAGAGGCAGAACATCGACCTGGTCGACAAGAAGGAGGAGGCTCGCCAGTTCTACTGCTACATCGACAAGCACGGCGCTCTCGTCAACGAGGGCATCGCTGCTACCCGGCAATTCATCTCGGAGCTGTCCAGCTCGGGGATGGTCCATCCCCTCTATCGCCTTCGCGAGGACCGGCGAGAGTACCTCGTGATCAAGCTGGAGCTCGGCAACCAGGAGCTTCTGGTCGGCATACGGGAGCTCGGAAACGCGAACCTCAAAGGCCTGGAAAAAGCTCTGCTCTATGAAGTTGTCGACGGTGAACCCTGGAAGGACCTGCCGCGCCAAGAAGAACGGACGGACGGCAGCCTTCTGGACAGCCTGGAAGGGGGTTTCGGGACTCCGCTGAGAGCCTCGAAGATCACCTGAACATCCTGAATCCACTCAACAGAAACCGCAAGGAGCCAACTCACGATGTCAGAACCCGTCTGGAAGACCGAGATCCCAGATCTGCCGCCGCCACGACGTGGCAAGGTCCGCGATGTCTACGACCTCGGCGATCTACTACTGATCGTGGCTTGCGATCGGATCTCCGCCTACGACCACATCCTGCATCCCGCCATTCCCGGCAAAGGCAAGATCCTCACCCAATTGAGCAACTTCTGGTTCGAGCGTTTCGAGAAAGTGGTTCCAAACCACCTTGTCGCAGTCGATGTGCAGGACTTTCCCGATCAGCTCGCTGCCCACTCCGACATGCTGGAGGGCAGGTCGATCCTCGTGACCAAGGCCGAGATTGTTCCCTTCGAGTGCGTCGCACGGGGTTACCTGGCAGGTAGTGGATTTCGCGAGTACACGGAGAGCCGTTCGGTCTGCGGGATTGCACTTCCGGAGGGCCTGGAGCGCGCCGACCGACTTCCGGATCCGATCTTCACGCCTGCCACCAAAGCCGAGTCCGGTCACGATGAGAACGTGTCCTACGGGGTCATGGCAAACGATGTCGGTGACGACCTGGCCAGGCTGCTGCGGGACATCACGCTCTCCGTGTACAGCTTGGGGGCCGAGCATTCGGCATCCTGTGGGCTCATTCTGGCCGACACCAAATTCGAGTTTGGCCACTCCGCAGGGCAGCTCACCCTGATCGACGAGGTTCTCACACCCGACTCGTCACGGTTTTGGGAGGCAGAGTCCTGGACGCCTGGCGTCGAACCCGTCTCGTTCGACAAGCAGTACGTGAGGAACTGGCTGGACGATTCTGGTTGGGACCGAAATTCACCACCACCCGACCTACCGCAGGAAGTCGTCCAGGGAACTCTCGAGCGGTATTTGGAGGCCTTCCGGAAGCTGACAGGCAGGGAACCGGCACTCTGACAGGAGAGCCTCGAGAGGTTGTCGGTTCCGCAGCTCTCGGCCGCCGCGCCCGGAAGCGCCCGTCAGAAGGGCGGCGGGGAGGCACTCTGCTGAGCCAGGTTGCAGAACTTCGTGGTCTCGCTCAAGAAGACCATCTTGACTGTGCCCGTCTGGCCGTTTCGATGCTTGGCGAGGATCAGCTCGGCGATTCCCTTGTCCGGGGAATCGTGGTCGTAGACTTCGTCCCGATAGATGAACATCACCAGATCGGCATCCTGCTCGATGGAACCCGACTCTCTCAGATCAGCCAGCTGGGGCCGGTGGTCACCAGCGCGACGTTCCGGCTGTCTCGAGAGCTGAGAGAGCGCAACCACGGGAACTCTGATCTCCTTGGCCAACTGTTTCAGTCCTCGGGTAATCGCCGCGATCTCCAGCGTTCGGCTCTCGTATCGCCCGCCGGCCTGCATCAGCTGCAGATAGTCCAGAATCACCAGTTCCAGTCCATGTTCGGCCTTCAATCTGCGGGCCTTGGAGGCGATCTCCAGCAATGTAGGGTTGGCCGAGTCATCGATGAAGAGCGGTGCAGTGGAGACTGTCTTTACCGCCTGAATCACCTTGCTCCATTGTTTCTGGGAGAGATGACCCGACCGCAGCGGCCCGAAGGGTACGTCCACTTCGGAGGAGAGGATCCGAAGGGCCAGCTCTTCCTGGCTCATCTCCAGTGAGAAGACCCCGACGGGACGCTGTTCCCGAATGGCTGCATGCTCGGCTATGTTGAGAGCCAGGCTGGTCTTTCCCATGCCTGGCCTGCCGGCGATGATGACGAGATTGCCGGGGTTGAGCCCTCGAGTCATGTCGTCCAGGTCGGTGAAGCCGGTGGGCACTCCGACGAAGCCTCTCGCCGGTCGTTCTTCCATGTCGGCGAGCGTCTCGTGGAAAACCTGCGACAGCCGAATGAACCCCTTCTGGACGGCCTCCTCTCCCAGCCCCAGAATCGTCTGCTCCGCCCGACCCAGAGCCTCCTGTGCTTGAAAACCTCCGTCCAGGCAATTCCGGGTGATCTCTCCGCAAGCCTCGATCAGGCGTCGGCGGATCGACCTCTCCTTGACGATCTCGACGTAGGAGTCCAAGCGGCTCAGATCTGGCAGGTCCAGATCGAGGCTGGCCAGGTAGGCAACTCCTCCGATGGCGGTCAATCGATCCTGCTGTTCGAGGCTGGCCTGCAGTGTTCTGAGGTCGATCTCGACATTGGCCTCCTGCAGATCCAGCATCGTGCGGAAGAGAGTTCGATGCCGATCGGAGTAGAAATCGTCTGGCAGAAGCCGACCCGACACGGTTGGCAGAAGGGCCGGATCCAGCAAAGCCCCAGCGAGAACAGCTCGCTCGGACTCATCGCTGTGAGGCAGGGATTTCTGTTGCTGCAGGGTATCGAGCATCGAGAGTCTCGCCGTGTCGGGACCCGCCATTCTACGCCATGCCGCGCGGCTTGACGAGTCGGCCACGCACCTCGACGCCTCGGCAATCGGTTCCTTCCGAACGATGCAGTGTTCGCCGGTGTAGACTAGGCCGCGAGAAGCTCGAGACCATTCCACGACCGAATCATGACCGTTGTCCCCATAGCGTCGACAGACCGCCACAGTTCTCGAGAGCGGCGCCAGCACCCCAGGATCCCGGCGCCCCATATCTCTGCGTCTCCCTTCCACGGCGATCTGGACATCGTCAACCTGAGTCGGAGAGGTATGTTGGTCCTGAGCCACAATCCATTGAGTATCGGAGGCACCTACCTATTCGAGCTCTGGCAGGAAGGCAATTCGCTGGTCGTCGAAGGCGTAGTGCGGTGGAGCCGACCGCAGGGTGTTGCCAACGAAGAGGAGGCACCGAAGGAGTCACGCTACCGGGCCGGGGTCGCTTTCGAGCGAGTAAGGAGTCGCGAACGCCGGGATCCATGGCCTACGGAGGTCGTGCAGTCGCCGACCCGAGGTCGACCGGTGGATCGTCTGGCAGTGGCGCGCAAGACCCTCGCGGAGGCAGATTCCATCCATGTGGCCGCGGAGGGTCTGCTGGATGTTTTGGAGCCCATGTTCGAGAGACTGGTGTTGTTCAGGTGCCATGCCAACGCTTTGCGCGCCTGGATGGGAAGAGGTCGCACCCTCAGACCGCTGAGACTGCAAAGCCTCGAGATCAGTCTCGATCAGCCGTCGATGTTCCTGCATCTGCGGGAGGGTGGCAGCTTCTTTCGAGGCAGGCTTCCCGCCATGCCTGTCCACCAGGATCTCGTCGAAACCTGGAACGGAGATCTCGAGACAGAGTGCGTCTTGGTGCCGATCCGCATCGGACACCGCATGGTCACGGTTCTCTATGCGGACACAGGCGACGAAGCGCCTTCGAGTGAGGATCTGGACCTTCTGCGTCGGGCTGGACGCCTTCTGGAAGAGTCGATGGCGAGATTGATCCTGCGCCAGAAAGCCGAGTCCAGAGCTCTCGGTGATTCCCCGGTGCGTACCTGAGTCCCTACCGCCTCAGAGTTGCAGTGAGTGCAGGCGCCGATAGACGTCCTGCGAGAGCTTCAGCTCCTCTTCGGCCGGCATCGAGAGGGAAGCTGCAAAGAGCGCGAACGAGGTCAGCTCGTACAAGGTGTCGCGGATCGTCTTGACGAGTTGTTGATCATTGCCGACCTGGGTCATCAAGTCCTTCGGGTCCAGCACGATGGAGCCATCCTCGTTGATGCCATAGGGCAGCAGGTCGAATCTGCCGCCACGATCCAGCCAACGGTTGATCTCCTCCCGAGTCTGAACGACACTGCCGTGCTGCTCGACGACAGCGAAGATGTACCGCAGGAGCTCGTCGAAGGAACCGATGACCCGCCGGGCTTCCTCCTGAGTCGATGGAGTCCTCGGCTTGAGACGGACATGCCCTTTTCGCACCAGCTCCTTCGTGATCTTCATGGTTTCGAACTTGCCCAACCAGGTCTCGCTGGCGATCTCTCTCAGGGAGCGTTGCCCGTTGCTCAGTGCCAGGACGAGACGAGTCTTCGGGTCGAGTTGAGTGCCTTCGACGCCGGCCTGTAGCTCGGGACAGAGCTCGATGTCCGGCACCAGGCTCTCGAACTGCTTGAGGCTGTCCAAGCGCTCGGCCCCCCTCAGCAAGAGCTCCTGCACGGGAATGTGAGCGATCGTGCTCGGGTTTATCTGACTGCCGTCGCCGATGATGAAGAGATAGCTACCGTTGGTTTCGAGAATCGCCGAGAAGAAGATCTCCTCGGTCTGTTTGTTCAACAGGTCGAAGAGCTGCTGCCGGCTGATGTAACCTCGCTCGACGAGCAGCTTGCCGAGACGCATGGGTGGCTCGAGATCGCGCATCACCGACTCCACCTGCGAAGCCGTGAGGATCCCCATGCGAACCAGCACCTTGTTCAATCGGTCATCTGGATAGTCGCTCGAGGCGTGCTGGAGAGCTCCCTTGTCGAACGACAGGACCCGATGAGAATCGCGACCATAGATGTGGAGGTTACCGGCCCAGCGCGAAGCCGAGATCACGTTGATGATATCGAGCACGGTCGTGTGGCCGACGATCTCGCCTGCCATCAGGACGTGTCCTTGAGACTGACAAACGGAATCTTCGCTCGCCCTCTGCAGGATGAGAATCTCGGGCGAGCTGACGACGATTCGATAGGCCCCAGCCAGCGGGACATCACCGTCGCGCTCCTTGCCGACGACGCGAATCACCCTGCCCTGATCGTCCTTCATCAGAAGGTCTTTCGTTTCCATGGTCGTGACCTCGAGGCTTGGAACCTCTCTATTCATCCTCGTCTCCAGTGCGAGGGGACCTGGCTACGGAGCCTTGACTGACTGAAGTGCGGCATGATTCGTGCCATCGGAATCGACGCTTTCAGCCCGGATTTCACCATCCGGGCGCCTCTTTTCTGCTCTATTGTGGCAAAAATGCGGCGTGGAAGTCGTCGGAATTTTCCACAGTGGCGAAAATCGGGCGATCTCCTGGTCCGCCCGATTCAACCCTGAGGTCAGCCTTCAGAGAGATGCTCTCAGCAGGCTCACAGCCGCATCTGCATCCACGATGACCAACATGAAGCCGGCCGTTCCGAGCTCGCCGTAGGCCTCACTCCGACAAATCGTCTCTCTGTCGACACGGGCTCTGAGAGCGACATCACTGACTCCCCCCG
>Ga0316192_10002496_pt1 | contig 13435 bp, 8 predicted proteins | sample MerIslwburrow_MG_FD_204931 | JGI IMG/M metagenome (GOLD analysis project Ga0316192, IMG submission 204931) | Coastal sediment microbial communities from Maine, United States - Merrow Island worm burrow | ecosystem: Environmental > Aquatic > Marine > Coastal > Sediment | place: USA: Maine...
TACGGCCATCGGTAATCAGACGCTCCAGAGAGAGTCGGGCAACTTCACGGCGAACCGGATTGAAACCTGAGATAATCACAGCCTCAGGAGTATCATCGATAATCAGATCAATCCCGGTTGCAGCCTCAATCGCGCGGATATTACGTCCTTCACGACCAATAATCCGGCCCTTCATCTCGTCACTGGGCAAGGCCACAGAGTTGATTGTCTTCTCAGCGACATAGTCTCCTGCATAGCGTTGAATCGTCAGCGAAAGGATCTTCTTGGCTTTCTTGTCGGCGTTTTCTTTGGCCTCGTCCTCAATCTGCCTGATTAGTTTGGCCGCATCGTGGCGGGCCTCACTCTCCATCGCGATGATCAGTTGCTGTTTGGCCTCTTCCGAACTCAAGCCAGAAACTTTTTCCAGCTTGACACGTTGCTCTACAATCAGGGCCTCAACCTCATCGGTTCGCTGTTGAAGGTTGCGATCACGGTCCAGCAGGGACTGCTCACGGCGTGTCAGATCCTGATCACGGGTTTCGACCTGCGAGACCTTGCGATCCAGGTTCTCCTCTTTCTGCACCAGCCTTTTTTCCTGGGATTGAAGCTCTTTGCGTGATTCTCGAACCTCATCTTCCCAAGCGGCCTTTGCTTTAAAAACAACATCTTTGGACTGAATCTCCGCCTCTTTGCGGATAGTCTCAGCCTCTTTTTTCGAACTCTCAACGATCTGCGCTGCTTCTCGTTCAGCGTTGGCCAGCTTGGACCCCGAAGATTTGCTTCGGAGTACCACGCCGAGGACACCGCCAACGACCAAACCGGCAATCAGGTAAATTATCATTTCTGTATTCAAAGCCGTCACCTCCCTAATTGGCATTGTTTTCGTGTAACGCCTCCGACCACTTTAGCAGTCAACAGGCGGAAAAGTTTAACGTTTGACTCTCCGTAATCAACATGGAAAGCGTCTCATCATAGTCTGTCGCTGGCAGTTCTTCGACCAGCTGAAAATCATAAGCAAAGCCAACCTTCATGCAATGACTCTGGCATTTTGCCAGGGCACGGTCATAATAACCTCGCCCATAACCAAGCCGATGCCCCCTCTGGTCAAATGCGACACCGGGGACAACAATCAGATCAACTTTCTCGACCGGGACCAAATGACTGCCCTTCGGCTCCTTCACACCAAAGGTACCGGAGACCAGTTCTGCGGGGCTCTCAATGAGGACAAACTCGAGTTCCTCTCCACTAACCCGCGGCAAGACCAGAGATTTACCTCTATCAAGAGCCTGCTCGACGATTTCGTCAGTGCTGACCTCGTTATGAATGGCGCAGTAGAGAGCCAGACATCGGGCATCACGGAAGAAACCGGAGCACATAAAGCGCCTTTGAATTTCTGAGCTCGAATCAGCACAGATTTGACTTGAGCGCGATTTACGCGCGGTCAGAAAATGTGATCTTATGGATCGCTTGGGCATGGCAGAGATCCCGTGATTCGAGATCTCCGGACGGAAGGATTCAGATAGAGGACGGGCTATAACGACGCGAAAAGTCGCATCAAATCATACGAGTCGGGTTGTCCACAAAAAACAGACGGCGACCAGGTTTAAGTCGTTGCCTGCTCTTAACAAAAGATTCTGGAGTTCCTGGATTCATAAATATTGATGCAATCTGTATCACGTTGTTTTTTTTCAAAACGCCCTGTTCGGGCGGCAAGACCATCAGCCAATCTATCGTAAAATCTCCGTACGGAGATGCTTTTTTAACAAAGCAAACTAACTTTTGAACTCTATTGTAGCACTTCTAACCCAAAGCTGCTTCTATCTTTTCTATCAACTGCCCCAGGCGCTGCTTTTCTGCTTCAGAGCTGTCGGGAGCGGGCTCACCGCCAAGATGTGCCGCGGAGACGTTGAGCAAAGCCAGCAGCGCCGCCTGCAAAGAATCAACGGCACGACCGCTTGATGTCACCTGGGAAATCTGATCTTCAACAAACCGGGCGACCCGGTGAACCTGTTCGGGGGGTGCGTCACTTTTGAGATTAAATTGCTGGCCGAGAATGGAGACCTGGACGCTCTGTTTCATTTATCCTTCCCCTCAAGGCGCTCAAGTTTATCCAGCAACTTGTCCAGCTCATCAGTAACCCGGGAGCGGTCTTGCAGCAAGCGATCACGTTCTGCGGTGACTTCCAGATTGCGCTCCTGCAGGTCGGCACGGTCAGACAACAGCCGATCAACAAGTTTTTCAAGCCGCTTAATCGCTTCCAAGGCCACTTAAAGCTCCCCCTTCAGAATAACATTCAGCCTAGGTTAAAGAATACAAAAAGTCAAGCGATCTCAATTGTTAGCAAAGAGCGCTGCAACAAACACATCAGCATCAAAATGACGCAGGTCCGAGACACCTTCACCGATCCCGATTAAACGTACGGGCAACTCTAGCTGTGAGCTGATAGCCACAACAATCCCCCCCTTGGCGGTTCCGTCCAACTTGGTCAGCGCAATACCCGACACATCCACGGCCTCCTGGAAAGAGCGCGCCTGAATCAGGGCATTCTGGCCAGTGGTGGCATCAAGAACCAGCAAGGTCTCATGGGGAGCTCCGGGGATTTCACGGTCAATAACCCGCCGAACCTTTTTGAGCTCCTCCATCAGGTTGACCTTGGTGTGCAAACGACCAGCGGTATCGAGGATCAGGACATCCGCATTGCGGGCCACAGCCGCCTTGGCCGCATCAAAAGCTACAGCGCCAGGATCGGAGCCTTCGGTATGGCGAATCACCTCCGCACCGGAGCGTTCACCCCAGACTTCGAGCTGTTCTGCAGCAGCAGCACGAAAGGTATCACCGGCACCGAGAACCACCTTTTTCCCCTGGTCGGAGAACTGTTTGGCCAACTTGCCGATTGTCGTGGTCTTACCAACACCGTTGACGCCGACGACCATTATCACCAGCGGGCCACTCTCCGGGACAGGCCACTCTGACGGACCGGTTTTCAAGCGAGCGCGAATTTCTTCACCAAGCACTTCATGCAATTGTGCGGGCTCATTTGGATCGATCTCTTTAAGTCGTCCGGCCAGAGCCTGCACCAGGTCCTGAGTCGTCTGCATACCGAAGTCTGCAGTAATCAGCAACTCTTCCATCTCTTCGAGGAATTCCTCATCAAGACGGCCATGGCTGCCAAGCAGCTCATCCATTCGCCCGACCAGTGAACTGCGGGTTTTGGACAAGCCTTGCCGCATCCGCTGGTAGAGACTGACAGGTTCCTTTTCAACAACCTCTTCGACAGCCACCGTTTCTGGCTCAGCAGCAAGCGGAACTTCTTCAGCGGGGGCCGGTTCAGAGGGTTCAGCGACTTCAGCGCTTTCTCCAGCCTCGCCAGCGGCTTCCGGAGTCTCCAAAGGAGCTTCTTCCTGAGGCTCAACAGTCGTTTTCTGAGCCCGCAGATTTCTTCTCAAAAGCAGGACAACGATGCCGAGAGCACAGAATGTCAGCACCAGGTAAATCAATGCCAGCGCAGCCATCTGGCCATCTTCGGGTGCGACGCCAGCGGCGACGAGAAAGTCAGCAATTTTTTGTAACCAGAGTTCGAAGTTCATAACCTGTCCTGAAGTAGATAAAAAAACAGCCTGTTATAGAATCATCAACAGACGGCTTAAGAGTGAATATTTAAAGAGTAATCCTGCAGCTCTTTCTCTCGTCATAATTTTAGGCAATTTCCTGATATAGCGCCTGAATACAGCGTCTGGCTTCAAGCAGGGCCCGACCCAACATGTCGGAGCGGTCCAGAGTCAACACCAGATAATAGTCTTCAGTCACCGGCATGATAACCGTCTGTGCCTGCCTGGTTGTGATCACGATCTCTTTGAGGTCGTCATCGCCGAGCCGATCAACCACGTCCCGCATGCTATGGAGAATGACCCCCTTGTGTGCACCAATCACCTTGAGGTCGTAATCATCCATGATACCGACCTGATCGACTGACTCACCTTCCCAGTCAGCAATAATCGCCCCCTGGGCTCCGGGGACACGCTCGACCAGTGCATTCAACAAGGGCTTGAAAGGCATGACTTAAGCGACCTCTTTCATGCACACAGAGACAAGCTTTGACATTCCGGGCTCCTCCATGGTGATACCATAGAGGTTATCTGCAATTTCCATGGTCCGTTTGTTGTGGGTAATGATGATGAATTGTGACGTCTTGGCCATGGTCGCAACAATTTCATTGAAGCGCCCGATGTTGGCGTCATCCAGTGGGGCGTCAACTTCGTCAAGCAGACAGAACGGGGACGGCTTGATCTGGAAGATTGAGAAGATCATGGCAACGGCTGTCAAAGCCTTTTCTCCTCCGGAGAGCAAGGTCACATTCTGCAATTTCTTGCCGGGCGGCTGTGCAACCACCTCGATGCCAGTCTCGAGAAGATCGTTTTCATCGGTCAGGACCAGTTCAGCCTGACCGCCGTTAAAGAGTTGAGGGAAGAGCACCCGGAAGCGCTCATTGACCAGGTCAAAAGTTTCCCGGAAACGTTTGCGGGTGGTTCGGTTGATCTTGGAGATTGCGGCCTGCAGGCCCTCCAGAGAAGTCTGCAGGTCCTCCTGCTGCTCACTCAGGAAGGTGTAACGCTCTTCAAGCTCCTGGAACTCATCGATGGCCATCAGGTTGACCTCGCCAATATCATCGATGCGCTTCTGCAGATAATCACGACGTTCCACAGCAGCGACCTCATCAAACTCCGCATCAAAGCTGTCGGCCACCTCTGGATCGGTCAGATCTATCCTGTGTCGATCCAGGAAAGCCTGCTGCATATGCTCAATTTCAAGCTGCAACTCTCGACTCTGCATCTGCCGTGAAGCCAGATCTTCTCGCAGCTCCTGAGCCTTTGAGCGAAGTTGCTTGAGCTCACCCTCGCGACGTTCAATTTCCTGACGACTCTCTTCAAAGCGTTCCCGTAAACCGGCAAGGGAGCCTTCCTGTTCAACGCGCTTGCGATAGAGAAGCTCCATCTCCACTTTCAGCTCTTCAGCTTCACTACGAAGGGTGGCCTGCTTCTCAATGGCTTCAACAGCGTCCCGGTTGAGAGCAACCTGCCTCTGGCTGAGTTCCTCCCGCAAGCGGCCAAGGCGCTCAAGAGCATTACGACTGCTCTCTTCACGCTCTCGCAGACTTGCCAGGCTGACCTTCAATGTTGTCACGCCCTGACGCGCCTCGTTGCCCTGCTCTCGCAAGGTCTGAAGTTCCACCTGCAAACGGGTGACAAGAGCTTCCAGTTCGCGTTTCTCGCCTTCGCTCGAAACGCGCGTGTCCGTAGAGGTCCGCAGAGTCTTCTGCAAAGTCTCATGTTCCTCGTGGAGTTGCTCTTCCTCGAGGCTGAGGACTTCGATGCGTTCTTGAAGCCGGGCATCTTCCTGCTGTAAGCCATCAAGGTCTTTACGACTATCAACCACGCGAATTTCCTGATGGTGCAGCTCCTGCTCGGTGCGCCGCAGGGAAATTTCCGTCGCCTGGGCTTCATCACGCAGGGTTTCGCGGCGCTGATTCAGTGAGTTCACCTCGCCATCGAGGGTTTTCACCTGTTTTTCCAGCTCCTTCATCTCCCGCTTCTTATGCAGCAACCCTTGATCAAGCGCCTGACGACCACCACCTGTTACCTCGCCACGATGGGTCAGGAGGTTGCCCTCCTCGGTAACGAGTGTGACACCAAAGGGCAGCTTCTGCATAAAATAGCCAGTCAGGTCATCGACCAGATAAGCCCCTGAAATCAGTCGGGTCACAACCTCCTGGAAGCCACTGCGACCCTTTACCAGGCCAACAAGAGCTGTTCCTCCCGGCATCTCCGGTGCATCGGCCGCCGGGCTTTCTGGCAGCAGGAAGGTACAACGCCCTTCGTTGTCGCTCAAGTAGGCCAACGCCTGCTGGGTGCTCTCCAGGTTGTCGGGCAGCAAAGCCTGGACACGTTCGCCAAGAACAGCCTCTATAGCTGCCTCGTAACGTGCCGGGACATCGAGGATATCCGCCACCAGTCCCTTCATTCGGGCCTTGTGCTGTGCCACAGAGAGCAGTGCCTTGACGCCGCGACCGTAGCCTTCCAGGTTGCGTTCGAGTTGTTGCAGGGATTCCAGCCGGGAGCGTTGACGGCTTAGTTCTTCACGACGCTGCAACAGTTGGTTCTCGACCTGCTCGACCTGCTCCTTGAGGAGAACCTGGCGTTCCTGCAGCTGTTGCCGCTGAACAACCAGATCGCCACGTTCTTTCTCAATAACTTCAAGAGTGCCCGCCAGACTGCTGCTGTTATCCTGCAGACGCTCAAGCTGACCGGTCACCGCAACAGCCTCCTGGCGATTGCGCTCGCCCAGGTCGGCCAGAACAGCAAGACGCCGATCGGCTTCTTCCTGCTGACTGCTCATGCGGGTCAACTCTGCGAGGAGATGATAAAGCTTCTGCCTCGCCTGCTCCAACTGACGGCCAAGGCTCTCTTCCTGCTCTGTCAGATCAAGGAGAACATCTTCGCTCGCAGCCAGCCTGGCTTCTTCCTCTGCAAAAACGCGGCTCTGGTCCTGCTGGTTTTGACGCAAGCCCTCCTCTTCCTGGACAGAAGTGGCAAAGCGCCGGTCGCTATCGGTCAGCTCGACAGCGATCTTTTCCTGCTGCCGATCAAGAGTCTCTATTTCTTTCGCACCGAATTCCAGACGGCTTTCAATACGCTGGATCTCACCGGTCAGATGAAACACCCCGGTCTGCCCCTGGGTCGCTTCCTTATCGCGCTCGGTATGAGTTAAGCGCGCCTGTTCAAGATCAAGCTCCGCCTGCTCAAGGCGTCGGGTCGCGCTATCGACCTGCCCGGTTTGCTCTTCAGCAGATCTACCCACCTTCCGGGCCCTTTCAGTCAACTCCGCATGCTGCCGTAAACCAAACTGCAGCTCCAGCCCACGCAACTCTTCGCGGAACTCACGGAAACGTTGCGCCCTTTGAGCTTGTCGCTTCAGGCTGTTCATTTGCCGTCGCACCTCGCTGACGATGTCACCGAGACGTAACAGGTTCTGACGGGTTGCATCTATTTTTCGGAGAGCAGATTTTTTACGGGCCTTGAACTTGGTGACACCAGCAGCCTCTTCGATCAGGCTGCGGCGATCTTCGGGCTTGGCATTGATAATCATACCGATCTTGCCCTGCTCTATAATCGAATAGGCGCGGTTCCCGACCCCTGTATCCATGAATAGCTCTGTGATATCGAGGAGACGGCAGGAAGACTTGTTCAGCAGGTAATCGCTCTCGCCGTTGCGGTAGAGGCGCCGGGTGATCTGGATTTCCGAATATTCGCGGAATGCTGCCGGTGCCAGACCGGATGAATTATCCATAATCAGGGACACTTCGGCCATACCGAGAGGCTTGCGGTTTTCACTCCCGCCGAAGATAACATCTTCCATCAATTTGCCGCGCAGGTGGCGGGCGTTCTGTTCACCCATGACCCAGCGTATTGCGTCAACAACATTACTCTTGCCGCAGCCGTTCGGGCCAACAATCGAGGTAATGCCATCGTCGAAATCGAGGACAGTGCGCTCAACAAACGACTTAAAACCAGTAATTTCGATTCGTTTTATTTTCATTGGGGAGTCGATGCTGAAAGAGCGATTGCAGCGCCCTGACCCTCTAACAAACTGTTCAATTCATCGTGCCCAGGTAGAATCCACAGACGGGCAGTAATTAGCGGAAGATGTTAGCAAGCTATGGCAGCGGAGTAAAGGAGATTTAATACCTGCCGAGCATGGTTTTTTCACCTCTGCGCAGAGCAGCCTCGCAAACCCGCAACAACTGTGTTAAGAAGAGATTATGACTCAATGGCAAATCAATCTACGCGAAGAAAATCTGCTGCTGCACGAAGCGCTGGCGCTGAGAGTTCCGACGGCGCCTGCCGCCTTTCTGCGCCAACTCTGCAAGAAACAGCGAGTATCCGTTAACAAGGACACAGCCGAAGCCAGCAGGCTCACCCGCGTCGGCGAGACGATTGTTGTCAAAAACTCACAACGCTGGCTTGAATGTATTGAAAAACTTCCTGTCAAACCCGAGCAGCTTCTCTACGAAGACTCAGACTGTATAGTTCTCAACAAACCAGCCGGCCTGGCCATCCATCGCGCTGTGGGTCATGAAGACAATCTCCTGCACCGCGTTCAGGATTTTTTATCCCTGCGCAAAGAAAACTTTCAGGTCTCGCCAGTTCATCGCCTCGACATAGGGACCTCAGGCGCGGTTCTGTTTGGCAAGGGTCGCGCGGCAATCAGCAAGCTTGGTCAAATGTTGACTGCGGGCCAGTTCAGCAAAAGTTACCTGGCACTGGTCAGCGGCAAGCTCACCGAGTCCGGAGAGCTTGACAGTGAGGTTCCCGCCAAAGGTAAGATCAAAGAGGCGTTGACCAGGTACAAACCTCTGGCTTCAACAGAAAACTACACCTTGCTGGAGTTGCAACTGGTCACCGGCCGCCACCATCAGATCAGGCATCAACTGGCAGTGTCGGGGCATCCCATCATTGGCGACGTCCGTTATCGAGGGGCGCTCATTAATGAGCTGGGCCGACCCTTTTTGCATTGTCACCAGTTGACCTTTCCCCGGTCAAATGATGAACGGACCATTACCGTCAAAGCACCCCTTCCGGAAGACTTGAAGGAATTACTGTTGGCCCTGCAGTTTTCACCGGATGCGTTGGAGTTGTAATTCGTCAGAGGCACACTGAAGCGCCAACAACAAAAAGAACGATAAATTACGCCACGGGTTAAAAATACAGCTATAATGACGTTCATCCTGTTCCTTTATCCTGATTCTATTTAGGGACTTTCGATGCCAGCTTCATTTTCAAAACAAACAACAGGTTTCGCACCCCAATGCCCTCAACCAACCCACAGAGCAGAAGAGCACTTCATCAACGCACAGCAGCACGAACAGCGCTTTTCTACTCTATTTTCGCCTGCCTCTGGATTTACTTCTCCGACACTATCCTGGTGTGGTTCATTAGCGACCCGATCCAACTGACACAGGCCCAAACCATCAAGGGCTGGTTGTTTGTGGGAGTAACGGCAGCCCTACTTTATTTCTACCTGGCTCACAGCCTAAAGAGACTGCGCAGCAATGAAGAAGCGCTCGAAGAGGAACGTGACAGAATCCAGAAGGAGATGCAGGATCATATCCATCAACTCAACACCCTCTTCGATTCGATGAACGCCGTTATCTACGTTGCCGACCTGGAGACCTACGAACTGCTTTACGTGAATCGCTTTGCTGTCGACTTTTTTGGACCGGATTGGCAAAAGCGCAAATGCTATCACTATCTGCAGGTCAATATGGATCAACCTTGTGATTTCTGTACCAATCCACAACTCCTCGATAATGGGGAACCTGGCGATCCGGTGGTGTGGGAGTTTCTCAACACCAGAACAAAGCGTTGGTACGAATGCTTCGACAAGGCCATTCGCTGGACCGATGGCCGGTTGGTTCGTCTCGAGGTCGCTCAGGATGTGACCGAGCGCAAGGAGTTGGCAAGGATCAAGGATGAGCTTCTCTCGGCGATGAGTCACGAAATGCGCACACCGTTGACTGCGATCAGCGGCTTTGCCGAACTCCTGCAAGGGGAACAGGATCTTTCTGAGCAGCACAGACTGCACATAAACATCATCTGCCAGGAGACAGAAAAACTAACGGATCTAATCAACAGGTTTCTGGATATCAGGCGACTCAAAACAGACCGGACACGGATCGATTATGAATACCTGTCTGTTCGAGAGTTGTTGGAAAAAGTGCAGGCCAATACCCGCGATTGCAAGAAGCATCACGTCTTCCAGATCAGCTGCCAGACAGAGGCAGCAATCTACGGTAACCGCAAAGAACTGAATCAGATCATCACACAACTTCTGGAGAACGCCTGTCGTTACTCTCCCCAGGGAGGCAAGATCAACCTCTCAGCGCAGAGCAATGAACGAGAGGTTTCTATCTGTGTCACTGACCAGGGTATCGGCATTCCAGAACATGAGCTGAAATCAATTTTCTCGCCGTTTCACAGACTCGACACAGGTGATACACGCGAAACAGGAGGAGTGGGCCTCGGACTTTGCCTGGCAAGAGAGATTGTCATTCTACATGGCGGCACGATCAATGCCGAAAGCACAGTCGGCGAAGGCAGCTCCTTCACGGTTCTCTTGCCACGCTTAACGGAGCAGGAGGCCTTACTGGAGACCCCTAAGACGATCGCTGAGGACTCATGACGGAACAGCCCTCGCAACCTGTACAGAGCAAGCGACTGCTTCTTTACAGCATCTTGACCTTCGCCATTCTGGCAGCGGTTTCGATTGCCTATTTTCTTTTCACCTTTGATCTCAACAATTACCGGAAAAATGCGGAGGAAGAGCTTTCGTCCCTGCTGTCAATGCCCGTGACCCTGGGCGAAATCGGATACAAGCTGCACGACACCAACCTGGCCTTGCATATCGACGGGTTACAGCTAGGTGATAGCAGTTCTAAGCTTCAGGTCGAGACAGAAAAGGTCCTGGTGACCCTGCGCTGGAGGGGGCTTCTTGAGCGCAAGTTCGAATTTGCCAAAATCAGCCTGAGACAGCCGCAAATCCTCATCAAAACGACAACCGACACAGTCAACGAAGACAGCAACCGTTCACAGCAAGCATCGAAGGAGATCGATCAGGAGTTTTTGCAGATATTCAGCATTGCTGCTCTGGAGGTCATCGACGGCACCCTGGTGGTCGAGTCAGCAGAAACCGACCTGCCGATTCAACACTTCGAGTTCAGCGAGCTCAATGCCGGTGTCACCAACGTTCGGCTCAATAATACTTTCCAGTTTGATATCAAAGGACAACTGTCTCTCCCCACCCAGAAGGGGAAAAGCCCCTGCCGGTTACAAGGGGAAGGCGGCTTGCGAATTGACGACAGCCAGAGGCTGGAGCCCTACTTCGACTTCGACCTGGAGGCAAAAAGTCTTGAACTCGCAAGCCTCCGAGAGGCCTTGGCCAAGCAAACAAATAAAGAGTTCATCAAAGGGACAAGTGATCTACACATACATTTAGCAGGGGCTCCAAGTGAAGAGATTGATTTTCAAATCAGCCTGTCTTCAAACAACATGACCATCCGTCCCAATACCGACTACGCGCATCCGGTTCCCCTGAAAAACCTGATCGCAAGTGGTCGTCTGCATCTTCGAGGAGAGCACCCTGGCATCGGGAACCTTTCCTTACAGGTCGATGACTCCCGACTGGCAGGAGAGATCAGCTGGACGCCGCAGTCAGAACCCTTCTCGGCAAGGGTTACAATCCTTAACGGCAGCCTGCCAATTCCAACGATCAAACGCTGGCTCCCCGATCATCAGGAAGTTCTGCAACAAGTTCGTCAGCACCTTAAGGATCAGGGCTCCGCAGAGATCAGACAGGCACAGATCCTCTTCCAGAAGAACCTCGGGCAAGCACAAAAATGGCAACTTGAGACATTCAAGGGAACTTTACTAAATATCGGCTGGACCATGCAGAACGGTCCTGATGCCGAGCTCGACTCCTTAGCATTCGACATAAACGGTGACAAATGGCAAATCGATAATGGCAAGGGGAGACTCGGTTCGACCCAATTGACCATCGAGGGTGCCGGTGAACTCGGCACTGAGAATCTGCTTCTATCTACGCTGGATATGAACGGAAAGATGCAGATTGAAGCTTTCCTGAAAGAGTGGCAAATTCGGCAGGACCTTCTGCAAACAAGTGGCGAAATCGAGATAAAAGGTCACCTCGAAGGGCCTCTGGACCGACTCAACCTGGACCTGCAGGCAGACCTGTCGCAGCTCAACATCAAACACTCTTCAGGGCTTGAGTTATCGCCTGGCGCAGAAGACCAGCTGGCGCTGCACAGCACCATAACACCACAAAAAATCAGCCTCGACCATGGCTCTCTTACATGGTCCTCCCTCAAAGGACATGTCTCGGGCAGCTACCTGCCAGCAGAACCAGACAGCCTTGCGATTGATGCTCTCCTGACCCTTAACGAACTTGCTCACGTGACTGACAGCTTACCGCTTTTGAAGAAGCTGAAACTTCATGGTCAGGCTGATCTGAGCATCAGTCAACGGGGACGACCACAAGACAATCTCCCTGAAATGACCCTGACTCTGCGCGATGCCGGGCTTCACGCGACAAGATTCATCGCTGACTTAAGCCATATCAACGGCCGCATCAAACTCACTGACACAGGCATGATCGCAAAAGACCTGCAGGTTCACATTGGCAAGTCTCCTCTCACGGTGCAGGCACAGGTCATCGACTTCTCCGAACCACGTCTGCTTCTGGATGCCAATGCGAAAACTATTCACGCCAACGACCTGCTCTTCAAATCCGAGAAAGCGCTGCTGCGTGACGTTGACGGCCACCTGGAAATCGACCGTGACGGGCTTATTTTTGCACCCGTTGATGTTCGCCTCGATGGAGGAACGAATGCTTCGATACAAGGAACGATTTCATTTCACCCGCCTTATGATGTGTTGCTCGACATCACCTCCGATTTTGCCAACGTCGGTGAGATCGTCGGTTTGTGGACAGATCACACCACCAAGCCAAAAGAGCACCTAGAGGCAAAGGACAAGGACGCTCAAGCAAGGAGTCATGTCACAATCAAGGCCCAGGCAAAAAGCGGCAATTTATACGGAATGAATTTTCACGACGCGACCGCAACCATCACACCCACCCGCGAACGCCTGATCATCCACCCTCTTCACTTCTCAGTCGGAGAAGGCTCCTGCGAAGCACAGGTGATCACAGACTTTTCTACCATTGACCAACCGACCATGCTGAGAGTCGCTGGTCATGCCGAAGATGTGGATGCCCTTCAGGTCTATCGTGAATTACTTAAACAGAAGAACATTTTGCGCGGCAAACTGGATGGAGACTTTTTCGTCAACGGAGAGATCGGCGCCAACTACCTGCCCTCGTCCTATGGCAACTTCAGCATTCTGGTGCATGACGGCGTACTGCACGAATTCCCGGTTTTAAGCAAGATCTTCTCACTATTGAATGTCTCCCAGTTATTCGCTTTTCAGTTGCCCGACATGGATCAGGAAGGCATGCCGTTTAATAAACTGACAGGCCACTTCACGTTGGATAAAGGTGTGCTTGGAACAGAAGATTTAAAGATTGAAAGCGAAGCGATGAACCAGTCGTACATGGGAGAACTTAATCTGGTGGAAAAGATGGCGGATTATTCTGTCGCCATTCATCCTCTCGGCACGGTCGACAAGATCGTCTCAAGAGTCCCGATCGCAGGATGGCTTTTAACCGGTGAGGACAGGGCGTTACTGACCGCGCATTTTTCGGTGAAAGGTAAATTGGGCGATCACTCTGTCAGTGCAATGCCACTCGACACACTGACTGAGCCGACCATTGGCTTGCTGAGACGGGCGCTAGGGTTGCCCTTCAAACTGTTCGAGGATCCTCAGAT
>Ga0316192_10002497_pt1 | contig 13430 bp, 9 predicted proteins | sample MerIslwburrow_MG_FD_204931 | JGI IMG/M metagenome (GOLD analysis project Ga0316192, IMG submission 204931) | Coastal sediment microbial communities from Maine, United States - Merrow Island worm burrow | ecosystem: Environmental > Aquatic > Marine > Coastal > Sediment | place: USA: Maine...
CTAGTTTCGGGTTGGCTGCCTTGCTTCCTACATATTGGGTCGTATGGCTAAAATTGTCTGTGAAGACTGGCAGACAATCTACCGCCATCCTATTTATTATTTTGAAACTTTTGTGGACAAACAGCGCTTTGCCGGCACCTGCTATAAAGCCGCCAACTGGATCTATTTGGGTGATACCACCGGCCGTGGTAAAAATGATCACACCAACAAAGTCAACCGCTCTATAAAATCGGTCTGGGGCTATCCGCTGAGCAAACACTTTCGCACACTGTTATCAACGGGGGCGCCATGAAAACCCCCCAACGCATCGATCTGAACCTTGAGCAGGCTGATGAGCTTTTAAAGCGTGTCAAAACAGGCTGTCTTCAAGACGGTGATTATATGAAATCATCAAGGCCATGGTGCAAACCATTGAGCTGCTATGCCAGTGTGTGGATGAAAAGGCCACATCGATTCGACGGCTTTTGCGCATGTTGTTTGGCCCCAGCACTGAAAAGCTGAAAAATGTGCTCAAAGACGAGCAGAAAGAAAAATCTGATTCTTCAAAATCCAAGCAACAGCATACAACGGATAAAAATAACAAGCCAAAACCAAAAGGACACGGCCGAAACGCAGCAGCCGACTACACCGGTGCAGAGCTGATCAAGGTGCCTCATGAAACCTTGAATCCCGGAGATAACTGCCCTGGCTGTTTAAAGGGCATCCTTTATGAAATGAAGGTTCCCAAAGTTGTTGTACGCATCACCGGCAAAGCACCGATCGATGCCAAGGTTTACCAGATGCAGAAACTACGCTGCAATCTGTGCGGTGAAATCTTCATCGCTGATACGCCGCCCGGAATTGGTGAAGAAAAATACGATGCGGCTTCCGGTGCCATGATCGCTCTTTTAAAGTACGGTAGCGGGCTACCCTTCAACCGACTGCAACAGCTGCAAGGCAGCTGTGGGTTTCCCTTGCCGGCATCGACCCAGTGGGAGATCGTTGAACTGATGGCCAATCAGATATACCCGGTTTACCAACAACTGATTCGGCAAGCAGCCCAAGGCGATGTCATCTATAATGACGATACGACCATGAAAATCCTGGCCTTGATGCAAAACAACGATGAACAGGATCAATCAGAGCGCAAAGGGATTTTTACCACCGGTATCGTCTCGACGGTCGACGATCAAAAAATAGCACTGTTTTTTACCGGACGAAAACATGCCGGTGAAAATTTGGCCGATTTGCTCCAACAAAGGCACTCGGATCTCAGTGCTCCCATCCAGATGTGTGATGCGCTTTCTCGAAATACGTCTAAAGCGTTCAAAAGCATACTGGCAAACTGCCTTGCCCACGGTCGGCGCAAGTTTGTTGAAGTAGCGCTCAACTTCCCCGAACAGTGCCGTTATGTGATCGAAACCCTGGCAAAGGTATATAAATATGATGAGATGGCTAAAGAGCAAAATATGAGCGCCGATCAACGGCTGCGGTTTCATCAAAGCAAAAGCGGCCCATTAATGGAAGATCTTAAAACCTGGCTTAATGATCAGCTGGATCAAAAAAAGGTGGAATCCAACTGCGGCTTAGGTCAGGCCATTTCCTACATGCTCAACCACTGGAAGCCGCTGACTCTCTTTTTGCGGGTGCCAAAGGCGCCTCTTGACAACAATATCTGCGAAAGGGCTCTGAAAAAAGCCATCCTGCATCGCAAAAATGCCCTGTTTTATAAAACTGAAAATGGTGCGCGCGTTGGGGACCTGTTTATGAGCCTGATCTATACCTGCAATCTGGCTGGGGTTAATCCCTTTGATTATCTTACATCACTTCAAAAACATGCCGCTGATCTTGCCCAGCAACCTGAGAAATGGCTGCCCTGGAATTATAATAATCATAGTTCTTCGACGGCTGTTTAACACCTCCGGCATTATATCAGATTTGCATCAAGTAAAGTAGTTTTGAGCCTTCGGCCCGTTGCCGGCTCCATGGCCGGTACCCAACCGACCTCGATAAGTCAAAATATTTTTTGCTACGCACGCTTGCCGAAAGGACACAAATGTTACAGTCTCTTTCTGTAACAACGGCATGTATGCCAATATTTTCGTTTAACCAATCTCTTGTAGCAAAGTGAGTGCAAAAGATTTGCGGGCATACTTTGACATTTCAAATAGTCATATAGCAAGTACCATGTTTGCATAAAATTCAGGTATTTATAATAATATTTCCCTTGACAATCGATTCCGAATCTGTTATCTGGTTGGCTATTGATTCCGTTAAATTGATGCCTCAATACGTTGAGTTATAGCTGAAACCGATCCACTATCAACTAATTTCCATTTATCCGCTTTGAAAAAGCAATCTCCTATATTTAAAAGACGAATGATACACAATACAATATAATGTATCCACAAGAGAATTGACCCACAATGATCAATCTGCCATACTCGATCGCAGAGAAGGCGAGTTCTTATCGATGTCAGAATCAACATTTGCGTCGGGCTTAACAGGTTTAACCAATTTATTCAGTATATTGGCTTCTCAAACGGTTTGAATTCCGTTTGACGAAATATTGGATTTGGATAATTGAAATGTGTGTACTTTAAAAGTTGTGTTACCTCATATCTTTGGGGTTCAGAAGATGGCAACATACAATTCTTGCTCGTACTCAATCTGTCTGCAAAAATCGAATTTCATCCATTAATCAATTGTCATAGTCCGGACCGGGAGCTATCGTCGTAACTCAGATTACCAGTTGTCAATAGCCATTAATCTGCTTAGAGAAAGGCAAGACAGACAAACTTTCGGATGCTGGAAATATGGTATGATCTATTTCGAGTCAGCATGTGCGGGTTGCCATAACCAACTGCTTGTTTGGTTTTAATAAGAGTAATTCAAGCTGCTTTATCTCACGGGGAATGCAAGCGATGCCAGGTTTTGTCGTTAAGAAGATAAAGATCATGATCAGCAGCACCCGTTCTGACCTGGCTCAATATCGAGAAAAGGCCAGTGAGATCATCAAAAAAGTTGCTGCGGAAAAGGAAAGAATAGTTCAACTTACCGAAGTCTCCCAGGAGAAGGAGACGCAGAGCGGCGATCGGGAGTCTGCTGTCCGGGTCAGCAAGCGCTGGGTGGAGGAGGCCCATTGGGTTGTGATTATCGTCGGCTGGAACTACGGCACGATTTCTGACGAGGAAGGCGCTGACGGATTGAGTTTCACCGAGTGGGAATACAGGCATGCATTGAAACACGGTAAAAAGTTATTTGTTTTTATTGCAGGTAATCCAGAAGATTCAAACAAATATCGCGTTTCTGACGAAGAAAAGGAGGACCTTAAGGACTGGAGACGGAGCAGACAGACAGAAGAGCAGATAAAAAAGATCGAGAAGTTCAGACAGAAACTTCGTAAACGTCACAGCCAAATTTTCAGTAACCTCCCCATGTTCCGCGAACGCTTGGAGACGACGCTAAAGAACGCCATCGATGCTCTTTCGAATATCGATGTTCCTCCCCTTCCAATTGCCACTGCAACACCCCTCGCACGTCTGATGGTTGAAATGAATCCGAAAATCCAATACTGCATTGACAAGGTCATGCTGATCGCCAGCTGCAAGCAGATTCACGATCTCCTGCATGAATGCCTGCAGCACGCGATAAGGCCTCTGCGGGAGGAAGTTTTATCCCTTTGGAAGCAGGAGGGGACGCTCAGCAGAACGAGGGAAAGAGAGATATGGAATTGCATGATGAGGGCTTCAGGACCGATACGTGGGATAAACAGTGTAAGGGAGTCGTTCGACCCTAAAATCCTTGCGAAACACAAGTATTTGTGCAGAGGCGTCGACCGGGTCAAAGACTGCTTTGGAAAGTGGGATAAAAAATTTGATTCTCTGGGTAAATTCTCCGAGAGCGTTGATATTTTCGCCGAAGCCGTTCAGGCTGCTTTCAGCACAGCCGACCGAAGTATGGCTGAACAGGAAAGTGCACTTGGAGTGCGTTATGTAAAGCTACACCATGACCTGAAACGTGCACGGAAACACTGGAACTTGAGTTCATCCGAGCATCAAAGACTGGACAGCGAAATTGAAAAAGTTGAGGCCAACAGAGATCGTGTAAAGAATTCGTTAACCATTCATCACAGGTGGCAGGAAATCCACGACAAGCTACACGAATTGGATTCATTTCGAGAGTGGAATAAATTCAACAGAAAACTAAACAACTTTTGCGAGGATGAGGCGACCGAACTGCTTGACCTGGTTGGCATTGAGTTGGATCAAATTGATGCTCATAGTTCAGGTAACGCCGGTAACGATGCAGAAGGTGTTGCCCCTGCTGTCCAACAGGGCTCTCCGAAATCGCCTCCTAATGCTTATCCTGCATGCCGCGAATATTATGGCGACCTGATAAGCCTGAGGGAGAACCTTGAAACATTACGCCAGGAGAGAGGTACGGTCGCATTCGACAAAATGCGTAAGCCATTCGATGACGCATTCTATTGCATTGACAAGAAAACATTAAAAGAGGCCCAAAGAGCCAATAAGCGTGCTGTCGAGCTCAGGGAATGGCTCGATGAACTCGCAAAACGGCATCTGCATGCAGACTGAAGCCCCACACCGGAGTATGGTGAAACCGATGAACAATCAAATACGTAAGAGCCTCGATGAATTTTCTGACGAATCCGATCAGTTCGAGACCCAATTCGAGAAGCCTATTACGGGAGAAGGGGACGAATCCACACGCGACGAGTTGATAAAGCAGATCGTTCAGTGGCTGAAAGACGGTGCCGGGCAGGGCCGATTCCTTCCCTTGGCATCCGCGGAGCGCCGAGCATTTAGATCGATTCTTGAACGCTGGAGCTCTCGCCTTCGTTCGCAAGCTTATTACATCGAGGGCATCGACTATCTGGCTGACTTCGATCCGGATGCAGGCGTCGCCCTCACAGTAGAGTGCCCGTATCCTGGTCTCGAACCATATACACGAGACCAGCAAAGCAGCTTCTTCGGACGGGAGCTTCTTGTTTCGCAATCGGTTGAACACCTCCAAGAGCAAGGCAACCGAATCCTCCTAATAATTGGCGCATCAGGGTCCGGTAAGTCGTCGATCGCTATGGCTGGCATTCTACCTCGACTGGAGGATCTTCATGGCAATGAGTGGCTGTTCGCTCCCCGGTTGACGCCGGGAGAGCGCCCACTGGAAGCGTTGGCCGCATCGGTTTCTCAAGCCATCGATGACCCCGATAAGGCGCAAGAGATAAAACGGAGTCTCGCTGATCAACCCAACGAGGCACTGGGCCAAATGGCTGTGCTGTGCGGGGACAAACCGCTGATGCTGCTAATTGACCAGTTCGAGGAAATGCTTACGCTGTGTCGTGATGAAAGCGAGAAGCAGACTTTTGCCCAGGTGCTGCAAGCGCTTTCTGATCCAACTAATTCCAATAGCAATTTTTCCTGCCGGATTCTGCTGACCTTGCGCACGGATCACCTGGCGCGCCTTGAAAGTGACAAAGCTTCGCAGCTTTTGCACAAACGGCTGGTCAAGGTGGAAAATCTATGCCATCTGTCTGCTATCGGCTTTAACGACATCAAACGCGCCATTAAAACGCCGGCAGACAAAATTGGTCTCCGCTTCATCCCAGCAGGTCTCATTGACCAACTGGCCAGTCAGACTGCCGGGCTTGCAAACGGACTGCCGCTGCTTCAGTTCGCCCTGCGACGTCTATGGGAAACGCGGCCCAGGAACGAATCCGGCAAGCCGCTCGATCTGATCACCGAAGAAATGATGCGGAAATTACCCGATGTGGAACGGGCCTTGGGCACTGTGGCTGAAGGCATCTTCCACGAGTTTTCTGATCAACAAAAAAAGATCTGCGAGCGGCTGCTTATGGAGTTGTTAGTGCTCGATGAGAACCTTGAAGTGCCGCTTCGCCGACGTCGGAGGGAGACTGACCTTAGAATGGTGCTGGCTAAATTTTCAGAGCCTGACGATGTCGACAGAGTTACAGATCAATTTGTCTCGACTGGTTTGTTGCGCCGTTTTGGCGAGGGCAAGGCTGGTCAACTCGAAGTCGCACACGAAGCGCTCCTACGCAACTGGGATCACATCTATCGGATTATTTCCGGAGTTGAAGCCAAAGAACGGCTGCTTCATGTCAAGAAAATAGGAAGAGAAGCAATCGATTGGGTGAATAACGATAACTCGAGCGATCTCCTCAAGCTACAGGGTAAATGGTTGCAAAGTGCCATTGATTATGCCAATGAAGGCTGGATAGTTGAAGAAGCAACAGAATATGTGAATGCCTGTAGATTGAAAGAGGAAGCGGAGGGGCGTAAAGAAAAAGAAATAGATAATGCGAAGATAAGAGCAAGGTGGTACGGCTACGCTGTTTTAGGTGTTTTACTTTTCTCGGCTATTATTATCGTTCTTATTCTTATGAAGAAAAACAAAGAAATGGAGCGTATAGCTCACGCAAGTGACCTAGTCAGTTATGGATTTTATTATTTATACCAGCCTAATCATGTAGAAATAGAAAACGCCGAGCAAAAATTCCGAGAGGCGGATAAACTTGGCCAAGAAAAATTGCTCCTTGCCAAGGTTGCACGTGGCTTGACTTCCTATAACAAAAAAGATTTTAATAACGCGAAAATACACTTCGATAATGCAATTTCCTTAGCTCAAGAAAAAGAAAAACATGAATACAGTAAAAAAGACCCCGTTCTTTATACCTACTACTACAACAAGGGAAAAGCTTGTAACGCCCTTAATTTTCACGACGAAGCAAGAGATTCTTTCGAGGAAGCAATCTCATTAATAAAAGAAAGGCAGCACACGGATGATAAACTATCTGAATATCACTATCTACTGGGGATCTCACATCTCCACCTTAGGGATTTTGAAAATGCTGAGAAAGAATTGAATTTATGGAGGAAGTCAAGTGGAGCGAATGATGCCTTCAAATGGTATGAGCTCGGGGACTTGTATCTACGACAAGGGTCCATAGAGGCGGCATTGAACCAATTTGAAAAGGCGAGCAGTCTGGCAAAAGACAACTATGAAGCATCTGCAACCATGCTTGCGGAAAAACACGATAAATTCCAATTTAATTTGGGCGTTGCCTTTGTTTCCAGTGGTGATTGGACTAAATCCGCAAAGGTTTTTCAATACATAGTCGAGAAAAATCCTATGGCTGCAGCAGCTTGGTTGTATTTGACACAAGCTTATGTGTTCTTTGCAAATAAGGCAAAAGAAAATAAGCAAGACGAAATAGCAACTGAGTGGTCAATTAAGGGAGAGCGTGCAGCAAAAAAAGCTTTATCTATATCAGATTTGGCCGAGAGAGATAGGCCAAAAGCACACACACTTTTAGGGGATTCGCTTGTGGTGCGAGGTAAATACGAACAAGCCATAGAGGCTTACAGCGAAGCTCGCGATCGAAATCCGGAAGATGCATTTTTAGCATTGTATATCGCCGGTGCTTATTATGAAAGTAAGAATCGCACCAAAGGCAAAGAATACATGCAATTAGCGGAAAAGTTAGCCAAGAATGATAGACAACTCGAAAACGAAGATGTGAGGAAATATTTTGACCAGAAATTGAATCATTTGAAGGACAAGCTTAGAAACCCATAAACACATTGTCTGACCGTAAAGTGAAAATGGAAAACCTTGGTAACACGGCGGGGTGAGAATCAAGGAGCATCGAGTTGAAACACTGACTGAGTTACTTATTTTGGAATAGGGAGGAACCCTATGAAAACGAACAAGGAAGATCAGAAAAAGAAAAGCAAAGTCCTGCGCGAGGTGATGGATGAGATCATCAGGGAGAAAAAAGAAAAAAAGGAGAGAACATCCTACCCTCACTGGGGCAACTGGGGCAACTGGGGCAACTGGGGCAACTGGAACAACTGGTGGACCTGATCGGTGCGGTACGTTATGCCAAGATTCATGAGCGAAGTGCATCTTGCATCCCGGAAGCGCGAGGTGCCTTCGGAAAGCTCTAAATTTAAGAAATACAGACCAGAGTGGGAGCTGAAACTGTCGGTCATTCCCCAAATACAGGTAACACGAAATTGCAACCTGGCTTGTGATTACTGCTTCCAGGAACACGCCGGAACTATCATCGAATGCGATACTGTCGAAAACATTCTGCGCTGCGTTATCGCTCACAACCTGAGCGTTGATTCCGATACAAATACCATTCAGGTATACTGGCACGGTGGCGAGCCGTTAATGGCCGGTGCCGGCTTTTTCAAGGAAATCATAAAGATAGAAAATAATTATTCCGAGCTTTTTATGCAAAACCGCATTCAGACCAATGGCACGCTCATGAGCGATGAATTGGCCCAGATCTTTACAGACAACCTCTTTCAAGTCGGATTCAGTCTCGATGGACCCAGGGAAATTCATAATTACCACCGACGGTATGCACACTCGCATAAAGGGTCTTTTGATACCACCATGAAGGGCATCGATCGCTATCGTCGCTTTGCCCAACCAGAGCGAATTTCGGTGATAGCGGTGATCACGCGTGCCAGCGTTGGACGAGCACATGAGATTTTCGAATTCTTCAAAGCCCTTCGAGCAGAAGTGCAGCTGGACATTTTCGACTTGCGGTGGACGGATTTGATTCAAAGTCATGGCAGTCTATCTTTTCCTGACGATCTGGTGCCCTCTTCTGATGAAGTGGCGCAGTTTCTGATAGAACTATTCGATCTTTGGTTTTACGATCAGGAGGGTTTGGTTGATTTTAAAGAGCTACGACAGGAACTAAAAATGGTTCTTCAGCCGGAGATCGACCGCGGAAATCCGTATTATAAGAAACGCTGTGATTTTAGAAGACTAATTTTTGCCTCGAATGGTTTGGCTTTCAGTTGCGATCAGTGGCTAAACGATGAAAAAACGGCGCTGGGGGACGTGCGGGTCGATTCAATCTCAAAGATTCTCGAGCGAAAAAGCCGTCTTTGGGAAGAGATCAAACTCAATTTACGAAAATCCGGCGAGGCTATGGGGTGCGGTCGGTGCAAATGGGGCCGGCAGTGCGGAGGCGGATGCTTGACCTGCATGAAATACAACGCCCTGCTGCAGCAGGCACGAGGCAATGGTCTTGCGGACCACAGATGGTTCGAAGGGCAGCTTCCTGCGCGATGGCATGCAATCAGGGGTGAAACATACTATTGCGAGGGACTGAGAGCCTTTCGCCGTCATGTGCGGGCGGCGGCGCAGCGGGAGCTTTGCAATGCCCAGGAGTGAAGGCCAGCGCATATTTACACTCATCCTGGAGCCAGTGAAGGGTTGCAACCTGCGTTGTTCCTACTGTTATTCCGACACGGATTCCGGTGCTGTCATGAGCCGACACACCCTGCGGGTCGCAGTCGAAAGCGCCGTCCAATATGCCCAGAGGCATGACTTTACAAAGATCCATATCCTATGGCACGGCGGTGAACCCCTTTTAGCCGACCTTGAATTTTTTCGCCAAGCGGCTCGAATGATCGCCGAATTGAACGCCGGTCTGGCCTTTCAGCAGTTTATCCAGACCAACGGTCTGCTTCTCGATCGGGACTTTTGCCGGTTTTTTCGGAAGAATGACGTCCAAATCGGTCTCAGCCTGGATGGACCGCCCGATCTGCACGACGCGTTGCGAATTTATCCAGACGGTGCAAAAAGCCATGGACGGGTGCTCGACAAACATAGACTTTTAACAAAAAACGGACTATCGGCCGGGTTCAATGCTGTCATCACCCGCAGGAGTCTTGGACGGGAAAAAGAGATTTACCGCTATTTTCAAGCCTTGAATAGCGGGTTTCGTGTCAACCCCCTAATACCGATGATAGGCTCACAAAAATCCACACCTGAACTGCTGCGCCAGGGCGAATATGGCAGGTTCCTGTGCGGTTTGTTCGATGCCTGGACCGGCACCGAGGCGATGCGGATTCCGATATCGCCCTTGGATGTCTACCTGAAAGCCATCCTGAAAAACGCCACCTATGAATGTCAACAGAGGCCGATGTGCGTCGGCTCGAACATCGGCGTAAAACCCAACGGAGATGCTGTACTGTGCAGCCGTTTTGAGACTCACATACTTGGAAATATTAACGAAATGAACTTCGACGCTCTGTTTGCATCACCGTTCTGTGAAACCATTCGCCAACGGGCAGAAATGCTCACCGACTGTCATTCTTGCGCTCACTGGACGATCTGCTATGGAGGCTGTCCACACAATGCCCTGGTCTTCTGCCAAAACCCCACGGCCAAGGATTTTTTCTGCAAGGATTACCAGCTCGTATTTGGAAAGATACGTCGCGCCCTGAATAAGCTCAATTCTGAGGGGCCCTTACAAGGCGAACCATGAAAAGCTGGATCGCAGCAATCATCTTACGCTACCGGAATCCCTTAACATTGGTGGTACTCATTCAGCTTGGCTGCGGCCTTATTGTCTCGCTGCAGCCGCGTTACTACCAGCAGATAGTCAGTCTGGTAATCGATAAAAACCAGGCAGACATCTGGTCGCAGGGTCTGCCGCTTTTAGGATGTCTTGCTGGACTGTATCTGGGTATTGCCGTGTTTCAGGGGATCAGCGGGTATCTTGGCAGCATGTTTTCAACCAGCCTTCTGCAGCAGCTGCAAATGGATTTTTTTGAGAAAACGAGTCACCTACCGTTGGAGTACTTTCGACGTCAGTCCGCTGGAGAATTCTTCACCACCTTTGCGAATGATATCGGCCAAACTCAGCAATTCTTCGCGGATTTTCTACCCGGCATCGTGCGTGAATTTATCACGGCTGCCGCTGTGACGGCTATTCTCTTTTATTTTTGTCCTGTCTCGCTAACGCTTGCGGCGTTGGGCATTGTGTGTATCGTGTCATTGTTGGTTGCCACGCTCAACCGTTTAATGGGACGTTATGCCAGGAGCCAGAGAGCAAGATGGAGTCAAATACACCGCGTCTTCGACGAGACCGTCCAGGGCATCGACACGCTTAAGGTTCTGGGAGCCGAAAAGCGGCGCAGTGCGGATTTTCAAATCCAAACGGGAGCGCTTCGCGATCTCTCAGTCCGAGCGGGAAAGTTGCTCTCCGCCTTCTCACCGGCCATCAACCTTCTGGCTAAACTTGGTGGCTTGGGTCTGGTCGCTATGGCCTATTACCTGATTTCGAAAGGCGAACTCCGCGCTGGACCTTTCCTGCTTTTTTTCTTCTACGCCTCCCTGCTGCAAATGTCGATTTCCAATCTTATCAATTCAACCGCTGGTCTGCAGACCGAACTCACCGGCGTGCGTCACCTCTTCGCTTTCTTCGGGGAAAGCGACGAACCGGATGAAAGCCATTTGCGCGGAGAGGCGCCGCTTATTTCCGTAGGCATTCATCTCTCCCGCGTAAGCTTTGGATATCCCGGAGGGCGGCGTCTCTATTCAAAGGCGAACATGACGATTCCGGCGAACTCAATCACCGTTGTACATGGGCCGAGTGGGAGCGGAAAATCTACGCTCATCAACCTGCTATTACGATTTTTTGAGCCGGATGCGGGCAGGATCTTTATCGGAGACACGGATATACGTCAGATTCCGCGGGTTGAATTGAGGAAGAAAATCGGGGTGGTCACGCAAAACCACTTTATTTTTCAGGAGTCACTAAGAGCCAATCTCTTGATTGCGCAGCCTGATGCCAACGATGCAAACATTCTAAAAGCCCTTGAACGCGCTCAACTGGGCGAATTCCTGGGGCGGCTGCCGCAGGGACTGGACACAGTCATGGATTTCCGCGGACGAGGGATGTCAGCCGGCGAAAAACAGCGGCTCTGCATTGCACGGCTGCTGCTGCGCGCGTCTCCGATCATGATTCTAGACGAACCCTTGTCAAACATCGATGAAGGCGCTCGTGACCTGCTCGCAAAAGTCCTCCGATCTTCAAAGGCATCGGCCACGATCCTAATTTTGAGCCATGAACAACATCGATCCCTTTCAGTTGAGCAAGTTTACTGTTTGGACACACTAAAGGGAGTTTTCATCAAAAAAGATCCATATATATTGAATAACCGCTTCGCCACACGATCTGCCAATGACCACAAATACAACTAAAAAATTGAATCAATCCTAAGGCAAGTGCCTAATACCGCTACTTCGCAGATCATTTTGAACAGCTGGAAGCTGTCTGAGACGAGCGTTATCAGCGCCGCTATGGCTTTTGGCGGAAGCATGTAACCGATGCTATCCGGCGCTATTTGGATTGCGGGGATTTACATCTTGGATTTGCAAGCGTTAACCCAAGTTCGACAAAATTATGATCAAAAAGTGCAAAAATAGCGACATCACGGTTGTAACCTACTGATATTATTGATACTTATAGTCTGCATATCCAATGTAGTGCCTGAAAATTTATTTAATTGTCGACATTCCTGTTTGCCAGTTATATAAGCCTCTCATGTTTATTCGAGAGAAAAGCAAAACGGTAAAAGGCAAAAAATATATCCAGCACCAGCTCATCGAATCGATTCGCACCCCTTTAGGTCCCAGGCAGCGGCTGGTTTTAAATCTTGGTTTTCTTGATCTGCACCCGGATAAATGGAAAGAGCTGGCAAATACCATTGAAAGTGAAGTCCATAAACAACCTCGGTTTTTTGTAACAGATCCGCAAATCGAAAAATCAGCCAGGCATTATGCAAAAGTTATAGTAAGAGAAAAATTGAATAAAGAGTCTGAAAGGGCTGCAAGCGATAATGCAGCCGACAGGCTCAGTGCTGATTACCAATCGGTTGATGTCAATTCGGTTAGCAGTTCAGAGGCCAGAACGATAGGAGCTGAACATGTTGTCTTAGCCCAGATGAGAGAGTGTAAATTTGATAAGATGCTAAAAGAGCTTGGATTTACGGATAATCAGCTCAACTATGCGAAAATTTTGATAGCCGGCAGGCTGGTGAATCCCTCCAGTGAAAGAGAGACAGCCAGATGGGCGAATGAAGACAGTGCGATCTTAGAGCTATTGCAGGCAAAAATAAATGTTTATGACACGGCGTTACATCGCACGGCAGTATTGCTATGGGAACACCATGATAAAATCGAGCAAAGATTATCCCAAGCTGCCAGAGTCCGGTATTTATAGCTTCGCGCTTCCCTCGGTTATCCCCACCAAGCCTTTTCAGATTCTAACTCAAAGAAAACCACCTTTCTTTTTAGAACAAATTCATGACTTAAATCTATTTTCAATCCAGGGAGGGTAATCAAATGCGAAAAGTCAATTACACCAGGCATATTGGATTTATAATTTCCGAAAAAACATATCAGCAGCTTGTCAAAATCACTGATGAAAAAGAAATGCCATTTTCTCAGTTTATCAGAGATGTTCTGTGTCCCATCCTAAGATCTCATTTCACTACCCCCGCCTTTTATCCCAAAAATAATTATCGCCATCCCGCATAGATTAGCGTTAAAGTTAAGTGAGACAGGGAGTTTTGATGGTTTCACTTAGCTGG
>Ga0316192_10002498_pt1 | contig 13429 bp, 8 predicted proteins | sample MerIslwburrow_MG_FD_204931 | JGI IMG/M metagenome (GOLD analysis project Ga0316192, IMG submission 204931) | Coastal sediment microbial communities from Maine, United States - Merrow Island worm burrow | ecosystem: Environmental > Aquatic > Marine > Coastal > Sediment | place: USA: Maine...
TTACTTTTAAATACTTTATACGCCAGATATGTCAAATAACTTGCACCGAATATTTTTAATGATAAAAATAATGTTTCATTCTTATTAATTAGTGCTGATACACCAAAGGCTACCAATGAAGTATGCACCAAACAACCAGTAATTAATCCAAAAACCGTTGCAAGACCATATTTTACGCCATTTGTAATGCTTTGTATTAGTACATAAATATTGTCAGGTCCCGGAGATATAGCTAATAATGCTGATGCTGCGATAAATGAAATAAGAATATTGGTTTCCAAATACGTATATTATTTAATGCAAAAAATCCTGCTAAAAAGCAGGATTTAAATATACTAAAAACTAAGTTCTAATTATAGTGAGGCGGAATACTCTAATAAATCAATTATTTTTGTTGAATATCCATACTCATTATCATACCAGGAAACTACTTTTATGAATTTATCTGTCAAAGCAATTCCAGCCTTGGCATCGAAAACGGAAGTACATGTCTCACCAACAAAATCTTGCGATACTACCAATTCTTCTGTATATCCTAAAATACCTTTTAATTCATTTTCGGAAGCATTTTTCATCACTTTACAAACTTCCTCATAGGTAGCGCTTTTACCTAAATTAACTGTTAGGTCTACAACCGAAACATCCATGGTTGGAACTCTAAAAGACATTCCTGTAAGTTTACCATTCAACGATGGAATTACTTTACCCACTGCCTTTGCAGCACCCGTAGATGAAGGAATAATATTATGTAACGCTGCTCTACCACCTCTCCAGTCTTTTAATGAAGGACCATCAACGGTTTTTTGAGTGGCAGTTGTTGCGTGAATTGTAGTCATTAATCCATCAGTAATTTCGAAATTATCATGTAAAACTTTAGCGATTGGTGCCAAACAGTTAGTAGTACATGAAGCATTAGAAAATATAGTGTCTGAAGCTTTTAATTCTTTATTGTTTACCCCCATTACAAACATTGGGGCATCTGCAGAAGGTGCCGAGATAATAACTTTTTTTGCCCCGCCGTTAATGTGAAATTGAGCTTTTTCTAAGGTAGTAAAAATACCTGTGCACTCAATCACATATTCAGCTCCCACTTCATCCCATTTTAAATTTTCAGGATTGCGTTCAGCGGTAACTCTTATTTCTTTACCATTTACAATTAATTTACCATCTTTTACGTCAACCTCACCATCAAATCGTCCGTGAACTGAATCATATTTCAGCATATATGCTAAATAATCTACATCTAATAAATCATTAATTGCCACTACTTGAACATTATTTCGTTGTGAAGCAACTCTTAAGGCTAACCTGCCTATTCTACCAAAACCGTTTATTCCTATTTTAATCATCTTTTATAAAATTTTATACTGATAATATATCAGATATTCTTAATAATTCTCTATTTATTTCATTGGTATGTTTAATTGCTTCTTCAATATCTGTCAAAACAATTTTACCATTTATAAAACCAACCATTACGTGTGATTTTCCATCTAATAATTTTTCAACCGCATTAACCCCTAATTTACTAGCTAAAACTCTGTCAAAACAACTAGGACTACCTCCTCTTTGCATATGACCTAATACTGAAACCCTAGCCTCATATTCAGGTAATATTTTAGTAACATGCTCAGCCAATTCAAAGACATTTTTACCAGTTTTATCTCCTTCAGAAACGACTACAATACTTGATAATTTACCACTACGTTTACTTTTCTGTAGGGTTTGCAATAATCTATCAACACCTAAATTTTCTTCAGGTATCAAAATTTCTTCAGCACCAGCTCCGACACCTGCATTCAATGCAATAAAACCAGCATCACGTCCCATTACTTCCACAAAAAACAATCGGTTATGTGAACTAGCGGTATCCCTTATCTTATCAATACATTCAACCGCAGTGTTAAGAGCAGTGTCATAACCAATGGTAGCGCTTGTACCTGAGATATCATTATCAATTGTTCCGGGTATTCCGATAAATGGCATATTATATTCTTTACCAAAAGCTACTCCTCCTCTAAAAGTACCATCACCTCCAATTAAAACCAATGCGTCTACTTGGTCTTTTTTTAAGTTTTCATAAGCCTTTCTTCTTCCTTCTACAGTCCTAAATTCTGCAGATCTAGCAGATTGAAGAATTGTCCCTCCTCTGCTAATTATATTCCTAACACTACGAGCAGTCAATTGCGTTGAATCTCCCTCAATAATACCTTGATAACCTCGATAATAACCTATACAATCAATTTTATAATAAGTACATGCCCGCGCTACCGCTCGCAACGCCGCGTTCATTCCCGGAGCGTCACCTCCTGAGGTAATTACTGCAATTTTTTTAATTCCTTCTCTCATTGTTCCTTTTTAAAAAGACATGCAAAATTAAAGATAATTACGTTATAATTAATAGTATTTTGAGAGAATTATACGAAAACGATTTAGTTGACAGAAATTTCGTAAATAATTATAAATTAAGTGAGTAACAAATTACCATATGATGTATATTGATATCTTTTTATTTCAAATAGGATAGACAAATTATAATCTTAATTCTTTTCGTCTTTCTTTTTTCGCGAAGTGAAATTTATCAAATTTTTTGCTGTTTTAATACTATCTTTCTTTTTTTGATTTTTTTGATTTTTTTTCTTACTGGGGAAAATTTTCTCTTTTAATTCTTTCCCATTGTCAAAATCTACCCGCCAAGATAGACCAACACCTTGCGTATAACCTTCTGCATCTGTTACGTCATATTCAATATCATTTTGTCGGCTATAGGCTTTAGCATTTAGAGTCCCTTCATCATTTAGCGGTAATTGCACCTCAACCTCCCCAACTATATTCGCACTTGTGTTTGTTCCAACTGGCACCCCCACCTTACCATTTACAATTAATCTATCTCCAATTGTCGTAGACACGGTTATACCCAATTCATCATTTAGTTGATAAGATCTTACGTCATCCTTACTTGCAATATCATAGGTAACTCCTAATTCAAACTTATCTCCTTTACTCTTAATAATCCCTGAAAGTACACTGGCTATTTTCTCTGAAATACTCCCTGTTAATGCTGCATTTCCAATGTTAAGGTTTCCCTCATCTAAATCTAAAAATGAGCCCGTTGTCAATAAAGAAAAAAATTGGGTCATTTTAGTATCTTCATCCTTTAGTTTAAAAGCTAACTCTGAATTTATTACTGAATTCTGATTCGGCAGTTCTATATCGAAATCAATATCTGAATTTAATAATTGTCCTGTTATTTTTGTTATTAAATCCACATCAATTTTTCTATTGGTATTTGCGGCAATATTATCTAATAACACCTGGGGATTAGCTTTGGTTTTATAAACAGCATTAATATTCAGAAAGGCGTCAAATGGATTACCATCCCAGACTACTTGCCCTCCCGGTTGAACGATAAAATCTTTATTTACAATATTTCTAAATTTATAAATACCTTCACTAACAATATACGTTCCATAAATCTCAAATTTACCATTCGTATTAATTTCAATAGACATAAATGCATTACCACTTCCTCTTAATATACTTCCAGTATTTTTATCAATAACTATTTCTACGATAGCATCATCAGTAACTTCCAACCCGAAATTCAACGTAAGCCCTTTTACAATATTAAAAACTATATCCTGTTGCTTATTATTATTTATTCCTTTTTCAGAATTGGAAACGAAGTTTATCAGCTTAGAATCCCCAATGGTTGAAACATAACTCAGTGGTATAATAAATTCTGTACCTGGGTTAGTTTTACCCTCCACATCAATAACTAAACCATCAGTATATCCTTTAATTGTTGCATTCCCATTCATGAATACTGTGCCATAATACTCCATGTCTTCCTGTTCTTCAGTGTTTAGAACCAATAAATTATCCGTATCTATAGCTAGATCTAACTTCCATTTATCAAATTTATAATGTGATATGGTTCCAGATAAAATTCCTTCAGAATCTTGAACAGCATCGAGTAATGTTGTTGGCAAAAACTTAAAAGTTTGATTAGTCAATTCTACCCTAGGTTTACCAATAAAATCATAATTCACATTTAAATATGGTATTGCTAAACCTGCATTTTCCAAAAACAAGTAACCATTAATATCAGGATTTTCTAACAGTCCAGAAATAATTCCGTCACCTGAAATATTACCTCTAATGTTATTAATCACATCTTCACCGAGAGGGTTTAATGCTTTAATATTGAACTTATTAATGGCATAACTTGCAAGAATTGTCGGTCTAATTGCAGTAAAATCAACTTCCCCATTAATTACAAAACCATTGGTATTTTCGTTTTCCAATTTCAATTCTATAGCGTATTGCTTAATAGAATTAGTTCCATTTGCATCGATAAATAGATTTCCTTGTTTATAATTATTAGCATAAAAATCATTAATTTTCAATTGTGCTGTTGGAAATATCTCTCCGTTATATTTTTTATAATTAACTGTGCCATTTACTAATCCATTTAGGCTTAGTTTATCAATATATGGAGTTATACCCTGTAGCTTGACATCTTTTAAATTTAATACCAAATCAGTATTATTTTCGCCTCCTATAACACCTGCAAAATCTATTTCTTGATCCTTTGATATAATTTTAAATTTATCAAAGGCAAAAGTACTAAGCGCCTCATCAAAGACAACTTTATTCTGCTTATTGTTAGAAGGGTTAATAAGCCAATTATTCTCCTTAAAGTTAATATCAGATTTTTTCAACCCAATCACTGACTTGCTATCTTCGTTTATAGTATGATAAAAACTTAAGTTAAATTTTTCATCCAATTTCCTCCCTCCAATAAAATCTGTCCGAAAAAATAACGTGTCATTTAAGGTCACATTTACTAGGTTTAGTTCAGCTATATTGTAATATTTAGTGTTGATTTTATCAATACTTAATAAAGTATTGTAAAGCGGATTCTTATTGTCAATCTGAAGTTTTATATTTTCAATTATATTTTCATACGCTTCTACTTTTGGTGATCTTACCATAAGCTCAAACTGCTCATTATCAGAGCTGATTTTGCCTTTAATTGAAGTATTGGCTCCTAATTTTACTTCTGGAAAAAATACATCAACGATCTTATTGTATATTTTAAAATTAAAATCAAGAAATTGACCTTGAGTAACATTTGTAGGTTTGTAATTGGTGTAGATACTACCTAAAGCATTGCCTGTAAGCTTACCTAGTTCATTAAACTTAAAATTACCTCTTACCCGACCATCAACAATATCCGTTGAATTAATTGTTATAGTTCTAATTGTATCCTTAAACTCTGACGTAATATTAAAATTCTTAAAAAAATAATTGTCATTCTCATTTGTATATGAAGTATTATAAAAGTTTATTTCACCTGCTAAATTATCAAGCGTATTTCCATTTACTTTCATCGCCATAACACCCTTTAATACAGCCATTGAATCGCGCCTAAAGAGATTTAATTTATTAAAATCGGAATAATTTACATCTGCGATAAAATCAAACTTATAGATCTCAGAAGATAAATCCGCTAAACCTTGAAAATTCATTTTTAAATTCTTATCTCTAGAAATTAAACTACCATCAAAATTCTGGTTCTTAAAAATTCCATTCACATCTATATCATTATAGGTATATCCCTTGTATTGGTATTTCGATACATTCCCTTTTAGCGAAGTGTTAATTTTTTCCAGTGTAAAACCTTGACCATCTACTAAAGCAACTAATGACATTTTTCCAATTAAGCTGTCATTGACAATTTTACCAAAATCTAGATCAATAAATTCAACATTACCATCATATTTAGCATTGTCAATATCATTAATATTTGTCAACTTTAAATCAGAAACGATCCTACCTATATCACCATTGATAGTTAATTGAGCATCCACCGTTTCATTAGTTATAAAAGACTGTCCTGCTATATTAAATCGACCTAATTTCCCAAAAGTAGTAGGTAAGTTTTTACCTAAAATATTCGGTAATAATTGTTTTAAATTTTGATAATCAGAAGATAGATCATAAATTTTCGCATTTAATGAAAAGCCATTGTCACTATTAACCGCATTTCTAATATGAAAAGAACCATTAATTGTTGAATTTCTATTAGAAATTAATTTTAAATTGTCTAGTGTGAAGTCATTTAATGTTCCTTTTAATATAGTTGTGAAATTTATCTTGTCATTTTCACCTAGTTCCTTATAAAACTTATGAAGATCAATTAATGAGACATCTGAATTAGTAAAATTGGCTTCTATATTTACTTTATTATTAAAATCAGCTAATCCTTTAATATCATAATTAAAAACAATATCTGCGACAATCGAAGAATTCACTGTTTCCAATTTTGTGTTTCCAAATAACATTTGAGTTTTTGAATACTTAAAATTAGATGTTAAATTAGTAATATTGATGCCATGATCTTCATTGAGTGAAATCTCTCGAATATTAGCATAAACCTCCGGTCCTTCAATTTTAAAATCATCAACATAGCCTTCAATGTCTCTATAAAAAACAATTACTCCCTCTTGTTTATTTAAATTATACAAATAAAAATTAGCATCATTTAAATGTAATTGTGAAGAGCTTAGCAAAAATGGCGGTGAATTATTCTTTGTTGTATCTCGATCTTCAAATTTATCAACGAATATGGATAAATTATCATTGCGTTCGTCCTTATAAGTCTTTAAATATAAGTGTACTCCTTCTAAATCTATTTCGTTAAACTCAAGTTTATTATCTAATATATTTTTATAACTACTAAACAACGATGTTGTCAACTTCTCGACATAAATTAAAGAATCATTATGATGATCATTAATTTCTATATTCTTTAATTTGATGTTGCCTAAATATGAAAGGTCAACTTTCTTAACAACAATATTCGTATCGTATTGTTTATTTATTTTATTGGTTACTATTCTAGCAATACCGGTTTGAACAAAGGGAATAGAAAAAACAATTATCAACAAAATTGATAAAAGTAACACAGTTACTAATATTCTTAAGCTTATTTTTTTTACTCTTTTGATAGTTTTATTTGTTATAAATTTGCAACTTTAAAAATACATAAATTATAGGCACAAATTTTATGCCTTAATGACAAAATTTGACAAATAAAAAATTCATATACATTTTAGCAATTGAATCTTCATGTGATGACACCAGCGTGGCGGTATTAATGAATGATAAAATTCTATCTAATGTAGTAGCAAATCAAGATATTCATTCAGAATATGGAGGTGTGGTGCCCGAACTTGCATCAAGAGCTCACCAACAGAACATTGTTCCTGTTGTGCATCAAGCGTTAAATAAAGCTTGTATCGATAAAAAAGATTTAAATGCCATTGCTTTTACCAAAGGTCCAGGCTTACTAGGTTCTCTTTTAGTTGGAACATCATTTGCGAAATCTATGTCCTTAGCTTTGGATATTCCACTTATTTCCGTAAATCATATGCAAGCGCACATATTAGCTCATTTTATTGAATGTGATAGCCAACTTAAACCAACCTTCCCTTTTTTGTGCCTTACCATTAGCGGGGGACATACTCAAATTGTTAAAATTACAGATTACTTTTCAATGGAAATTATTGGGGAAACAATTGATGATGCTGTTGGAGAGGCTTTTGATAAATCAGCCAAAATTTTAGGCTTGTCTTATCCTGGAGGTCCATTAATTGATAAGTATGCTAAATTGGGAAATCCAACTGCTTTTGAATTTACTCATCCTAAAACTAAAAATAAACTAGATTTTAGCTTTAGTGGTTTAAAAACGTCAATATTGTATTTTGTTCAAAAAAAAATGAAAGAGAACCCTAATTTTATTAAGGAAAACCTAAATGATATTTGTGCTTCTATTCAATATACTATTATAGCTATTTTAATGAATAAATTAAAAATTGCATCAGAACAAACCGGATTAAAACAAATAGCAATTGCCGGGGGCGTTTCCGCAAATTCAGGCATAAGGAATGCAATGGCAGAAGCTGAAAAAAAATATAATTGGAAAACCTTTATTCCAAAGTTTGAATACACTACAGATAATGCCGCAATGATAGGTATTGTTGGATATTATAAATTTTTGAATAAAAATTTTGAAGATATTTCTGTTACAGCAAAAGCAAGAATGAAATTAAATTAGCAACAAATAATCCTAAAAAAAAATCGATATACTTAAATATCGATTTTTAAATTATACAGTAAATTATTACATCATTGTTGCTGCGATTCGCTTATAAGTACCTTTTTCAAGTTTATCTCTTATTGCAGAGAAAGCTGCAATAGATTCCTTTACATCTTCTAATGTATGCATTGCAGTAGGGATCAATCTTAATAATATCATCCCTTTAGGGATAACGGGATATATTACTATCGAACAAAAGATACCATAGCTTTCACGCAAATCATGCACCATTGCCATAGCTTCCGGTACATCACCCTCTAAAAATATTGGCGTCACACAAGTATTTGTATTGCCAATGTTAAAATTATTTTTCTTTAAACCTGATTGTAAAGCATTAACGTTTTCCCAAAGTTTTGCCTTTAACTCAGGCATTGTACGCAACATATCTAAACGCTTAAGTGCTCCTTTCACCATTGCCATCGGTAAAGATTTAGCAAACATCTGAGAACGCATATTATATTTCAAATATTGAATAACCTCGTCATCTGCAGCAAAAAATGCACCTATACCGGCCATGGATTTTGCAAACGTGGCAAAATAAACATCAATATCATCTTGAACTCCTTGCTCTTGTCCAGCCCCTGCACCTGTTTCACCTAAAGTACCAAAACCATGAGCATCATCAACCAATAGTCTGAAATTAAACTTTTCTTTAAGCGCAACAATTTCTTTTAGTTTTCCTTGTTCACCTCGCATTCCAAACACTCCTTCAGAAATAACCAAAATACCACCTCCAGTAGTCTCAGCAACCTTAGTTGCTCTTTCTAAGTTTTTCTCCAAGCTTTCAACATTATTATGCATGAAGGTAAATCGTTTACCGTGATGTAAGCGAACCCCATCAATTATACACGCATGAGAATCTACATCATAAACAATTACATCATGTTTTGTAACTAAAGCATCAATTGCAGAAACCATACCCTGATATCCGAAATTTACCAAATAAGCAGATTCTTTATTTACAAAAGCAGCACATTCTTGCTCTAATTGTTCATGAAAAATCGTATGACCTGACATCATTCTTGCTCCCATAGGATAAGCCATTCCATATTCAGCTGCAGCTTCGGCATCTGCTTTCATCACTTCAGGATGACTAGCCAAACCTAAATAATCATTAATACTCCAGGAAATAACTTCTTTACCATTAAAACCCATTCTATTGGAAATAGGCCCTTCCAACTTAGGGAATACGTAATATCCTTCAGCTAATTTAGCCCACTTGCCCAAAGGTCCTTTATCTCTTTTAATTCTTTCAAATAAGTCTTTCATCAACATATATTTTAATCGTTTGCAAAGTAACTACTTTTTTTATTGCTTATCAAAACTGTAAACAACTCTTTTCAAACATATATTGTAAATATTGTTGTGCTAAATATAACTATTTTAACAATAATATTTACGAAGTAATTCAAAAAAAAAGAGGCTTTTAAAAATAAAAGCCTCTTAAAAAATTGTATAAATTATTCTATTTTATAAACTCTACTTCATCCTGAGCTTGTTTTTGAGTATCGAAAAACCCCTGAGCTTTCATCCAATCATCACTATATATTTTTTCCATATATCTAGATCCATGATCAGGCAATATCATTACGACGATACTATTTTTATCAAAAACATCTTTTTGGGCATATTGAATTGCGGCCTGAACAACTGCTCCGCTTGTATATCCAGTAAACAAGCCCTCTTTTATTGCTAATTCACGTGCTCTATGTGCTGCAGATTCATCAGTTACTTTTTCAAAAAAGTCAATTACATCGAAATCGGTAGCAGTTGGAATTAAATTTTTACCTAAACCTTCAATTTGATATGGATAAATTTCTTTTAAATCTAATTCTGACGTTTCATGAAATTTCTTTAAAATTGAGCCATAAGCATCAACTCCTAAAACTTTAATATTTGAATTTTTCTCTTTTAAGTATTTTCCAACTCCAGATATAGTTCCTCCTGTTCCGCTAGCAACCACAACATGGGTAACCTTACCTCCAGTTTGCTCCCAAATTTCAGGACCTGTTGATAAATAATGGGCTTCGGAATTTAACTTGTTAAAATATTGGTTGATATAAACAGAGTCGGCCGTTTCAGCATGCAATCTCTTAGCTACTTCATAATACGAGCGAGGGTCATCTGCACTCACATTTGCAGGACAAACATAAACCTTTGCCCCCATGGCTTTAAGCATATTAATTTTACCAGTTGAAGCTTTTGAATTTACGGCTAAAATACAATCGTAGCCTTTAATAATACAAACCAGAGCAACACTAAAACCTGTATTTCCAGAAGTAGTTTCAATTACTGTATTTCCTGCTTTTAAAATTCCTCTTCTCTCCGCTTCCTCAACAATATGGATAGCTATGCGATCTTTCATCGAATGCCCCGGGTTAAAGGCTTCGTATTTTACTAAAAAATCACCATCATATTTATTTGTAATTTTATTTAATCTAATCAGTGGTGTGTCTCCAACTAAATCTAAAATATTATTAGTTATCCCTTTATGTCTTTTCATAAATTAATAAAACTTATTAATATAAAATATCAGGCAAATTTACATTTTTTTTTAAAAATCAAAAATATTATAGCAAATTAATACCCAAACCAAAGCTTACGTTCTTTGAATAAAAATTCATTTTATTTATTAATGCCCTCTAAATCTAATAAAAAGGCATAATCTATTGCCGTTTCTTTTAATGCTTCAAATCTTCCAGAAGCTCCGCCGTGGCCAGCTTCCATATTGGTATGTAAAAGCAATACATTATTATCTGTTTTATAGTCTCTTAATTTAGCCACCCATTTTGCTGGTTCATAATATTGCACTTGAGAGTCATGTAACCCTGTAGTTACCAACATATTGGTGTATTCTTTTTTTTGAACGTTGTCATAAGGTGAATAAGACAACATATAATCATAATACTCTTTTTCATTCGGATTTCCCCATTCATCATACTCAGAGGTAGTTAACGGAATAGTTTCATCAAGCATGGTAGTCATAACATCTACAAAAGGTACCGCGGCTACAATTCCATTAAACAATTCAGGATTCATATTTACAACGGCTCCCATAAGCAACCCTCCGGCAGACCCTCCCATGGCATATTGATGATCCGCTGACGTGTATTTTTTCTCAATTAAAAATTTTCCACAGTCAATAAAATCATTAAATGTATTTATCTTATTATACAGTTTACCATCTTCATACCATTCTCTTCCTAAATACTGGCTCCCCCTAATATGCGCCAGAGCATATACAAAACCTCTATCTAACAAACTTAATCGTGTTGAACTAAATCTATCAGGTATAGTATACCCGTACGAACCGTAGGCATATAACAACAGTGGTGTATTCTCATTTAGTTTAGTATCTTTTCTATATACTAATGAAACTGCTACTTTTTTTCCATCTCTAGCGTTTGCCCAAATTCGTTCACTCTTATAATTATTCTTGTCAAATTTTCCACCGAGGACCTCCTGTTCTTTTTTAATATCTTTAGATTTATCTGCCATATTAAAATCAATAATTGAAGATGGCGTAGTAAATGATTGATATCCATAACGAATAATGTCTGTATCAAATTCAGGATTATTATAAACTCCTACTGAATAAGTTTCTTCATCAAAAGGTAAATAATAATCAGCTGAGTCATCCCAACGTTTTATGCGAATTTTGTTTAATCCATTACTGCGTTCTTCTAACACCATATAATCTTTAAAAATTGAAACATCTTCCAATAATACCTCATCTCTATGAGGGATTACATCTTCCCAATTTTCTACACCAGTCTTATCTTCATGAGTTCGCATTAATTTAAAATTGATTGCATCATCTTTGTTAGTAAGAATATAAAAATAATCATTGTAATGTGAAATTCCGTACTCTAATCCGCGAGTACGAGGCTGAATGACATGTAAATTACCATTAGGATTGTCCGCTTCTAATACCTGATATTCATCTGTAAGAGTGCTTCCAGAACCTACAACAATAAACTTTTTAGACTTTGTTTTGTATACAAATGTGCTGAAGGTATCATCTTTTTCGTGAAATATTTCTATATCATTGGAGGGGTCAGTACCTAATACGTGTTTGTAAATTTTATCGCTGCGTAACGTAATTGGGTCTTTTTTTGTATAAAAGATGGTTTTATTATCATTAGCCCATACTGCATAACCCGTTGAGTTTTCTATTTTTTCAGGGTAAATATTACCAGTTTCTAAATCCTTAAATTGAATAATATACTGCCTTCTACTAACCGTGTCTATTCCAAAAGAAACTAATTTGTTGTTTGGACTTACACTTACCCCCCGTAACACATAGTAATCATACTTTTCTGCCATTTTATTGACATCAAATAATATTTCTTCATCAGCTTCAAGTGTTTCCTTTTTACGCGAATAAATAGGATATTGCCCACCTGTTTTATATTTGGTTATATAAAAATAGCCGTTTTCTTTATAGGGTACTGATTCATCATCTTCTTTAATTCGAGACTTCATTTCTTGGAATAGATCTTCTCTAAATTTTTCTGTATGCCCCATTTTTTTATCAAAATAATCATTCTCGGCATTCAGATAATCCAATACTTTTTGGGTATGTTCGTCCGGAGTCTTGTCATTTCTTTGTTCATCAGTCAATCGCATCCAGTAATAATTATCTATCCTGACATCACCATGCTTTTCTAATTCAGTGGCAACTTTATCTGCAACCGGAGGTTTTATATCTTCATTATTCATTTTATCTTGTTTGCATGAGGTTGTAAAAATAAGTGAAACTATTGTTAATAAAAGAATTATTTTTTTCATCTCGTTTTGATTAAATTTTAGCCTCGAAAATACTAAATTTGTCTTTATTAATAAGGAAATATTTAAATTATGTTTGAAGATTTATCAGGAATGATGGATAAGCTTAAAGAAGCTCAGCGAAAAATTGAAGAAACAAAAGTGCGTTTAAATACAGTTTTAGTTGATGGAGAAGCCGGCAACGGGGTAATTAAAGTTACAGTAACTGCCAATAGAGAAATACGCAGTATTAACATCTCAGATGATCTGATGAATGAAAAAGAAGCCTTAGAGGATTACCTAATAATTGCTTTAAATAAGGCTTTGGAAAAAGCTAATGCGATAAATGAAGCTGAAATGGCAGCTGCAGCAAAAGACGGGTTACCAAACATTCCTGGTATGGATATGTTCAAATAGTCGTCATAAAATCAAAGTTTAATTTATAAAACCCCTTATTTTATATTTTATTCATATTGTCAGACATCATTACTTAAT
>Ga0316192_10002500_pt1 | contig 13425 bp, 15 predicted proteins | sample MerIslwburrow_MG_FD_204931 | JGI IMG/M metagenome (GOLD analysis project Ga0316192, IMG submission 204931) | Coastal sediment microbial communities from Maine, United States - Merrow Island worm burrow | ecosystem: Environmental > Aquatic > Marine > Coastal > Sediment | place: USA: Maine...
GAATTCACCCTGCATGTTGATCTCGGCATGGGTAGTGAGTCTTCAACGGTTTGGACAGGTGACCTAACCCACGACTACATCACCATCAATGCGGAATACCGCACTTGATTGATGATTGATACGGCCTCGGAGCATCCTGCCCTCGGCCTTCGACACCTCTCGAATTTTGTGAAATCCGAGAGGTTTACTAAAGCCACCCATCCATGGGTGGATTGGGAATCCTTCCATGTCTAATCAACAAGTCATCGCTCTTGTTGCGGCTTTTAACAGTGATAGAGAGGTTCTACTTCTTAAACGTCCGGATGATGTTCATCAGGGTGGCTTCTGGTCTTTCCCCGGAGGCAAGGTCGAAGAGGGCGAAACGCCTCTGAACGCTGCTGTTCGAGAATTCAGTGAGGAGACAGGGCTCACCGGTAAACTCTGGCGACATCTAGGCAAGGCATCACACAGTTATGATGACCGTAAACTCCACTTTCTCTTCTTTGTCTGCTACTGCCCGGACATCTCTACATTGAACAGCGAGTCACCTCACGCATGGACTGGCCTCAGGCATCTTGATGACTATCCAATGCCGAAGGCCAACAACAAGCTAATTCCCATGCTCTCTATTTCTGAAATGGCTGACTACCTCAAGCAACTCGCCTAATTCAAACTGCATCAACCTCTCCAATAGCATATTCATGCGATTTTCATCCCTATGGACACTAGCCATAATCCGCAACCGGGAAGGGGTTATATGTCTATAACCCAAAATTGATAATCGGTGGTATTCACATGAAGAAGTACAGGGTTGTGGTAGAAGGAAACAATTACAAAACGGCCATCGATGACAGGCCTCAAAAGCTTGGTTTTCACACCACTCGCTTTGTCGAAGCCAAGGACTATATCGCAGCCAAAATGAAGGCTCTTGAACTAGTCATAGAAGAGCTGGATCATATTGTATTCAGCAATCCTGAAACAGCTCCTGATATTGATGTCTCCCTGCTTATTGAAGTGAAATCGTTCGATAATTGCGAAGTTCCCGGCAGTGGTTTCACCTGGCATATGCAAGGGTAGCTAGGTTAACACATCCGAACGTCTGAATTCGGCCAGTAGCGGGCTCTCAAATCTGTCTACAATAATGGTGGAAACTCATATTTAAACTTTATGATGAAATCAATAGGGTCTATTTTGTGTGCTCCCTAATGAGCACAACGACATTAAAGAGTTTTTACTGCCTGCTCCAAAGAGTTTAAGGCTGAATATGACCGGATTAAAGAAAAACGATAAGGAGATAAAATGGATGTAGTTAACTTGATTCAGGAGAATCCAATAGCTTTCTGGGGCGGACTAGGAGTTCTGCTTTTGGTTGTCGAGGTGTTCACGTTGACTTCTGTAGCACTTGTATTGGGCTCAGGTGCTTTGACAGTAAGTGCGATAATTTTTTTGGCTGGCTTACCAGAATCGGTGGTTATGCAGTTCGTGGCATTCACCGCAATCAGTCTAATTGAATACTGGCCAATGAAGATCGCCATGGAAAATGCCAAGAAGAACTGGCCTAAGACCACGGGTGACATTGAAGACCAAATCGCAGATGCACCGGCTGGAACCGTTAAAGAAAACGGTTATGTGCTGCTAGACCGAGCGTTCCTTGGGGATAGGGAGTGGTCGTATGATACTGATGATGAATTGTCGGTTGGAGATCGAGTATCCATCAAAGAAATTGGTGGTAACAAACTACGGATCATTAAAAAGGAGAATGTGTAATGGATATGAGTACAGGACAGGTTATTATGATGATTATTGGAGTCCTTCTTGGTTCGGCTGTTTGGGCCGGCATCAAGGTGGTGCCACAGGGAATGAACTATGTTGTTCAAAGGATCGGTAAGTATCATCAGACTCTCAAGCCGGGGTTAAATTTCATAATCCCGTTCTTTGACGACGTGGCAGCCAAGCTCACCACAAAAGAGATTGTTCTCGATATTCCTGATCAGGAAGTAATCACCGAAGATAACGCTGTCATCGTGACAAATGCAGTTGCCTTCATCCAGATCACCTCTCCCGACAAAGCAGTGTATGGCATCGACAACTATGTTGTGGCTATTGAGAACATTGTTCAAACCACCCTAAGAAGTATCTTCGGCGGTATGAAATTGGATGAGGCGCTTTCTTCACGGGAAGAAGTAAAAGCAAAGCTCAAGGAAGGCATTGCTGACAATATTACCGATTGGGGAATCACCCTTAAAAATGTCGAGATTCAGGATATTCGACCATCTGCCACTATGCAGAAAGCTATGGAAGATCAGGCTGCTGCAGAACGCCGCCGCCGCGCCACAGTGACTCAGGCTGAAGGTGAGAAGGAAGCAGCGATTCTCGAAGCCGATGGACGCCTGGCAGCATCAGAAAGAGATGCGAAGGCTAAAGTGGTGCTGGCTGAAGCAGATCAGAAAGCGATTACGGCTGTGACCGATGCTATCTCCGACAAAGAGTTGCCAGCTATGTTCTTGATGGCTGGGCGTTATGTGAACTCTCTGGAGAAGCTGGGCACATCTGACAATGCTAAGACAATCCTGTTGCCTGCCGATCTACCGGCTGCAGTTCGCGGACTGCTGGGCGCAAGCAAGTAAACTGAGATGGGAGCGTAAATGAATCACGTGTTTACGCTCTCGGTTTTCTTAGAGATGGCCGTCCGGTCTTGGCCGAAAGCAGCCTCTCTAAATCAGTTCTTTTGGGCTGACACTGTTGCGGAAGCATGTTGCTTCGCTTTTGCTTTCTGATCCTTCTTCGCAAGAGGCATCATCTTCTTTGCAACCTCATCAAACTTGGCATAGGCATCAACGGTTTCCTGCTTGGGCGTGTTCTTGCGCAGCCAGGCCACGATATCTGTCCACATTCGCGATATCTGACTTCTAGGGGGCATGATGCCGGCATGGGGAAGCTCAACGGTAATCACCGGAATCTGGTGTTGGACTCCGGCACTGTTTCCCAGTGAACCCGGATAGGTGCCAATCAACTTCAGATGTAGTTTCCCCAGCTTGCTTGGACCAGTAGGCGGACCGTCAAAATCCAACACTCCGAAAGGGGCATGCACTGAAATAATGACATGGGGCTTGAAGCTACGGATCTCCTCATACAACCAGCGTGACTCCGGTTCACTCAAGGGGGCTTCTCCGGGATAGCGTCTGGGATCCTTACCAACCTTACTCCAGTACTTTTGAGTTTTATCATGCCACTCTGGGGTCGGCATATTACGATTCAGGTCGACACCATTGGCATTCAGACGCTGTGACCGCCTTTGCAAAAGGCCATCAGGATTAAGTAGCGGTGCGACATGCCAATGAAACATGCCTGAATGATGGATATCCAGTGTCCGCATCCACTTGAGAACAACACTGATCGATGCATATTCGTCCCCGTGCGTACCTCCGATAAGAAGCACACGGGATATCGGATCGCGACCGGGTAGCGGCGCATACTCCTTCATCAGGATGGCCTGTCCGTTGACCGACAGGTCACCCGTCTCAACAAGCTCTCTCTCCAGACACTCTTTAATCGTCACACTGCCGAGTTTTTTGCCGATTCGCGTGCACTGTTCAATAACAGGATCTGTGGCTGCACTCTCTTTGCTCGGTTGGGCTGAGGCATCACTGCTGGCTGCTTCGGCAGTCGAAGTAAACAGCATGCAAAAAACAGCACAGCAGAGAGCCGTTGATATGTTCCATTTGAATATCACGATTTTCGCCTCGCCCTTGGATGTGCTGAATCATAGACCTCAGTCAGCTTGGCCATGTCGAGATGGGTATAACGCTCGGTTGTCCCCAGTGATGAGTGCCCAAGAAGCTCCTGAATGGCACGAAGATCGACACCACCAGCGAGCAGGTGAGTAGCAAAGGAGTGGCGCAGACGATGGGGTGTTACCGAAATATCAGCGCCTGTTTCAAGCGCACGCTTCTTCACCATCCGTTGCACACTTCGGGCTGTTAAGCGGCCACCTCGCAGATTCAGAAAGAGTGCCGTCTCGGATGAGGAGCTATCGCGCTCCTCCATATAACCCTCAATCAGGCGAATCACACCATCAGGGATCGGAACCACCCGCTCCTTCTTACCCTTACCGAATACGCGCAGCTCGGCAGCGCCCAGAGAGACATCCTGAAGGTTGAGCCCCACCGCTTCGGAGACACGCAGACCGCACCCATACATCACGGCAAAGATCGCCAGATCACGCGCTTCGGCTGAAGAGTCGGTGGTGTGCATCATCTGGCTGGTCTGTTCGGGAGGAAGTGTACGTGGAAGTCGTTTCGGCTGTTTCGGTGGACGAATCCCTGAAGCGACATTCTTCTTGCACCAGCCAGCCCGCAAAGCGGCATCGAGCAGGCCACGCAACGCGGAGAGTCTTCGAGCCAGTGTTACAGGTGAAAGCCCTTGACCGTAACCGCCTACCATCCACCCCTGCACATGATCACGCGATACATCTTCAATGGCGATATCACCGCTATGCTCAATAAAACGGGTCAGGTCTCTTCTGTAGTTTGAAATGGTATGTTCCGAAGCCAGACGAACTTCGGAGAGCTGTTTCAGGTAGCGGGCTATCGCCTCACTTAGCTGCATCGCTCCGGGTGTCTTCTGCAAACTCGTATCTGGAACCACTCAATGCCTTCGCTACATACATTGCCTGATCAGCCTGATCAACCAGCTGTTTCACCGATATATCCTGTTTGGCAGAGGAGAGTGCAACACCCATGCTGATACTCGCCTTCTCATCCTTAATCTTAATGGCCGCACAACTCTCAACAATGCGCCCGGCAATCTCGGCGGCCTTTTCCCGATCACAGCCGGCAAGCAGCAGAATAAACTCATCACCACCCATCCGAATCAGCGGATCATGGGAACGAACGTGACCCCTTGCTGCATCGGCAATCGCGGCCAACAGATCATCCCCTGCATCGGTACCATGCCGCTCATTGATCGCCCTTAAAGAATCGACATCAAAATAGAGGCATGCCACAGCAGTATCTTTACCGAACCACTGAGAAAGCGGTTGATGGCTATGCGGCTGCAAGAAGCGACGGTTGTGTGTTCCAGTCAGTGAATCGGTAATGGCATGACGAGCAAGACGTTCACGAGCCACAGCATTCTCAAGGCTCAGGCCAATCACCTGTGCCAGATGCTGAAGGAAATCGACACTCTGCTCGGGCGAGAAGCGTTCACCATCAACCGAGCCCATGCCCAGTACACCGAATGGTTTTTCAGGATTGCCCAGCACCAGCAGCGCCATGGAGGCGAGGTGCTCGTCCTGCTTCTCAAGCCAGACAAAGCCTTTCTCACGACTCAAGGGCATCAGGCAGACATGCCTGCCGATCAAACCCATATTGGCCAGCTCACCCTTCTCTATCCAGACAAGATCTCTCTCGGAAAGCCCTTCAAGCTTACAGTTGCCGATAAAGCTGGATCGATCAAACCAGAATCGAACCATATCAAGCGAGAAGCCGGAGCGCAGGCCGCGCAGGAGTGTAAAACAGAGATCTTCAGCATCGGTAGCGGAAAGCACCCTGGATTCAAGCTCAAACAGCTTGGCAAAGAGTTGCTCATTATCACGCAACCGTTTCATCACATCGGCAACGTATTGCTTCAACTCGTGATTCTCATCAGCCATCTGCTGCATGCGGCGATCAGAAAGGTTTTTCACTTCACCCGTAGCGCCTTTGGCTGGCTTCTCTACATCACTCATCTACTACACTCTCCTCGATCAGAATGCGCCAAGGCGAACCGACATCACTACGCGCCAGATAGATACGTTTGCGGCTGATATCCTTGTAGTTATTGGAGCTGTAGTGCTGGTCAAACTCGGCAACCACCACCTCACCCTCAGGCCAACGACTTGGATCATGAATCAAGCTGACATCCTTAAACGCAACATCAATAAATGATTTATTGGCGTTCACTCTTCGCTTATAACGCTTCCAAGCATTGAGATTACGTTCACCGGAGCGGAATGCAGTATGGTAGTGATCAAGATAGGCCTCAGTATCGACAGCCGACCAATCCTGTTGCCACTGACCCAGCATCGCCTTAACAGAATTGAGAAGCTTCTCCTGCGCCTCTCCCTGATCAAAAATGAAATCTTCACCGACGACCACCCAGCTATGTTTCGGGTGGACATGCTCAGCCATCGCCAGAAGCCGGTCATTAGGCAGTGCAAAGCAACCACGCGTATCCTGCGGCGGTCTGCGATCAACCCCGATGGCATAGCCATGCATCCAGATACCGTAACCATTCTTGTTATGAAGTTTGTCCAGTTCATTGGGGTAGTCGATCGGGAATACTACGGGGCCGTAACGCGCTTCAAGCTGGCTATCGTCAACACGCTTCACAAAACGGTAGATGCCATTCGGGGTGCGGGCATCACCACTCTTCTGCTTATCGCCACCCTTGGCACCAGTGACCACATACTCATCAGCGACACGCTGAAATTCACCCTCTTCATCGCGCTCATAGACAAATAGTCTGGAGCGTCCTTTATCTACCATGAAGACACTCTGGATACCGGAACCCAGTTGCAACAGGTGCAGAGGCTTGCCGTATATACCATCGAGTCGATCCATAAAGGCGTGCAGACGCGCTTCGGCCTCACCCAGCCCTGAAGAGAGATCTGCCCCTTCAAGCTGTGCCTTCTTATCTTTGAGGCTGCGTGCGTAATCACCGGCACGCGCTACCGCTAGAACAGCAGACTGACGATGTGCCTCGGCTTCAATGAGAGCAATCAACGGATCGGATTCATCGTTGCTGTCTTTCAGATAATCGAGCGCTCGTTCAGGAGAGCCACCCTTGAGCGCCAGTGTCGCCTTGAGCACGTCCTTCTCTGACTGCGGCAGGGTTTTGACCACCTCGTTCTCACCCGCATCAAGGGCCATCATGGCGCGCTGATCAACAGAGATCGCTTCGCTTGCCATCACCAGTGACGGAAGCAGCAGAGCCAGAATGGTAAGCGTTTTTTTCATCACGAGACAGAATCCTCTCTCACTATTTTCCATGTGCCGTCATCCAGTCTCATTTCCAAGACTTTCGACCCGACGCCATTGTAACTGTTTGAACTAAATTTTTGAAAAAATTTAACGTAAGCCCGTTTGCCACTCTGTTCCAATTCAACCTTAACATCACTTATTTCAATCTCGATGAAGGTTTTTGAGCTGATAACACGCTGTTTGTATGCCTGCCACTCCTGCCTTGATTTGAATCGCTCAGGCACTTCAAACACCTCAGCATAGGCGGCAAAGTAATCTGGAAGTGATCGGCTCGACCAGGCGACTCTCCAAGCTTCAACAGCATCCAACACCTGACTTTCCAATAGCTGCGCTGCTTTCTCCGGTTGATCCTGTGGCATCACCTTAACATCGTCCGTCTCAGCCTGTTTCAGCTGAACACCAGCTGTCGTATCATCATCCACTTCAGATCTATTTCGGGCAATCTCCACGGGCATCGAAACAATGGACTGCTCTTTTTTTCGACCGGATCCCACATCAGGATCACGTACCTGTAGCAGTCGCGCATATCGCTTCTCCAGTTGACGGGTCGGCTCTCTTTTCAATGCACTTCGATAATGCTTGAGAGCCATCTTTACATAGAGATCGGCCAGATTCTCTTCCGCAACCAAGTTATCGGGGCGTTTCACCAGCGACTGCTCCAGCTCACGAACAGCTGCCGGCACATCTCCCAACTCATTGTAGATTACGGCGAGGTTATCGTGTGGTTCAGCCAGTTTCGGATTCAGGTTAATGACATGGCGGAAGGCTTCAATGGCCCGGTGATATTGGTTCAGATGGGCACTGGCAACCCCGTACAGAAACCATGCATGAAAATCATCCGGTCTCTTTTTCACCATACCACGCAACGTTATCAATGCAGCCTGAGTTCGCTCCGCCCTAATATCGGATTTTACCTGGTCATAGATATCTTCAGCCTGAATAGTGCAAGGCAGAAGAAGCGTGAACATCAGCCCCTGCATCAGAGCAAACAATGGCCACCCCTTTACGAAGCGGCGAAGCACTATGCCTGACCCATCTCTGTCGATTTTGCCTCTGCCGGACTGATCATGCCGCCGGAGACCACCAACTTCATTCCCTCTTCAACACTCATATCGAGCACAATCAGCTCCGACTGATTAACAAACAGCAGCCAGCCCGATGTCGGATTAGGTGTAGTGGCCACAAAGACTGCCACCTTCTGTTCATCGCCCGGAACGGGAAGCGATGTCTCACAGGTTACAAAACCGATCGTCCACTGACCTGGCTGAGGAAAGGAGACCAGCACCACCTGCCGGAAGGCGCGGCCATCTTTTCCCAGTACCGCTTCCATTAGCTGTTTTAAGGCTCCGTAAACCGATCGAATCACCGGCACACGGGCCAGAAGCGCATCAAACCAGCGCATCAACCAGTTACCAATAAAGTTGGTGGTCAGTGCGCCGATCAGAATCAGTATGGCAAGTGCCACCACCACACCAAGACCCGGAATATGGACACCAAACAGCGCTTCGGAATGGAAGGACGGAGGAAGAAGAGCCAGTGCCCGATCAGAGACCTCAACCAGCCACTTCACCACCAGCCAGGTTACCAGAATTGGAACAGATACGGCCACGCCGGCCATCAGGTATCTACGCAGTGCTCCCATCATAAAATACCCTCCGCATGCAGCATCGATGTGACCGGTCGAATCAACCGATAATCCTCACTACGCACCTGATGTTCAAGAAAGTCGAGTGTTTCAGCGTGAGGATGTCCGATAACGATACAGGAACCCTTCTCCTCTGCACATCGCAGGGCTGCCCCCCACGCCAGCCTCAAATCTTCAGCATTGACGGTATGATCCAGAAAAATACGTCTGGCACCCCATGCAATACCCGATTTGGCCGCGACATCAGCTGCTACAGAAGCATGTGCGGTTTTTGAATCGATAAAAAAGAGCGATCGCTCTTTACACACATCCATCACCCACTGCATCGGCGCTTCAAGCGTGGTTAACAGAGAGCCCATATGGTTATTAACACCGGTAACATAGGGCACCTGCTGCAGAGCCTTATTAAATTTCTGCCGAACTTGTGACCGGTCCATATCCATGCGCAGAAAGGATGAGCCCATTCGGGCACGATATTTAGGCGTGGTTGGCTCCATCGGCAGGTGAAGCATGACAACATTGCCTGATTCATAAGCCCGCATGGCAGCCTCAGGTGCTCCGGGAGCATCAGGAAGAATCGAAATCGCTACTGGGAAAGGCAGCGCCAACAGTCGTTTCAATGCCCTCATATCATAGCCAACATCATCAATGACCAGTGCGATCCCCGATTCAGGGTAGCCGTTATGAGTTACTGCATTCACATCTTTTGGTGCTTGAAGGTTCTGGCTTTCGCTCAACTCTTCAAAGGCAAAATCGGCCGGCTTCTTCTCTGTGGATTGAGCTGGAACATCGGCTTCCAACCCCGGATCGGCAACCACTGCCGAACTCCGATCTGATGTCAGAGCACTATCTTCTTCCGGCAGAAGCACAGCCACCACTAGAGCAGCCAGCACCAAGGCCAGTGCCACGTGTAGCCAGTACGGTCTTTTTTTCGGTCGTCTGCTCATTAAGCCGGTGTCATCTAACTCCGGTTAACCTTTGGGATGAATAACATGCAGACCCTTGAGAAGATCGAGGGCACGCTGTAGCTGAACATCTTTGGTAAGACGATCTTTCATACGATCACCAACATCACTCTTTGAAGAGCTATCAACACTCTTCTTCTTACCATTGCCATTTTCCAGATGACCTTTGAGATCGCGCTCGGTAATCAACATCCGCTTCTGGCGCTCTTCCACCTTGATAGCAACCTGCTCCACCTCGATATCCGGCTCAATGCCCGTTGCCTGAATCGAGCGCCCGCTCGGCGTATAGTAGAGAGATGTGGTTAGTTTGAATGCGGTACCATCGTTAAGAGGCACAATGCGCTGTACTGAACCTTTACCGAAGGTTTTCGTCCCCATCAGAACAGCTCGTTTATTGTCCTGCAGCGCACCGCCGACAATCTCCGATGCAGAGGCGGAGCCACCATTGATCAGCACCACCAGAGGCAGACCGTTCAGCAGATCTCCCTTCTCAGCCTCAAACGTCATGCTTCTACCAACACGGGATTTGGTGCTGACAATACCACCTGCATTAAGAAAGAGATCACTGACCTCAACTGCCTGATCAAGCAGGCCGCCCGGGTTATTGCGCAGATCCAGAACGGCGCCATGGAAGCCGCCACCGGACCGTTTACGCAGTTCTGCCAGCTGCTCTTTCAGCTGTTCACTGGTCTGCTCCTGAAACTGAGCGATACGCAGATAGGCATAGCCCGGAGCTAGTAGATCGCTCTTCACCGACTTCACATGAATCACGGCACGCACAATCCTCATATCAATCGGCTGTGCTGCGGACTCGCGGAAAATGGTCAGCTTGATCGATGAGCCCGGCTTACCCCGCATCACCTTCACCGCCTCCGGCAGTGTCATATCCTTGGCCAGTTGTCCCGCGATCTTGATGATCAGGTCACCGGCTTCAATACCGGCCTTATCTGCCGGTGTATCTTCGATCGGGGCCACAACACGGATGCCACCCTCAGCGGCAACAATCTCAATTCCAAGTCCACCAAATTCGCCACGCGTATCAACCTGCATCTGTTTGAACATATCTTTGTTCAGATAGTTTGAGTGAGGATCGAGATTGGAGAGCATGCCGTTCAGAGCGCCTTCAATCAGCTCCTCATCACTCACCTCTTCCACATAAGATCTCCGAACTGCATCCATCACCTGAGAAAATTTATCCAACTGCTTATAGTCGGTCGCCGCCGTTGCCTGTTGGTAGCCCTGCGACGGATTCCATGCCACCACTGCTGCAACAATCACTGCTGCCATTCCTGAAGCCAGGATAAATCGTGTTGTTTTCAAACTCATTCCATTCTCCTTACGGATACCCTTGTTATCTATTTGGTCGATCACCTTCGGCACCACTTTTTCGGATTCACCGGCTTCCCTTTGTCACGAAGCTCAAAATAGAGGCGAACATCTTCAATCCAACCGGTACTTCCTGCCACAGCAACTCGCTCACCAGCCTCAACCCAATCACCCATCTGCCAATAGAGCGCATCATTATGTGCATAGACAGAGATTAAGCCATCCCCATGATCAACAATCATCATCAATCCATAACCGCCAAACCAGTCAGCATAGCGTACCTGGCCTGCGGCAATCGCCTTGACCTCCCTGCCCTTCTCCTTTTTGGAGGTCGGAACAAGTTGCACACCTGTCAGCCTCGGCCTACCCGGCACGGGACGTGAACCAAAGCTTGCCATGACCTTACCACGTAACGGCCACGACAATCTGCCTTTCTGCTTGCGCACTGATTTCGGATGTGCCGCCTTATCACTTCCAAGCAGTCCGGCACTCAACCCCTCAAGGAGTCGTTTGAGCGCCTTCTCCTGCTCAGCCAACTGCTTCTCTTTGTCTCTGTTCAGCCCCACATCCTTACGTACTCGATTGACCATACTACGTTTCTTATCGACACGTATAGTCACTTCACGCTCATGATGCGCTCGCTCTTTCTGTAGTTCCGCCAGCTCTTTGCGCTTAATTACTTCCTCTTTCTCGACCGCTGCAAGTTCGCCCACCTTCTTCTGCCAGCGTTGACGTTCCTTCTCCTGTGAGAGCATAGCAAACTGCAACATCTTCTTCCGATGTGGAATTTCAGAGACCGAGACTCCGGCAAACACATCAAGCCAGCCGGGCTCACGATTTGCCTTCTGATAGGCAACTATGGCCTGCTGGATCATCTGCTTTTCCATCTGTTTAATGTCGGAATTGAGCTGCTTTCTGGATTGTCGGAGCTGGGCAAGCCTGTTGTCTGTATCATCGATCTTGGCATCCACTTCACGTCTGGCTGTGCGCGCGGAAACGAGTGCCCCATCAAGCTTGCGTAACTCCTGACCCAGTGCCCCCAGTCTGAACTCAAGCTGCTTACGAATTTTCGCCAGCTTCTGTTTCTCCTGTTGAATCTGGGCCAGCTCCGCCTCTCGGCTGGGTGCCGCTGAGAGGTCAAACGGCACGGCAATCGCCAGCAACATGAGGAGTGAAAGCAGAGAACGTAATATATTCATACTTTGTGGTAGGGGTGTCCCTGTATAATGGTGAAGGCACGATAGAGCTGTTCGATAACAAGCACTCGCGCCAGTTTATGAGGAAGCGTTAAGGCAGAGAGACTCCAACACGCCTTGGCTTTTTGACGAACAGCATCTGAAACGCCGGCTGCCCCGCCAATGACAAAGTCGAGTGAAGCATTTCCATGTAGTCCCTGCAGCTGTTCCGACCACTGATTGCTGGTCAAACTTTTGCCACGTTCATCAAAAAGAACAAAATCATCGCCCACCGTTTTCAGAATCTGTTTCTCTTCTTCCTGCTTGCGTTGCGAGATCTGTTTTCCTTTGCCTTCAGGCAGTTCAACAATATCAAATGTGCACTGCCCTTTTAAGCGCTTTAGAAACTGGGACTCAAACTCACCAAGCTCGGGAGCTCCCCGTCCAACCGTGATCAGACGTAACTTCACCCCTACTGAGTCTCACCATCGGGGCGCGCCCATAGCCGCTCGAATTGGAATTCACTGCGCACATCGGGAAGAAAGAGGTGAACAACAACATCACCGAGATCAACCAGCAGCCACTCCATCGCCTCCAGCCCTTCAATCCCAGCAGTAAGGCCTAGTTTATGACCTGCTTCAGCAACAGATTGAGCAATCGCCTTGAGCTGTCTGTCGGTGCGACCTGTGGCCACCACGAAACGGTCTGTAAAGCTGCACTGTCCACGCACATCCAGTACCAGAATATCCTGTGCTTTTTTGTCCTCAATGGCATCAACAACCAATTGTGTTAGCGCTTCCAGCTTCTCGTCTTTTTTAGTTACTTCGCTCAAACTCACTCTCCTGATTCCGGCCCGTATCGAGCCTCAACTTCTTCACATATGCGGCTGTTCACCAGCCCGCTCAAACTTCTACCATCCATCGCTCTATCGCGGATAAGGGTTGCCGACACATCCGGTAACATACCATCCAGTCGAATCACGTGACCGGGTGCAAGGCCATGGCCACTTTCCCGACTCGACTGCCACAGCTCAAGACTCATAGCTTTCCAACCCGACAGTTCAACAATAGGCGGCTCTCCCATGCGGGAGAACAGAGCTACGTTACAACACCGCTGGTGCTCGGGATAATCAACCCATTGCGGCATCGTAGCAAACGAATCTGCCCCGCAGAGCCAGAGCGGGACTGTTTGAGGGTAATCATTCCTGAACCGTTTCAAGGTATGGATCGCCGCGACCGGCCCATCATGATTGACTTCCCAATCCTTGATGTGAACGTTTGGCAGATCGTTGAACATCATCTCTGCCCATGCCA
>Ga0316192_10002504_pt1 | contig 13422 bp, 11 predicted proteins | sample MerIslwburrow_MG_FD_204931 | JGI IMG/M metagenome (GOLD analysis project Ga0316192, IMG submission 204931) | Coastal sediment microbial communities from Maine, United States - Merrow Island worm burrow | ecosystem: Environmental > Aquatic > Marine > Coastal > Sediment | place: USA: Maine...
CGATCCTAAAATCTCACCGCATTTGTCCAGGTGGCGTAAATATGCGCGGCTGTAGTTGCGGCAGGTGTAGCAGCTGCAATGCGCATCAACCGGCCGCGTATCGTCCCGGTAGCGGCTGTTGCGGATTCTGAGAATGCCCTCGCGCGTATAGAGAAATCCGGTTCGCGCGTTACGGGTCGGAATCACGCAATCGAACATGTCGACGCCGCGACGCACGGCTTCGACGATGTCTTCCGGTTTGCCGACACCCATTAAATAGCGCGGCTGGTTTTGTGGCAGATGCGGGATGCTGCACTCCAGTATGTGGTTGCGCTCATCCTCTGGCTCACCCACAGAGAGGCCGCCGATGGCGTAGCCGTCAAATCCCATCCTGGTAAGTCCTGTAGCAGACTGCTCCCTCAAGTCCGCATACATACCTCCCTGTACGATGCCAAACAGTGCAGATGCATTGCCCTCGTGCGCCCGTTTGCTGCGCTCGGCCCAGCGCATGGATAATTGCATCGACGACTCGGCCTGCTCACGCGTGGCCGGATACGGCGTGCATTCGTCAAAAATCATGACGATATCCGAACCCAGGTCACGCTGCACCTGCATCGACAGTTCCGGGGTGAGTTCTATGGTAGCGCCATCGACCGGTGACTGGAACACTACGCCCTGCTCGGTGATCTTGCGCATCTTCGCGAGGCTGAAAACCTGGAAGCCACCCGAGTCAGTCAGTATCGGTCCCTGCCAGTGCATAAAGTCGTGCAGGTCGCCGTGTTTCCTGATGACATCCGTGCCCGGCCTGAGCATTAAATGGAACGTATTGCCGAGAATAATCTGTGCACCAAGCTCCGTGAGCTCTTCCGGCGTCATCGCCTTGACGGTGCCATAAGTGCCCACCGGCATGAAGGCCGGGGTTTCGACCACGCCCCTGTCAAACGTCAGCCGCCCGCGTCGGGCAATTTTGTCTTTGCTGATTAAATTGAATTTCATCAATAAGTTATGTAATAAAATTAAAGTGATTTAGCACTATTTTGCGAGTTATCAGTTATCAGTTGGCAGTAAGCAGCTGAGAACTGATGACTGCCAACTGATAACTCCCGACTCCCAACTGCCAACTGAATTTTTTCATTCAATAAACATCGCGTCGCCGTAACTGAAAAAACGGTATTCCTGTGCAACAGCGTGCTGGTAGGCTCGCATTGTAGTTTCATAACCGGCGAATGCACAGACCAGCATTAGCAGGGTGGATTCCGGCAGATGGAAATTGGTCAGCAGCGCATCGACGCTTTTGAACGCGTAGCCCGGATAAATGAAGATGTCAGTTTCACCACTATAGGGTTTCAGCTCACCATCTGCCGCGGCGGTTTCAAGGCTGCGCACTGCTGTCGTACCAACAGCTATAATTCTCCCGCCCTGCTCTCGTACCTGTTTGCATAGCGCTACTGTTTCTGCGGGCACCTCCAGGTATTCTGAATGCATTGCATGCTCCTGAATGCGTTTAGAGCGCACCGGCTGAAAGGTTCCCGCACCTACATGAAGCGTGACATATGCGCTTTTAACGCCCTTCTTTTTAATGGCGTTCAAGATGTCATCATCGAAATGCAGGCCGGCTGTGGGTGCGGCAACTGCGCCGGGTTGCCGGGCATAAACGGTCTGGTAGCGGTCGAGGTCCTGTGCTTCATCAGAACGTTCAATGTAGGGTGGTAATGGCATATGACCAAACTTTTCAAGAATGTCAGTGATCCTGATACCCACATCAGTTGACAGAACAAACAGATTGTCATCACGGTCTTCAATCTTGAAGCTTATATTTTTGCCGGCACCAGCAACGTCCAGGATGATTTCAGAGCCGATCCTGGGTGTTTTGCTGGCGCGTACATGTGCAAGCGCGCTGTGCTCAGAGCTAATGCGTTCGATCAGTATTTCAACTTTACCGCCAGTAGGTTTGTGGCCAAACAGCCTGGCAGGAATGACGCGGGTGTTGTTGAACACAAGCAGGTCATTGGATTCAAGCAGATCCGGGAAATCCGTAAATTGGTTGTCTTCAAACGAGGAATGTTTTTTATCGATATGAAGCAAACGGCTGTCCGTACGTCGCTTTGCCGGGTACTGGGCAATCAATCGTTCAGGCAAGTCATAAAAGAAATCGCGCGTTTTCATCGCGCGGATATTACAGCTACCTGTTCCCAGGTGCTAGTGATGTACTTTGGGACAATGGGTATCACCCACCATTGCGAATGGAATGTAAATAATTTTAGCCGCAAATAACGCAAATGACACGAATGTTATTTCAATATCAAAAAAATTTTGCGTCTTTTGCGTTATTTGCGGCTAAGTATTAAATGGTGGGCAGTATTATACGAGTTGACTAGTCTTCACCGCTCATTCTGCCGACGGCGCAGCTGACGAATGATTTGGCTTTTGCTTTGGCTGCAGCGATGCCTTCAGCAGTACCGGATTCCGGGTAGCCAAGCTTGAGCAGTTTGGTGGTGACAGCTTCACGGGTATCTTCGGCAGCTTCCACGCTGACGATACCTTCGCCGATATCGACTTCGATTTTATCTATGCCTTCCATTGCCTCGAGTTTGGAACGGATGGTTGAAGCGCAGCCACCACATTTGATGTTTTCAACGTTGATCTGGTAAGTCATGGTCTTTCACCTTTTTGTCCGCCTTCGTGCAATATGCGGGTCAGCCCTGTTTGAGGCCGCACTCCAGGTTGCCTGGTACAGCTTCGGCTATTTTCTTCGGCGGATCAAGTTCCAGAGAGTTCATTAAAATCACAAATTCCTGTTTTGGTCGATTATTGCCAAGGCGTGGATTGTGGGCTTTTTCCTCGCCGATAGTCGAACAACAGAAGCCGCGGTAATCATGTCCCGGATACACAATGGTGTCGTCCGGCAGGCTGAACAGTTTGTTATGAATCGAGTCATACAGCTTGCCGGCGTCGCCTGCCTGAAAATCTGTACGGCCACAACCGCGTATCAATAAGGCATCGCCGGTAAACACCACTCCATCGATGCTGTAACTGATGCAGGTATCCGTGTGGCCCGGTGTTTCCAGGATATCAATTTGCTGGTTCCCGAGTGCTATCGAGTCGTCATCTACGACCAGAATGTCAGCACAGTCAGATCCGCTGTTGCGGTGTACAACGGCTTTGCTGCCCAGTTTCTCGCGAATTTTCCCCGATGCGGTGATATGGTCTGCATGGATATGGGTTTCCAGGGTGTATTTGAGATCAAGCCCCAGCTCGCTGATGAGCTGCAGATCACGATCTATCTGAGTGTCGACAGAATCGATCAATGCAGCTTCGCGAGTTTTAGCGTCCCACACCAGGTAGGTGTAGGTGCTGCTTTCTGTATCGAGTAACTGGCGTAATTCCAATTCCATGCTCAACAATGCGCCAGCTGGCTGATCCCACCCAGGTTATAGACATAATTGAAGCCCAGTGACTCGAGGAACTGCTTCACGGCACTGGCACGCATACCGGAGACGCAGTACAGCATCACGGGTTTGAACTTGTCGATTGTATCCGTGTTGTGAGGAATGGTTTCCAGAGGAATATTCACGGCGTTTTTTAACGCACCCCGGCTGTATTCATGATGGGAGCGGACATCGATTAACTGGCCGCCATTTTCAACGAGTTCGCGAAGTTCATCGCATTTGAGTTCATAAGTCATCTTCTTACCTCGTTAGTACTCCAAAAAGAATATTAGGATATTATGATATACCTTGATGCAAGTCAATTTTTCGGTGAAATTAATCGAATAATGTACATTAGATATAACATTAATCTATTTGATTTTAAAAGAAATAGATGGAATACAATATTTTCTTACTATGTCAGACAAGTGTCTTAGTAATGGTTTCCAGATCCGGCTCATGAGTGCCTGAAAAGTGCCTGGGTCTCTCGGTGATGAACGATCAGAATGCTATCGACAGGCCTGCAGATGCTTCAAATTGCATGAACAGGCTGCCTGTGAATTTGGCAATGCAGCCGCCACTACACAGGATGGTACCGCCGCTACTGACTACTGTTCCGTAGCCGCGTGCTTCCAGGCGCAGTCCCATGTTTTGGGTCAACGGGAATTTGAGTCCCCCACCGATAGACAGCGAGAATTTTGTTTCAGAGGAAAAGTCGTCATTTGCAGGTGAGATATGTGTTGCGCCAAGGCCGCCTGATACGAAGGGATGCAGCTTATCGTAATCATAAAACACCGTTCCACCCAGATGATAATAATCAATTCGGAGGGGCTCGGTATTACCTGGTGTAGTCGATGATTGAAGTTCAGTGTTTTGCCTGGAGAACAGAAAATCGTAGTTGGTATCCAGGTCCTTTTTCATCGACAAAATAATGCCGAGGCTGTCTGTTTCTTTCAGGTCAATAGTCGCGCCCGTGTCTACTTCTTCAAGTGAACTGCTGGTGCGCCAGCCAATATATGGCGTAATCTCGTAGTCCTGTGCATATGCAGGTGTTAGCTGTGTTACAAGAATGGCAACAGCCGGCAGATAATGACGCGACATGTGGTTTCATTGCTGAGAATTTATACTGAGGTGAAGCATACCATATCGCAGGCATATTCAGCCTTCTGGTGGTACAGATATGTTCATCTGCAAAGCCGCCAGGGTCGCACGGATTTGGCTAGTTAAAAATACTGAAGTTATTTACTCTCGCAGAGGCGCAGTGAGCGCAGAGAAGCATAAAACGTTATTCGTAAGGATGGTTCCGACCATTCAATATCAGACAATGACTGTCTGATCCTGAATTTCAACAAACACACAAGTCATCTCTGCGTTCCCTGTGCCTCTGCGAGATGAATTTTTAAGCACTCACGCTTTCGCGTTCTTTCTTTTCTGTATTCGTATCAGTATCAGTCTCCGATTCTGCAGCTTTTAGCATTTCCTCGATTACAGAGGCTTCCTGTGGAAATTCTTCAGCCAGTTCCTTAACGTCTTCATTTTCGCCTACAAGTATTCTCACAGTCATGTCGCTCACCTCAAAATATTAGAGGTTTATAATATACTAAATTAAGCTGGAGTTCCAATTGATTCAGGTTAAGTAATTGCGGGTTTTTTATGCCCGAGGGACGAGTAGCGAGGGACAAGGAAAAACAAAGACGATATTCACCCATCTCCCTCTGAGAGAGGGCTGAGGTGAGGGAGCACTAAGACGTCGCCTGAATGAAATGAAATGCGAACAAATTTCATGATATGCCTTTGTAGTAGTCAGGATCTGATCTGACAAACAGTGTCAGATTTGCTCAAGTCGTAATATTCATCTAAATAGCTGTGTTTGGGCATTCGTGGATATTCATAGGATGAAATTATCCGCCTGCCGCTACACGGCCCCACGCAAATACAGGTAAATAAAAACTTAAATCCACAGATGAACGCAGATAAACGCGGATAATACTAATTGTTATTTCTTGTCCGCGAAGAACGCAAAAATAACCATAGTTATTTAGTTTTTTCTTTTTTCGCGTCTTTTGCGTTATTTGCGGACAATATAGTTCTTATCTGTGTTTATCTGCGTTCATCTGTGGACTTTCTTAATGCCCACTTAGGATTATATCGGTGAGTAAAAATCAGACACTACTGTCAGATCAAGTCGTGACCAGTACAGCCTTTGATACTGCGATGCTGCATCCGGGCTACAAACAACAATTATTTCTCTGCGTTCTTTGCGTCTTTGCGAGAAATAATGGCCTCAGGCATCTTAATTTGGCCGGTGCCGGCATTCGAAACCTAACAGTAAATGTCAGATCAAGTATGAACTACTACATATTATTCAAGGGAATAAAAAATTGATGAAACCTCTGCGTTCTCTGCGCCTCTGCGAGAAAACAAGAATTTATCTAAACCACTACAAGTAAAAAGAGGGCACAAGGAAAATTTATTCTATTATGATTTTTTCCTTGTACCCTCGCTCCTCGCCCCTCTTTCCTTTTGTTATGCGGCTAATTTGTGGATTACGGTGCCCAGTGCATGTTCAAACGTTGAGTGATCTGCAATAAATTTGGATTGTTGATTTTCCAGTTCGCGTGCAAAATCGCCGGCGTCTTTTTCTATGACCTTTACACCATGACAATCAACAAAAATCAGTTTGGCTACCTCTGTAAGTACTATTGAGAGTTTCAGGCGGCGTACCGGCTTGTCATCACCATTGAATATCTGGAACCAGGCGCCAGGATGAAGGTCGCTCGGTAGTTTCGAGATCTTTTCCCGGGCGATCCTTGCCTGTTCCTCGATTCTGGCAACTTCTTCATCATGTTCGTTTTCAGCCAGTTCTTCATTTGCCGCATCGATATTTTCTTCTTCTACATAAGGTGCTGCAGTGGAAGTCTGTTCAGGCGCCTCTGCTTTTGGTTCTTCAACGAGTTTATATCCATAATCATCCAGCATTTTCATAAAGGTCTGTTTCAAGGCCGATATCTGTGCATCAATTTCTTCTCGGTCCTGCTGTGTTTCATATAATTCATCATTCACGGCTTCTATAAGTGGCTCATGATTAGCATTGAGTTGCTGCCATTGCGACTTGTTGTTGATTGGCTGCAGGCACTTCATTAAAAGCTTGAGTAACATCAGCGATAAAAGCCATTCGCTGCTTTCCTTTCCATGATTGACGTAGCGATTGCACATCATGGTCGGCCAGTGTTTCAGCACAAGGGGTTGAACACTCTTGGGTACTTTCTTATTCGTTGTCAGATGCCGCATCTCGGTCAAAACAACGTCCCTTGCATGGCCTATGATGATCTCGAGCTGCTCGATCTTTTCGTTTTCGGCGGCAACTTCTTCTTCAATAGTGATCAGTCTCTGCAGCTCATCGACTGCGCACTCGAAGCTGGCGATATCAACATCGTATTCGCGCAATATGCCATTAACGATTTGTTCCAGTTTTATGAAAACATGGTCTTTTTCTTCTGTAACACCCTTGCCTGCTTTTGATATAAGATCGAGCGTGCTGCGAGCAGGGTGATGTTCCTGTGTGAACAGCTTTTCATCGAGCATCGCGGCTTTAATTACTGGAATTTGCAGCAGCATTAGCAAATTTTTGATGACTTTTGAAATACTCTCGTCCGTAGTGATCGCAGTAAACATCATGCCGACAAAATCAATATTTCTTTGATCTAGCAGATGTACTTTCTTGGTGATAGCGCCGCCATTGCTGCTTCCCATGTCGGCCATGATCGCGCGTTTGATGTGCTCTGCATCAAGTTTTCCGACATTGGCTTTAGTTTTGACTTTGGTAAGTTTATTCTGCAGCTTTGACAGCGCATTCATCAAGTCATTGCGCGAATAACAATTATGATTATCCTTGTCAGATGGTACGGTCGAGAATGATTCAGGAATGCCCTCGCCTTTTGCGGTGGTAAAGCCATTCATGAACTGGCTGATAAAGTAACTTATTTCATCTTGGGAGCGGGGAATGAAGTCACTTGTCTTGTTTTTCTGCGGATCATAATACCTGGCTTCGCGAACTTTAAATCCTTTATCGTCCTTCGAAGGTTTATCTGCGCTTTTAGCAGAGTCCAGGTTTTTTGCCTTATAGGCAATTTCAGGCATTACGCCTGCGTCGATAAATATTTGGTTAAGTGACTTATACATGTCACCCAGGCGAGAACTCACTTCCATGTCAAACAGTTTGAAGAGCAGCAGTTTGTAATCGAGAGTTGTATCAACTTGCTTGAGTGCAGTTTGAAAAGCTTCACAGATGTGCCTGGGGTCAACCGAACGTTTAGACAACGTTTTGTTTGACATCATTTCAAGGTATTCAAAACGGGCCTCCAGGTTGTTGACTTCCTGCCCGTAATTGTCCATCGCGTTGGAATACATGGTGGTAACTGCAACCATTTCTTCCATTTCGTCCTGATCAACCAGTGACAGTTCATCATCCTGTGAATGTTCATCGCTGTTGATTTTTTTGTTGATTGCAATGAAGAATGCTTTGTCGATATTGCTGCGTTCGGAACGAAGAATATGCATCAAATTCAGGTATTTGCACTTCACTTCCTCTGACTCGGCATTTTCAGCTAGCGTGCTCAAACTGCTGTCAGCACTATTGAGCATGTCGGAAACTCTTTGAAGAAGCTGTACGTTCAGGCGATTGAAAACATTGTGGATCAATGCATCAATTAGTTCGATCTTTTTCTTGGCGGGTCTGTTTTTAGAAAGATCGTCTGTATTCAGTGTATGAATCTGCGCACTCATTCAGCGTCTCCATTTAAAAAGAAGCCAGTTATTAATCACGCGCTGGTTAAAATTTGAACAGGTCGTGGCAACCAGTATTTTAGTTACCACGCCTGTAAGCGCATATTTAGAGCAAATCTCAGTGATTTACTAGGTGATTTAGGTCATTTAATGAGCTGAAATCCCGGGCTATTGGATTCCAGTGATTTTTTGGACATTTGAGAAACAGATATAAGCAATTGAAATACTTGATATTACTTAATATTTCTTCGCGCTTATAAGCCATTAACATTCGAGGCAAGTTCAAATATAGAGGGAAGTGTTAAGAAAATCAACACAAAAGGCAGCTTTTCCGACAAGCGGTGTAAATAAAATCGAATGGGTGTCGGATATCAAGAATGGGTGTCGAAAACCTGAATCCCGGGATTTACTGAGATGATATGTATTAGTCAGGATTTAATCTGACAGGCTGTGTCATATCTGCTCTAACCATATGAATTTGTTGTGAGTCTACCTGGAAATGCTACAGATATGAACTCTCGCAAAGGCGCCAAGCACGCAAAGGGAAAATCATGAAACGATATTATTTCATGTAACAAAAGATACATGTCACCTTTGCGTTCTTTGCGCCTTAGCGAGAAAAAAATACTACAAACCGCTAAACCAGGCCTGTTTACGCCATGCGAAATCTTACAGAAACTGTCAGATTAAGTCGGAACCTGTACAGATGATACTGATTTAGCGGATTCAACCAGCAATTCCACCATAAGTGGTGATGCGCCAAGATGAGGCGCAATTGTGATATCGATGTCCGGGTGTCGGTTTTTAGCGGCTACAACAAAATCAGGCACGTCCTCGACTACATGCCTGCCTGAGTTCAGAAAATACGGCAGTATGGTGATCCGGGTTGCGCCATCATCGATACAGTTTTCAATGCCTTCAGGGATGGAGGGGGTTGCCAGTTCAAGGAATCCTGCATGCACAATTTTATAATCATCATGACACGAGTCACGTAATTTATCGGCAAGCTCGGTTACTTCGTTATTTGACTGTTGGCGACGGCTGCCATGAGCAACCAGCAGTAGTGCATCCACTTGTTTGTCCTGTTTTATAAGTCGGCGTAATGTTACCTCAGCTCGCCTGGCTTTTTTCCCAATAAAGTATACGGTTGTTTGCCGGCATCTCGTAATCGTACCTCAACAGCATTCCGGCTTGTTGTGCAAGTTTATCCAGGTCCTCGAAATTCCTTATCCCGCTCTCGGGATCCCTGCTCTTAAGCCAGCTATCAAAGCTGGCATTACTGTCACTGGTGTACTGGTTGTCGTAATTAAACGGGCCATACAGCAAAAAACGGCCGCCGCTTGATAACATGGAACCCGCACCGGCAAACATGGCCTCAACATCGGACAAATTCATGATATGGACCGTATTTGCAGAAAATACAGCACCAAACTTTTGTTGCGGCCATGCAGAAGTGGAAACATTGAGTTCTACCGGTGCAGGTGTATTTTCTAGCCCGGCTTCCTGCAGCCACATGTTGATAGCAGCATGTTGTTCGATGCAATCACTGGTATGCCACACCAGGTGGGGTAACTTTTCGGCAAAGTAGACCGCGTGCTGACCTGTGCCGCTGCCGATCTCAAATACGCTAGAGCAATCCTTTAACAAGGGCTGAATTACAGAAAGTATCGGTTCGCGATTTTGATCGCAGGATTCTGCATAGGGTTTCATTTAGAACAGTGGCGAGTGGCGAGTGGCGAGGTAGCAGGTTTCGTGAAAATCAGTCCCTCGTCCCTCATCCCTCGTCCCTTGCCACTTGTTTAGTGATTTTATAACAGGGTATGTATTCCTTGCCCGGCAACTTCATGCGCTGTTGTTCGACAAAGGATGAAAGCAGTTCATCCATGAGCGCCATTATTTCTTTGTCACCATTGATTTCAAACAGGCCATGTTGTTCTATCGCACGAATGCCTTCGTCTTTAACATTTCCGGCCACGATTCCTGAAAAAACACGGCGCAGGTTTGCTGCCAGAAGATGATGGTCCAGGCTGGTGTCAAGCTGAAGGTTGCGCATGTTCTCGTGATTCGGGATAAAAGGTTCCTGGAAAGGCGCATCAATTTTCAGCATCCAGTTAAAGTAGTAAGCGTCATCATTTAGCCTGCGGAAGTCTCTCACAGCATTGATCCCTTCTCTCATTTTGCGTGCGACGCTAACCGGGTCATTAACGATGATTTCATAAAGTTTTTGCGCTTCTTCACCGAGTGTACTGGCAATAAAGCGGTCAATTTCATTGAAGTAGTCTGCTGCAGTTTCCGGGCCGGTAAATATCAACGGAAAAGGGATGTTGTTGTTATCAGGGTGCAGCAGAATTCCCAGTACGTAGAGTATTTCCTCTGCGGTGCCCACGCCGCCGGGAAACACAACGATTCCGTGACCCGTTCGAACAAATCCCTCAAGGCGTTTTTCAATGTCCGGCATGATTACAAGATCATTCACGATCGGGTTGGGTGATTCGGCCGCAATGATGCCTGGCTCGGTGATGCCAAGATATTGTCCTTGCTTGATGCGTTGTTTTGAATGGCCGATAGTTGCTCCTTTCATTGGACCTTTCATCGCGCCAGGACCGCAGCCGGTACAGATATTTAAACCACGCAAGCCCATCTGATAACCGACCTCCTTGGTATAATCATATTCATGACGTGAAATCGAATGACCGCCCCAGCATACAACCAGGTTGGGTTCCAGCCCTGAATGCAGTATCTCGGCATTGCGTAATACGTGGAACACGGCATTGGTAATGCCATCCTGCGTTTCCAGGTCGAAATTGGGATTGTCTGTGATTCCATCGCTGACATAAATTACATCGCGTAAAACAGCAAACAGATGCTCATTGATTCCCTTGATCATCTTGCCGTCGACAAAAGCGATAGCTGGCGCATTTTTTAACTCAAGCTTGATGCCCCGCTCTTCCTGGATTAAACGTATGTCAAAGGACTTGTAGCGTTCCAGCAGTTCTTTACCATCATCAAGACTGCTGCCGCTGTTGAGTACAGCCAGTGAGCAATTACGGAAAAGACTGTACAAACCGCCCTTGCTGGTATCGAGCAGTTTATTCACTTCTGATCGGGATAAAACTTTCAGATGCTTTTTTGGGGAGATGATCGCGTCTATGACGTCATATTTCATATGTTTAATTATTATTGGTTATGTAGAAACTGTCATTCTCTCACAAATTGAACCAGCAGGATTCGGCCGGATCATTTGCCCATCAGTGCTTCGAGCTTGCCTGTTATTTCTTCGCTGTCCCATTCAATAGCGCCGTTGACGCCGTAGACAATATTCCCATCTGTGGCGATAACGAATGTTGCAGGATATACCAGCACATTCCATTTAGCAGAATAACTGCCATCCTCATCGAGCAGAACAGGAAAATTGACTTTGACCATGTTCAGAAACTCGCGAATCTGTTCCGGTTTTTCCGCATAGTTTATTGAAATAAGTTCAAATGGTTTGTCTTTCATGTATTCGCGCAAGCGGTTTAATGCGGGTATTTCCTCGACACAGGGACCACACCAGCTCGCCCAGAAATTTACCAGTGTGACTTTGCCGGTAAAATCTTCTCGTGTGAAACTCTCACCAGAGGCGGTCTTCAAATCGATTTCAATTGGCGCCATGTCGCTGATAAATGGGTTCAGCGTGATATCAAGACTGCTAAATGCCGGTTTGCCGTCAGCCATCAGTTTATTGACTGTTTTTGGGGTCGGTATGCGTTCGAGCATGTGTACAACACGTTCGATTTCTTTCGGCAGTTGTTTCAGCACATTAGAAGTTTCAACAGCGTTGTCTTTAAGATAAAACACACCGGTAACACCTGGCAGGATTTTGAGATAGACTGCAGCGCCTCCAGCCTGCAGTTTTTCCAGTGTTTTATTCAGTTGCCAACGGTTACCACGCCTGCCGGACTGATACAGCATGATTGGAATATTCGTCGAGGATGCAATCGGGTCGTAAACCGGATCCAGTCCGAGTGGCGGTATTTCGCTGTAAAGTTCGGGAGAAAACAGGATGGCGCCGGTAAGGTAGTCGTATTGATCGTTATCAGATTTTGCGGCCTGCATTTGCCATAAGCGGGCACCACGCAAGACCGGTATAGCCGCATAAGAACGAGTCATCAGGGTGACAGATTTTCCTGTTGACTCGTGCGCTTCTGAAATAAGGCCTGCAACATAGCTTCCGTCGAGTGCGCGCAAGGTGTTTGTGCTTTGTGTCAGAAACAGGCTTTCAGCCAGGTCGATATGCCATACCTCAATACCGCGCCTGCTGATCGTTTCTGCAACATCGTATGATCGTTGAAGATCGCCAAATCCGGGCGAAATCCAGATGATCAGATGCTTGCCTTCTGCATTGAAACGAAGCAGAGACAGTTCGGTATCGTGAACCTCAACCGAAATTTCTTCAGCCGCATCGACGCCCCAGCCAGTGCCGCCAAATAGCAGCAGACACAGTGTGGCTAGAGAAGTCTGTATGAAATATCTTGTTACTTGAAGACGCAAAGAAACTGGATGCATGGTACTTAATTATAGGAACATAAATTGTATATTATCATCAGCGAAGATGATCCGAATGCATTTGTCACAGAGGTCTTGTTCGTCTTTTTTACGCAGGAGTGGCATTAGTCGCGAACATAAGTTTAATTGTTTTCAATAACACTTTGTTTCGCCTTGATGGCGAGTTCCGTTGCAAATCACATCCGTGTGATTTGCCGTTACTTCACCCATCCATGGGTTTCGCCCTACGGGCCAGCCTTCGGCTGTTTAAATTTGATCCGGTCAAATTTGTCGGGTCTGCTTCGCAGCACAAATTCATTCCTGATGAATTTGTCTTACAACAGCGAAAGAAAAGTAACCAAAAGAACGCCGCCCCGACCAGTTTGCCCTGCGGGTTCCCTCGCCATTCAACTTTGCCTACGGGCCGTCCGGGCTCTACAGGACTAAATTCGACATCCCTGTCGACCATCTTTTTCATTTTTTGGCCCTACCAAAGCCGAATGTCTCGGCAAACTTCACGGGGAGACTGTCCCTCCCGTCAAGCTCGCCGAAGCCTGTCCTGAGCCTGCCGAAGCGGACAGCTTCACTGATAGGGTCGATTGACCAGGGAAGGTCAATCGAGTCTTGTCGAGCCCGGACGGCGAGTCAAGACGACCCGTTAGACCGTAGCCTGGATGAAGCGCAGCGTAATCCGGGGATTTCC
>Ga0316192_10002506_pt1 | contig 13416 bp, 11 predicted proteins | sample MerIslwburrow_MG_FD_204931 | JGI IMG/M metagenome (GOLD analysis project Ga0316192, IMG submission 204931) | Coastal sediment microbial communities from Maine, United States - Merrow Island worm burrow | ecosystem: Environmental > Aquatic > Marine > Coastal > Sediment | place: USA: Maine...
AAATTAATTGATTTTCTGACATCAGCCAGCGCGACTTCCTGTGGCGTGGTGACAATGATCGCCTTGGCATCGGAAATGGTCTGTGCAACCGTCAACGGTTCATCTCCGGTACCCGGCGGCGCATCGATAACGAGAAAATCAAGATTCCCCCAGTCGATATCACTAATAAACTGCTTGATGGCTGAAAATTTTAACGGTCCCCGCCAGATAATCGCATCATCCTTATTGGGGGTGAAAGATTCAATTGAAATGGCAGTCAAATTTTTCGAGTAACTAATGGGATTGAGTTTTTTATTTTCATTGACCTGGGGCGTGCCTTCCAGCCCCAGCATGCGAGGGACATCCGGACCGTGGAGATCAACATCCATGATCCCTACGTTATAGCCTTTGTCTGCCAGCGCGATGGAAAGATTGACGGATGTGCTGGTTTTGCCGACACCCCCTTTACCGCTCATAACGAGTATCTTGTTTTTTATTTTTCCTAGAGACGCATTTACCGCAATATCCTGGTCCGCCTGCATCTGCTGCGGATTTTTTGGCATATTGCCTTGAATTTCAACCATTTATTTTGCTCCTTTTATTCTATTTTATTAATATCTTAGATTATTTATTTTGCCTGCGGTTTTCCCCGAGGCGGTAAAATTCATTTTCTTTGCAGGCCGGACAGTACTTGGGTCTGCCGCTACCGAACGGCTCTTCCCACTCAAGATTGCAATTGGTGCACTGAAACAATCGCGCCTTGTTGATAATTCGGTAGTTGCCGCCTTCGACGTTGATGGCTTTGCCGTTAATCAGTGCATCGGCCACCGCATTTCGGGCCCGTTGAATGATCCGGCCAAAGGTTGCACGGGAAACGCCCATGCGGCGACCGGCATCTTCATGGGACATCCCCAGCAGATCGGACAATCGAATGGCCTCACGCTGATCAACAGTGAGGCAAACTTCCTCCAGATCGATCATGGGAATGCCCCGGGGTTTGAAATAGCTGATCTCAGGATTAAAAGCGACCATACGGTCTTTTTGTGGTCTTACCATCAAGACTCCTTTATGAGAATATTCTCAAAACAAGAAATTAAATATTACCCGGTACGTTGTCAAGTAGTTTTCCGTCACCAAAAGAATTAAAAGCTTGGCAAAAAAGCGAAGCCGATTGATCTGGTCCGGGAATTCTAATTTCCTGCAGGAAAAATATGGGGGAAAAACAAAAATCGATGATTTGAGGTCTGCTGTCCTTTGATTGTAACAATTTCGATGATAGATTCGATATATACGCTTGCTCTATCTGCTCTAACAGGATATGATTAAAGACAAAAAAATAATGCGGAGAGGGAAATATGGGAAAAAAAAATCGTCTGCTCGTCATTGATGACAGTGTAGAAACCGTGGCCGGACTGCATCACTTTTTCAGCCAGAACTATGACGTCTTTACCGCACCGGACGGCATGGAAGGGTTGAAGTTGTTTGAAACTGAAGAGGAGGGATTTGACCTCGTCATCACCGACCTTGTCATGCCTTATATTAGCGGAGTCGGCGTCATTTCCATCATTAAAAAGAAATATCCGGGGATACCCGTCATCGCCATCACCGGGTGGGGTGAACATCCGGGTGCCCTGGCCACCGAGGCCCATGCGGATATCGTGCTGGAAAAACCCATCGAATTACCGGAGTTGGACAAACTCGTTACGGAACTTTTGGCAAAAAAGTCCTAATCAGATCCAAGTCAGGGGCTTCGCCGGAATTGGAATAAACTATAGTAATTCCAAGATGTTACGGGTACGGATTGCAGGCTTCAATTTTATCGATCAAGGCATGGGGGCGGGGAAACACCGGTTCAGGATGCTCCCGGAGCCTCGGGGCTTGTCTCTTCTTTATCCCTAGCGCAAGTTTTTTCGATCAAGTGATATTTGAGATAAAGGTGCTATCATGCTAAAAGCCAAGGATATCATGACCAGGGACGTCATGACCGTTTCCCCTGAAACGGAGATCACCCAAGCGGCGAAACTGCTCCTGTCAGAGCGGATCAACGGGGTTCCCGTTATCAATCAAACCGGCGAACTGGTGGGAATTCTCTGTCAGAGTGATCTCATCGCCCAACAAAAAAGTATCCCGATTCCTTCACTTTTTACTCTCCTGGACGGTTATATCCCGCTGACCCTTTTAAACCGACTGGACAAAGAGGTTGAGAAAATAGCGGCCACAAAAGTGGAGAACGCCATGACCCCCGACCCGATTACCGTCGACTTGGACACCGACATTGAAAAAGTTGCCTCCCTCATGGTGGAAAAAAATTATCACACGTTGCCGGTTGTCGATGGTGGCAATCTGGTGGGGATCGTTGGAAAAGAAGACGTTTTAAGAACACTGCTATCAGGAACTGGAAAATGAGTAACCGCTTACAATAAGTTGGCATCGACTATTTTCCCCTTTCGGGCCGACATCCCGATTTAGCGGCATCAAAACTACACAATTCGCTGAAGCCGAATATTTGAATGAATCCTTTTGTATTCTGCACCCCACAACACGTTGGAACCTCACTGGTTGCCAAATCCATTCTGCCCTCCACAGTCCGGGCATTGCCAGGTGATAGCATTGCAGGACATGCCCCATATATTAGCTTCCATACAGTCCTGGCAAATACTGAATCCGCACCGGCACTGCCAGCAAAAGGGGAATTCCCTGCCGCAACAGTGGCAAACATAATGGCGCTGTCTACGATATTTTCGTCGATAGGCAGATCGTATTTCCGTATCTTTCATGGTTGTCGTTTCATTGCTTAGCTGATATACACACTGAAAATTTTAATGCAGCCTGCTGACCATGTCAATGAGGGCAGGCGGGTGTTTGGCCTTGGGAACCTAACCCGGATGAGCCTGAAATAACAAATTAAAAGCACCAAATTACAAATAAATTCTAAATTACAATATCCAATTCTCAAATAAGATCAAACGCCAATTATTTGGGATTTCGAATTTTGGTCATTGTGATTTGTTATTTGAAATTTTTTTAATTTCTGAAACCTGAACACTGACACCTGAAACCTTTATTTTCTTAAAGCATATTGCCAGATAAAACCCGATAAGGTCCCAAATGGAAAAAGAAAAGACCATCTATCTCATCGACGGTACTGCCTATATTTATCGCGCCTATCATGCCATCCGGGGGCTCTCCAATTCCAGAGGACTTCCGACCAATGCGATTTTCGGGTTTACCCGCATGCTCATGAAGCTCATGGAAGATCGTTCCCCGCAATATGTCGCCATGTTTTTTGATGCCAAGGGGCCCACTTTTCGCCATGAAATGTATAAAGATTACAAAGCCAACCGGCCTCCCATGCCGGAAGACATGGTGGTTCAGCTGCCTTATATCAAAGAGGTTACCGCAGCATTCAATCTGCCGACGATAGAGATGTCGGGATTTGAAGCTGATGATCTCATCGGGACCGTAGCGCGGCTGGCCGAAAAGGAAGGGTATTCGGTTGTTATCGTCACCGGCGACAAGGATTTTATGCAGCTGGTAACTGATAAAACCGCTATTTGGGACCCCATGAAGGATAGTACCATTGATATTCAATCATTCAAGGAAAAATTCGGGATTGAACCCCACCAGATGATCGATGTTCAGGGACTTTCGGGTGATACGGCCGATAACATTCCGGGAGTGCCGGGCATTGGTCAGAAGACGGCCCTTTCCTTGATTAAAACCTACCACAGCATGCAGCAAGTATACCAAAAACTTGACACCATCACCAAAAAAAAACAGCGTGAAAATCTTGCAGATTTTAAAGATCAGGCTTTTTTAAGCCGTGAGCTCGTTACCATCAACACCAGAGCGCCGGTATCCTTGGATACGGCCAAGTTCAAAGTCACCGCCCCCGAGCGCAAAAAGCTTAGCGCGCTTTTCAAAAACCTTGAATTCAGACAATTGCAGCGGGCATTTCCGGAGCAGACCGATCTTAGCCGTAAAGACTATCATGCGATCATGGATATTGCAGGCCTGCAAAAGTTGATCGCACGTCTTGAAAGCGCCGAACGGTTTGCATTGGATACGGAAACCACTTCAACCAATCCGATGCAGGCCAATCTGGTGGGTTTGTCCTTTGCGGTGTGCGCCCATCAAGCTTTCTATATTCCATGCGCGCACAATTATCTCGGTGCCCCCGAACAACTCGACCGCAAAACCGTGCTGGATCGGCTCAGGCCGGTGCTGGAAAATCCGGAAATCAAAAAAGTCGGCCAGAACATAAAATATGACTGGATGGTGCTGGCGCGCCACGGCATCAACCTTGCGGGTGTCGCCTTTGATACCATGCTGGCCTCCTATCTGCTGGACCCGTCCAAGCGGGCCCACAATTTGGATCAGATCGCGCTGGATTTCCTGGACCACAAAACCATTACCTTTGAACAGGTCGCCGGCAAAGGAAAAAATGCCGTGCTGTTTTCCCAGGTCGCCCTGGACAAAGCCACACCGTACGCCTGCGAGGATGCCGATATCACCCTGATGGCCTATGATGTGCTAAATTCCAAACTCAAGGAACTTGGCTTGGATGAACTGATGGCCTCAGTGGAAATGCCTCTGGTACCGGTTTTAATGCAAATGGAAATGCGGGGGACCGGCCTGGATGTGAGCCGTCTGCATGAATTGTCCGGAGCGTTTAAACAGCAACTCGATGCACTGGAAGGCAGCATATACGGTCTTGCGGGGGAATCATTCAATATCAATTCATCCCAGCAGCTGGGCCGCATATTGTTTGAAAAGCTCAAGCTGCCCATTCAAAAAAAGACCAAAAAGAAAACCGGTTTCTCCACCGATGTGAACGTCCTGACAACCCTGGCCGAATATCATGAATTGCCTGCCTTTATTCTAAAACACCGCACCCTGGCTAAGCTGAAATCAACCTATACCGACGCGTTGATTGACCTGGTTAACCCCCGCACCGGACGTATTCACACTTCATACAATCAGACCGTGACCGCCACCGGGCGCTTGAGCAGTTCGGACCCGAACCTGCAAAATATTCCAATTCGCACCGCAGAAGGTCGCAAAATTCGCAAAGCTTTCATACCTCGCCGGGACTGGCAGCTCGTTTCCGCCGATTATTCCCAGGTCGAATTACGCATCCTGGCCCACTATTCCGAAGATGACATTCTGATAAAAGCATTTATGGAAGATGAGGACATCCATACCCGCACCGCCTGTGAAGTGTTTCAAGTTACACCGGAAGTATTGAGCGCCGAACTCAGGCGGCAGGCGAAGGCCATCAACTTCGGTATCATTTACGGCATGAGTGCTTTCGGTCTTTCTAAACAACTTGAAATCAGCCGGAAGATGGCTCAAACCTTTATCGATCAGTACTTTGCCAGATACAGCGGGGTGAAGCGATTTCTGGAGCAGACCATTGCCGAGGCCCGCGATACACAGCAAACGAGCACCCTTCTCGGCCGCATTCGTATTTTGACGGACATTAACAGCAGCAACCACATCATTCGCCAGGCTGCCGAAAGGACCGCCATCAACACCCCGATCCAGGGCAGTGCCGCCGATCTAATTAAAGTCGCCATGATTCAGGTAAACCAGGCTTTGAACGAAAAAAAATTAAAATCCGCCATGCTGCTGACAGTACATGATGAACTGGTTTTTGAGGTGCCGCCCGATGAGCTGCAGACAGTCACCCGGCTGGTCAAAGACATTATGGAAGGCGTCTGGGAACTTAAAGTACCGCTTAAAATCAACATCGCCCATGGAAACAACTGGGACGAAGCGCACTAAAAAAAGAACAACGAACGTTCGACATCGCACGGCATAAATTCAACGTGCGGTTGTTTATAAAATAATTTAACATTTATTCCAATTTTGAAAACCTGGTCCTCAGGGCCAGTCGAAGATCCCGTCGTCGGGGGTCAGAGACAAAAGGCTCAGCCTTGAAAATAACTCAAAGTTTTAAGTGAGCTAAAGTTCACTTTAGACACTTAGATGTTATAAAGCAAACACCCTCTTTCAGGGAGAAACCAGTGCCGGGCCCTCCCTACGGGCCGGAAGCTGGACCCGGGTATCTACGTCTTCACTGGTTCCAGCCGCAGCCCGCTATTCTGCTTTATCCGGCTGCTCGATAATCTTCATCGAGCCCTTCGTCATTTTTTCCACGGTGCGATAAATATCTTTGAAGGTTTCGTGGAAGCTGCTGGGAGAAATCCTGCCGCTTTCAATAAATTTAACAACGATTTCTTTGGTAGTTCGCAATATTTGTTCGTCGATGGTCGCCATTTCACCGCTCCCCTAATCCGGACAAACCGGGATTGACGATATAAGATTTAGGGCTTAAGTATATTTCTATAATGAATCTGGACTGTTACTAAAAATATGAACGGGTGTCAAGGCATTCGGCCCGATTAACGGGAACCGTCTACCTCAACCCCAACTGATTCAGATGGAAGCGATTTGACATCCCGATCAAAATTTCTTATTAGAATGAACTGCCCCGCGGCAAGCCGCGGAGTATCATTCAACTGATTTTGTCGATTTTACCGCAGCAAGCTGCGGGAAATTAGACCCTAAAAAAGATTAAAATGATTCCATTCAATTCAAACCAACGCCCAGTTTATATTCGCTTATTTGCCGGAACATTGATACTGTTCACTGGTTTTATAATCTTCATCGGTTGCGCTACCACCCAGACAGTGGTGCAAAAAACAACCAAAACGGTCACTCGGGCCACCCGGGATATTAGCCGCAAAATAGTCCTGTCCGATGAGGATTTAAAAAGGAAGGTGGGCATGTTCAACTTTGAAAACAACACCTTGCAGAAAACCCAAAATTTTCAGGAAATTTTTCACAAAGGCCTGCCTGAATATTTGATCGACCAATGTCCGGGCATTCTTCTGTTAAACCCGGCGGCCGGTGGACTTCTGAAGGCCTTGAAGGAACCGCCCAAATTAAAATCCGGTCTTATCGATGGTTATGCCTTGACAATTCTCGGTCGGCAGCTCGGGCTAAACGCTGTCGTTACCGGCAGCCTGGAAGACATCCGCATCATCGATGAATTGCAGGGGGTGCTGTGGGCCAAGGACACCCAACACCTGTTGCAGGTGTTTATTCGGGTGGAAGTTTTTGACACCCGGACGGCTACGAAAATTCTTGATGATACATTTGATCGCCAGATCGAAATCGACGATCTTGAATATCGGATGATTCAGGAAAGTGAACAAATCAAATTACCAGAACTCAATGAGACCTTGAACCGACTGCTGACCGATGTCGGCGAGAGTATTTGCGACGCCATCAGGGATCAGCCCTGGGATGGATTCATTACCGAAATTGATAGCGACAGGTATGTCATCCCATCGGGAACCGAAGTGGGTCTTGAACCCGGAGATATCCTTGAAGTATTCGACGGCAGCCGAATTATGGAAGGGGTCGGCGGTCAGCACTTTTTCATACCGGGTCTGAAAATCGGTGAAATTGAGATCGTCGCCATCACCGAGGACAGGCTGGAAGCTAAACTGGTTTCGGGAGAGGACATCCAGAAAGGAAGTACGGTGCGGCGGAAATAGATTGTGACACCTGGAAAATTTGGGTCCTTATATCTGATGCTTTACGTTTTTATGTCAAAATAACAAAATACAATCAAATCACAATAAACAAAAGACAAATAACAAACAAATCACAATGGCTAAAATTCAAAATTCCAAAACAGCGGTTCCTGATCTTGTTTAAAATTGACTATTCCGTAAAAAGTCTAAATTCTCAAATTACGATCCCATAACTTATTGAAATTATTAGGCCCGAAATGAGAAAATTGACAATATTCGGACTTTTTACGAGACCATCAAAATTGGATATTGTAGTTTGGAATTTATTTGTAATTTGGTGCTTCTAATTTGTAATTTCCTGATTACCCGGGTTAGGTGAATGTATCTTGATACGCTTTTATAAGATCAAGGCCCTCCCGTTCAGACGACAGCTGTTTGAGCGCGTCACGGAATTTACTGCTGTTGCGCATTCCCCGGGCAAACCAGCCCAGGCGACTCCGCATCATTCTGCAAGCCGCCTCTTCACCGATATAATCCACGGACGCTTTAAAATAATGGGTCATAATATCGAACCGCTGGCTGAGACCCTCCCGAGCTGGCTCTTCACCATTGATGCGTGCCAGCACCCGGGAGAAAATTGCGGGGTGCCCGATAGCCTTTCGGCCGATCATGACGGCATCACATCCGGTTTCTTCAAGCATTTTCAGTGCATCACGTGCTGAAACGATGTCACCGTTGCCGATGACGGGTATGCCGACGCTTTTCTTAACAGCTGCAATAATGGACCGATCGGCCTGTCCCCTGAACAGTTGACCGGCTGTTCGAGGATGGACCGCAATGGCATCCACGCCGCAGTCTTGTGCAATGCCGGCGATGTTGAGGGCCTCCCGGCCGGATGCATCCCAACCGCTTCTGATTTTGATGGTCAGCGGTATGCGAATGGCTTTGCGTACCGCTGCAAGCAAATCTTTGGCCTGATCCGGGGTTTTCATGAGGGCCGCACCGGAGCCGGTTTTGATCACCTTGCGAACCGAACAACCGAAGTTGATATCGACAATATCGGCGCCTTTGGATTCGACGATAGCGGCCGCCTCAGCCATGATGCCGGGGTCCGATCCGAATATCTGAACGGAAAGCGGCTTTTCTTCCGGGGCACTGTTCAGCATCTGTTCAGTTTTGCCGGATTTGTGAACCAGCCCATTGGCACTGATCATCTCCGAACAGACCAGGCCGCAGCCGGCCGCTTTGGCTAAAAGGCGAAAGGGTAAGTTGGTAATGCCTGCTAAAGGAGCAAGAATGACGTTATTATCTAAGGTGAGGTTGCCGATTTGCATGGGCTTTCGCCGTTTGTTGTCTGTTGTTTGATGTAATCCTTTATGTTTTATATAAGGAGATCAGCAGCCTTTCTACCATAGCAACGGACAACTGACAACCGGCAACGAACGCTTCCGGATTAAGAACCCCTGGGTTGAAGCCATCACATATTTTCGTTCGGCCGTATACACCTCATCTTCCACCAGGCCCGGAAGCCGGATTCGCGTAACAAAACAGACAGTTGTGATAGCACGGTTGCAGACCGTATGATCCAATATCAGTCGATAAGGTACATCCACAGCCGGCTTTGACCCGTTGGCCGGCATCTTTTTTGAGAGAGGGCCCGCCACCGAATAATTTCTGAATAAGGTCACCGGGAATGCAGGAACTTGCGGTTATCGACGAACTCCGGGGAATCGCCTCCAACAGCTCTTTTTCGCAGCAAACGGATAGATGGATGTTTGTGCCGGCAAGTTTCTTTTTCATTCCATTTACAATTTCAACTTTTTTTTCAAGCGGCGGATCAATGAATGCAAACCCGGGCCGGGTAGAGAGCCGCCTGCGAATTTTGGGGTAATGATCCATGAAACTGGTAATGCACCGCACAATTTTACATTCAGCGGCCTTTTCGGCGATGCCGGAAAAGTCGTGCAGATTATCCTGCAACAGGCCCACCCCCGTTTTAAAAAAACAAAGCGGATCAAATCGCCAGTTTATCGTGTCGGGCCCAAATCGTCGACACAGGTGTTCAAGCTGGTCGAGACGCTGCTTTAGCGGCGGCACACCAGGCTCAAGACTGGTGCAAGCCGAGTTGATGGTAAAATTGAAAAATAGATGATGCCCTTGTTTAAGTAGTTGTTCCCCGTAACTTTGGTCAAGAAACGGCCCAAAATTTTTTGACCAGAATACGATCGTGTGGACCTTATCCGGCGTTGCCGGGACAATGGAAACGCGCTGGTTAAAGGGGTTTGTGACCTCAAAAAATTCCCTGCTAATCTGCGCCATGAACCAGGGCATGTAAAACGCCGGGATATCGGTCCGTCTGGAAGCGGAAATAATAATCTTGTAGGGCCTGTAAGCGCTCACAGGTTTTTCTTAATATCCTTCAGTGATATTACCTTCGCCGTGCCGGCCTCTTCGCCGGGGCCATCCATCTCATCCTGTTTGTCAATCAATTCCGCAGACTCCGGCTCATCCGGGACCACCACTTTTTCCAATCGCATGCGCTTGCCATTCATGGTAAATTCGTTTCCGTCAATATAAACATCCCGCAATATCCAGGTAACAAGCTGGGGAGGGATTTGCAGCAGGAGCAGCTTGACGTGATACCAGTCGGGTTTGGAATCCGGTAAAATGCTTTCAATCCTGGCAAAGCTAAGAGGATTGTCTTCAAAGTAAATGAGTACAAGATCATTTTCTGTGGGGATATGTTTATTCATAATGAATTCTATTTTTTATAATCTTTAAGTTCGCTTAGAACATTAGGAGTTTTAAGATGGTATCCTCTCCATCCTCCCTACCGACAAATCATGCAGCGGAATGAGGATGTCTGCCATCTGTTTGATTTTCTGGATGGAATCATAAGCTTCGGTGAGATCGATATGCACCCCGGGAGCGATGGCCGGTCCGGTTTTGGGAAAATTCCGATCATTGCAGCAAAATCCCGTGATAATCGCCCGCCCACCGCTGGTATGGACGGCTACGGACTGTCCACCGACCGAGTGTCCGGGTGAAAGAATGACATCAATGCCGTCGAGGATCTTGGCGTCACCATCGATTTTGATAACATTATTTTCATCCAGGACATCCGGGTAATACCGATGATCAACCGGATGAGGATTTTGCATGAACTCGTATTCTCTCTTTTGAACGTACACCTGGGCATTGGTACATAGGTAGTCGTTTTCGCAATGGTCGTTGTGCAGGTGGGTATGAATTATAATATCAATATCTTCAGGTCTCAGATTTAGTGTTGACAGGGCGTCTTCGAATTCGAGGATCTTAAACCCGCATTCTTCCTCAGCACCATCCGGCACGACAAATTGTTCCAGTCCGGTGTCCACCAGGATGTTCTTATCGCCGCCTTTTAAGTAGAACACATAGATAGGAAGATAGATCCGTTTGCCGTAGTCACGCAAATAGGTCATCACACCTTGATCGGTTTCATTGATTCCCACCACCAGCGGATGGATTGTGTATGCCTGCATTTCAGCCTCCTGTGTTGGGCGTAGAGCAGAGGGCACGGTCCGGGGAGCAGGTGTAAAGCGCATTGATACGAAACTGAACAGCTATAATAGATGCGAAACCCTATTTTATCGGGAAACCCTAAATTCCGAACATCTGACCCGTGGACGGTTAATTCAAAAAGATATTGAATTTTTTAATTTTAATCAATAAAAACCTTTTAGTAATGATATCGTTGGCTGGATGGACGGTTTATCGGTTAAAATTCAGAACTACTGATGTGTCGTAAAATCGGATGCAACAGAAATGTCAGTGATCGCGTCAACAATACTGAAGTTGGGCGTATAGTTCTGAATTTTATTATTTATTTTTGATAAAACCTTTTGCACCTTGAATTTACGCTTATTTTTACTACAAATTTTGTAGATTGTTTCGATACCAAGGCCTCCCGAGAAATATTCACGATTGGGGTCAGGAGCCCTGAAATTGGATAGGAAAAAAATTCGATATGTGAGTCTGAATGCAATCTTTCCAGGATCTTATCGCACAAATTGATGGGCTTTTCCATTCCCGGTCGGTGGCGGTTGTCGGCGTGCCCCGGGGGATGAAAACCGGCCGGGTCTTTTTAACCGCTCTGCTGGATCAGGGTTATAGTGGTAAAATTTATCCGATAAACCCCCTGGCTAAAGAAATCGACGGCCTCAAAACTTATAAGCGGCTATCAGACATTCCGGATCCGGTGGATCTGGCGATTGTATTGGTGCCGCATCAAAAAACCCTTGATGTGATTCGGCAATGCGTTGCTAAAGGTGTGAAAGGGGCGGTGCTGTTTACAGCCGGGTTCAGAGAAACCGGAACCAAAGAAGGGCAGGCCTTAGAGGAGTCGCTGGTTCGAGTGGCACGTTCCGGCGGTATGCGCCTGATCGGTCCGAATGGTATGGGACTTTATTGCCCGAAAACCGGCCTCTCTTTCTTTCCCCAGGTGTCAAGAGATCCCGGACCGGTAGGAATTATTTCTCACAGCGGTTCGTTGGCCAATATTTTAGGTATGATTGCCGGTCAGAAAGGCATTTGTTTCAGCAAGGTGATCAGCTCCGGGAATGAGTGCGACCTGACGGCAGCGGATTTTTTAACATACCTGTGCAACGACACCGATACCGGCCTGATCGGTGCATATATCGAGGGGGTCAAAAACGCACCATATTTCCTCGATGCCCTGCGACATGCTGCCTTGAAAAAACCGGTTATCATGTGGAAGGTGGGGTTGACCGCCGAAGGTGCAAGGGCATCTGCATCTCACACGGGGGCCATGACAAGCGCGCCGAATATCTGGCAAGGGGTATTGCAGCAGACAGGCGCCATTCCGGTGGTGGGATTCGAGACTCTGGTGGATGCCCTAATGGGCTTTTCTATGCTGCCGTCGAATCCGGGAAATCGCATGGCTATCATTTCCGGCCCGGGTGGTCTGGCAGTATCGGCGGCTGAAGCCTGCGGCCGGGAAAGGATCAGGCTGGCCGATCTTTTGCCCGAAACCCGAATCGGGCTTGCACGTTTGATATCCGATTCCGGCACCAGTCTGCTTAATCCGATCGATGTCAGTCTTTCGGCGCATTTCGATCTCGACATTTTTTTTCAATCCGTTCGAACAGTAGCGGCCGATCCGGGAGTTGATGCCATCATTGTCATTGGATGCGGTCTGTCGCCCGAAACCAACAAATTATACGCAGAAGGTTTAATTCGCGCCTACCGCGATTGCAAAAAACCCATCATAGCAGTAAAAATCCCCGGTTTTGATCTCAAATACGCTCAACTGTTATGCCGGGGCGGGATTCCTTTCTTTGATTCCGCCGAGCGTGCCGTTCATACCTATGCGCTTGCCGTGAGATATCAAATCTGGCTGAAGAAACAATTCTGACTCAACTAACCGCGCAGGTCGACACATTTGGTCAAACAATCGCTACGCAAGGAGAAAAAAAAATTCTTAATTTTTTGAGAATTTGGCCGATATAATCTTATAATTTTAAAAATCCCTTTTTAATCGAATTAAATGCACAGAGGTGAACCTATGAAACATAAGTCCGTTATATTCGCTTTTTTCATTGGCCTGTTGACAATTATCGTTTTGGTCGGCGCACCAGCCGCGGGGACTGCGCAACCCATATCGGCAGATTTAATAACCAATTCCACCGGGGAGAGTGTCAGCCAAAAAAATGATGCCGACTATTGGTTTGACAAAGGTGCCCTTTGCGCCACCTACGGAAATGATCCAGCCGCCATTAAATATTTCCAAAAAGCCATCGCCCTCGACCCGCAAAGAAGCGATGCCTATTTTGAACAGGGCGTTTCCTACGGCCAATTGGAAGATTTTTTCAAAGCCATTGCTTTAATTAAC
>Ga0316192_10002517_pt1 | contig 13389 bp, 5 predicted proteins | sample MerIslwburrow_MG_FD_204931 | JGI IMG/M metagenome (GOLD analysis project Ga0316192, IMG submission 204931) | Coastal sediment microbial communities from Maine, United States - Merrow Island worm burrow | ecosystem: Environmental > Aquatic > Marine > Coastal > Sediment | place: USA: Maine...
CTGAAATCACCGACGATTTTGGCAAGCTACGCAAAGTGCGTTTATTAAGTTGGGTGTCTGGACGTGTTTGGAGTAGTGTAAATCCCCAATTAAACGATTTACGTTTTAGTTTAGGAGAACAATGTGGTTTACTGACTAAAGCGTTACAAGGATTTGACCATATTGAAGCACATCGAGAATTTGTTTGGGATGTAGCACAAGCTATTTGGACTAAAGAGCATAAAAATTTGTTCAATAATAAAGAAAAAGAAATTATTGAATATTTTCAAAATCAATTTGAAGCGTCACAAACGGAATACAAAAAGCTTCGAAGATCTGTAGTTCACAATGATGCTAACGACAATAATGTAATTGTATCTTCAGAGTTAATTAATCCCAAAGTTTTCGCAGCAATTGATTATGGTGATGCCATAAAAACTCAAATTATTAATGATGTTGCTATTTCTTGTGCATATGCCATAATGAATCACAACGATCCATTAGATGCAGCATTACCAATAGTAAGAGGTTATCACTCTACTTTTCCCTTGCAAGAAGAAGAGTTAGCACATTTGTACAATGCGGTTGCGATGCGATTGGTGATTTCAGTTACAAAATCTGCTATCAATAAAATTGAAGAGCCAAATAATGAATATTTACTTATTAGTGAAAAACCTGCATGGGAAGTCCTTAAAAAATGGAGAAAAGTAAGTGAGGATTTTGCTCATTTCAGTTTTAGAAGTACCTGTGGATTTAATCCACATCCAAATCAAGATAAATTCAACGATTGGGTAAAAAATAAAAGTTTTGAAGTTTCAAAATTGTTCCCAGAAGTCAACAGCAACGACATTCAACATATAGATTTAAGCGTTTCCAGTAAATGGACTGGTCATCAACATGATTTCAATGACTTGGATCTATTTCAATTCAAGATTGATAAATTTCAAGCCGAACATCCCGATAAAGTTATTGCAGGTGGTTATTTAGAGCCTCGTGTCCTCTATACATCTTCCGCTTATGATAAAACCGGAAATTCTGGTAAGGAAAGTAGAACCATACATTTAGGTATCGATTTTTGGTTTCCTCCTCATACGGCAGTGCATGCTATGTTTGATGGTGAAGTGGTCACTGCAGTTAATGACGTTGGTGATAAAGAATATGGTGGATTACTAATTTTAAAACACACATTTGAAGATTTCGAACTCTTCACGCTTTATGGTCATAATACAGTTGCCAGTGTATTGCAACATGAGGTTGGTGACATCATCAAAGAGGGAGAAAAAATATCAGAATTAGGAAACTATCCTGAAAACGGAAATTGGGCACCTCATCTTCATTTTCAAGTGATGTTAACTATGTTAGATTACAATATCGATTTTCCTGGGGTCACATACTACAATCAACTCGATGTGTGGAAAAGTTTGTGTCCTGATCCTAATTTATTATTTAAATCAGAAGCACTTCAGAACAACAATAATATTTCAAATGAAGAATTAATCAATTATCGGAAACAACATCTTGGTAAGAGTTTAAACTTACAATATAAAACACCTATTAAAATGGTTAGAGGTGCCGGTCAATATTTGATTGATCAATTTGGTCGACAATATTTGGATACTGTCAACAACGTTGCTCATGTAGGCCATGAAAATTATAATGTTATCAAAGCTGGACAAGAGCAAATGGCGTTAATTAATACAAATTCGCGCTATTTACATGAAAACATAAATGCATTAGCTCAAGAACTCATAGAAACTTTGCCTCCAGAATTAAACGTCTTACATTTTGTAAATTCCGGAAGTGAAGCTAACGAATTAGCAATTAGAATGGTAAAGGCAGCCACTGGCGAACGCGATATTATTGCTTCGGAAATGGGTTACCATGGTAATACAAATATGTGTGTTGATATTAGCTCCTATAAATTTGATGGTAAAGGCGGAAAAGGAGTACCAGAGTTCACCCACATATTTCCTTTACCCGATGTTTTTAGAGGTAAATTTAGAGGTGTTAATACTGGCGAGCAATATGCCGAAGAAGTCCAGAAGCAAATTGACATCGTTCATAAAAAAGGTCGTGGCGTTGGTGCTTTTATTATTGAGCCCATTATTAGTTGTGGAGGACAAATAGAACTACCTGAAAGATTTTTAGCCAAGTCTTACGAAAATGTAAGAGCGGTTGGCGGACTTTGTATTTCAGATGAAGTACAAGTTGGCTGTGGACGCTTGGGGAAAACATTTTGGGGTTTCCAATTACACAAAGTCGTTCCTGATATAGTAACTATTGGTAAACCTTTAGGCAATGGTCATCCATTGGCAGCTGTAGCCTGTACGCAAGAAGTGGCCGATAAATTTGCTAATGGGATGGAGTATTTCAACACTTTTGGAGGTAACCCAGTGTCTTGTGCTATTGGTACCGAAGTTTTAAGAACTGTAAAACATGAAGGGCTCCAGGAAAATGCATTAAACGTTGGTGAGTATTTGAAAGATGAATTGAAAAAATTAGTTAAGGAGTTTACAATTATTGGTGATGTTCGTGGTCAAGGATTATTTCTGGGTATTGAGTTGGTGGATGATGATCTAAATCCATTAGCAGCTAAAACCGATTATCTAATAAATCGAATGAAAGATTACGGCATATTAATGAGTTCTGATGGTCCAGACCATAATGTGTTAAAAATTAAACCTCCTTTGGTATTTACTAAAGAAAATGCAAAAGAGCTTATTTTCTATTTACGTAAAATTTTTTCCGAAGATTTTATGCGCTCAATTAACTAAAAATTACTAAATAATGAAATTACTATATCTCCTAATAGGTCTATTTTTAGTTATAAGCTGCAAACAAGAACCTTTGCAAGAAGTGGCTGAACAAACTTATCATTATAACCATAAGAAATATGAAGAAAACAAATTAGCTCCTCGAGCTACATTCTTTGCTTCTGAAGATCGTAATATTGATGAAAAAGAAAACTCAAAACGATTTATGAGTTTAAATGGCGATTGGAAGTTTCATTGGACAAAAGACCCCAAACAACGTCCTACTGCTTTTCAAAATGAAAGCTTCGATGACTCTGATTGGACAAATATACCTGTTCCAGCAAATTGGGAAGTGGAAGGTTTTGGACATGCAATTTATTTAGATGAACGTTATCCATTTACAACCAAATGGCCAGAAGCACCAAAAGATTATAATCCAGTAGGCACTTATCGAAAAGAAATCCATTTGACTAAAGAGTATTTAAATCAAGACATTGTTCTCCATTTTGCAGCCGCTAAATCAGCAATGTATGTATATATTAATGGCGAATATGTAGGTTATACACAAGGTAGTAAAACACCTGCTGAATTCGACATCACAGAATTTGTAAAGAAAGGTAAAAATTTAATTGCTTTACAGATGTTTAGATGGAGTGATGCGAGCTATTTAGAAAGTCAAGATATGCTTCGTATGAGCGGTATTATACGAGATGTTTATTTATACACGAAACCTAAAATTTTCATATCAGATTATCACACCAATACCAATTTAGATGACAAATATGTCAATGGTATTTCTCACAACACGGTTTCAATAACTAATAATTCTACCTCTTCTGCAAAAAGACAAGTGCTTTTAGAAATTCTAGATGGTGAGAATTCAATATTTACTGATTCTAAAACGATAGATATTCCTGCGAATAATGTAATTGAAATTTCTTCAGAAACACTAATTAAAAACGTTAAACAATGGTCTGCTGAAAAACCTGACTTATATATACTTAATATTTCATTAACTGATGAAGTTAATCCAAATAATAATCAATTTATCAAAAAAAATATTGGTTTCAAACGCGTAGAAATTAAAAATTCACAAGTACTCTTTAACGGAAAGGCCATATATATTCGTGGTGTAAACCGTCATGAAACAGATCCTTTTACCGGGCATGTAGTTTCTAGAGTTTCCATGGAAAAGGACATCAAATTAATGAAGCAAAATAACATTAATGCAGTACGTTCTTCACATTATCCAAACGATCCTTTTTGGCTAGATTTATGCGATAAATATGGTTTATATGTTATTGATGAAGCGAATATTGAAAGTCACCCACTAGCCATAAACGAAAACACGCAGATAGGTAATGAAATGAGTTGGTTGCCAGCGCATATGATTCGCACACAACGTATGTATTACCGCGATAGAAATCATCCTTCAATTTATTCTTGGTCTTTAGGAAATGAAGCTGGTGAAGGTGAAATTTTTAAAACCACATACAAATGGTTAAAAGAAAATGACAAAAATCGTATTGTTCAATATGAACCCGCTGGAAAAGATGACTATACTGATATTTATTGTCCGATGTACCCAAAACCGGAATACTTAATCAATCATGGCAAATCTGATTCTGATAAACCTTCTATCATGATTGAGTATGCACATGCCATGGGAAATTCGGTTGGCAATTTACAAGAATATTGGGATATAGTTGAAACTTACCCGAACCTGCAAGGCGGCTATATTTGGGATTGGGTAGATCAATCCTTGGAATACAAAAACGCAGATGGCCTGCCATATTTAGCTTATGGTCAAGATTATCATCCAGAATTACCAACCGATGGTAATTTCTTAAATAATGGCCTGGTGGATCCTTATCGTAATCCTCATCCCCATCTATCAGAAGTTAAAAAAGTATATGAGCCAGTACAAATAGATTATTTAGGAAATGGTATTATTGAAATTGAAAACAAAAACTTCTTTACCGATTTATCAGATAAAGAATTACGATTAAAGCTTATTGTAGATGGGATAGAAAACACCCTAACATCTAAAAGTGATTTAGATATAGCACCTCAATCAAAAATAAAGATGTACTTTGAAGAAATTCCTAATACATTTATTCCCGAAAGTGAATTTATTTTAGAAGTTAGTTTAATTCAGAAAGAAACGACAGAATGCCTACCAAAAGGTCATGAAATTGGCTGGGACCAATTCGTGCTTAATCAAGGTGTAAGAGTATTAGCTTCTTATCCTGATATAGTTAATTTAAACATAGCCACATATGAAGAAACTTTTACTATTAAGAATAACAAAACTTCTTTAATTATTGATTCCAAATCTGGTGAAATTTCATCATGGTATTTCAATGGAAAAGTAATTACTTCTCAAGCCATTAAACCTAATTTTTGGCGCCCACCTACCGATAATGATTTAGGAAATAATATGCATAAATGGGCGAAAATTTGGCAAGATGCTACTTACAATTATTCTGCAAAATTAATCGAAAATCCTCAAAAAGATAAAAATGGGGTTTCCTTTAAAGTTCAATATCTTCTTCCAAATGATGAAGCTAACGTATCTGTATGTTATTTTATTCGCAATGATGGAACTTTAAAATTAGATTATTCATTCACTCCTAATAGAAAGAATTTGCCAAACATTCCTCGATTAGGAATGTATGTTGTGTTACCAAATAATTATACGAAAATATCCTGGTATGGTAATGGCCCTGAAGAAAGTTATTGGGATAGAAAAACTGGTGTTAAAACTGGAATTTATTCAGGAAAAGTCAAGGAAGAATTTCATAGATATCCACGTCCACAAGAAACTGGAAATAAAACGGATATTAGGTGGGTTAAAATAGCCTCTAATGAAATTACTTTAAAAGCTCAAAGTAATCAGTTTTTAAATACAAGTATTTGGCCTTTTACAATGAAAGAATTAGACTTTAGTAGTGATGATGGTGCTGCTTCAGCTTCCGGATTAGTAACTCTAACAAAAAAACATGGAGCTGATATTAAAATTGGTGATACCGTGCAATGGAACATCGATTTACTGCAAATGGGCATTGGAGGAGACACATCTTGGGGGCGCCTGGTTCATGATGAATACACAGTTAAACCAAAAACATATCGATATTCATTTGTAATAACTCCACAATTAAATATATGAATCATAGGCGTAAGTTATAAGGTCATATCTAAGAAATAAATGATGAATAATGTATATTATGTCTTTAATAAAAAACTAATTTTATAGAAAAGAATCCATACATGTCAAATAATATTAATAGTAAGAAAAAAATTGTTTCCCTGGCTCCCGGAAGGATTTGTCTTTTTGGAGATCATCAGGATTATTTAGGCTTACCGGTTATTGCATGTGCCATTGACAGAACAATAAAATTAACTGCGGTTCAAAATTCGTCCAGCGTTTTTAAATTGAACATGTTAGATATTGATGAAATAAAAAATATTGATATCAACGATACTTTCCCTGTTTTAGAACCGAGAGATTATTTTGCTTCCTCTTTACGGGTTCTTAGAAGGCATGGATGTATCCCCTCAGTTGGATATGATATTACCATCACTGGAAATATTCCAATAAATTCAGGCACATCAAGCTCATCAGCCTTATTAATAGCGTGGATTAAATTTTTAGTCGAGGCTTATGGCGTAAATGATGCAGTGACCCCAGAATTTATTTCAGAAATTGGCCATGCCTCTGAAGTGTTGGAACACGGTGAGCCGGGTGGCATGATGGATCATTACAGTATTGGAGTTGGTCATATTGTTCATATCAAAACGAGTGAACCTTATGTTTGTAGTGTTATCGGAACCCGAATGAAAGGCCTCATCTCAGGAGTATCAGGTGTCCCTAAAGAAACAATCGGAGTTCTTGGAGATCTAAAAGGCAATGCTTTAATGGCAATAGATATAATAAGGCAAAATTTTCCAGATTTTGATTTGCATAATACTGAGGTTATAGACTTAAAGAAATACACAACTTTTTTGCCTGATCAATTAATTCCATATTTTGAAGGAGCCATTAAAAATCATCATTTTACGAAAGAGGCATTAAAAGAATTTAAAAAACCAAAACTGGATTTAAAAAAGATTGGAGAATTAATGAACGGACATCACGCTGTATTAAGAGATCTATTAAAAATTACTGTTCCAAGAATTGACGATATGATCGATGCTGCATTAGAAGCGGGTGCCTATGGGGCAAAAATTGTTGGTTCTGGTGGTGGAGGTAGTATAGTGGCTATCGCAGAACCAGAGAATGAAGAACAAGTAATTAAAGCAATAAAAGCTGCGGGTGCAAAAGAAGCTTATTCAGTTTCTGTCGATCCGGGAGCGAGAATATTATAATTGATAAACATCAAAGAATCAATAATGCATACTAATTTGGTAATATTAGCAGGCGGGGCATCTTCAAGGATGAAAAAGGAAAATTCAAACCCTGATATAAACAAAGAAGAGGTCGCACAAGCTAACGAACGAAGTAAAGGGCTTATTGGAGTGGGTCCAGACAATAGACCTTTATTGGACTATTTGTTGTACAATGCCAAAAAAGCAGGATATAAAAATATATATATCATAATAGGCGAACAAGGCGGATTGTTTAAAGAGTTTTATGGGAAAAAACAAAAGGGAAATAACTTTAAGGGTCTAACTATATCGTTTGCCATACAATACATCCCGAAGGGAAGAAAAAAACCATTTGGAACTGCAGATGCCTTGCTTCAAGCTGTCGAGCAATATCCGGAATTAAAATCCGAATCCTATACGGTTTGTAATAGTGATAATTTATATTCCCTTGAGGTCTTGTATAAATTAAGGGAAACTAAAAGTCCAAACGCATTTATTAGTTATGACAGAGATACCTTAGACTTTTCATCTGAACGGATTTCACGTTTTGCTTTAACTAAACTAGACGAAAATAATCGTTTACTGGATATAATTGAAAAACCTTCATCGACCATCGTTGATAATTATAGAGATACTCAAGGTAAATTAAGAGTAAGTATGAATATCTTTAAGTTATCGGGTCAAATGGTCTATAAATATTTGAGAAATTGCCCCATTCATCCTGAAAGAAATGAAAAAGAATTACCTTCAATGTTATTAAACTTATTGAAAGATTATCCAAATTCGGTAATAGGTATTCCTTTTTCTGAACATGTGCCTGATCTAACAGAAAAAAAAGACATTGCAGTGGTAAAAGAGTATTTAAAAAATTTCTATCCTCAATTAAACTGGAACGAAAACTGAATAAATTATAAAAAAACACCCATGAAAAAATATATTTTATTTACCCTTTTAGTAATAATAATAACGAAATCATTGGTTGGACAAGAAAGTACTCCTTTTTGGTTAGACGAAAGAATTAATGAGGAGAACCGTGAACCAATGCATGCTTCATATTTTGTATATGAAAATGAAGAATTAGCATTAAAGAATGATTGGCGCGCATCTAATAATTATATAGATCTGAATGGATTGTGGAAATTTAAATGGGTAGAAAAACCGGCGAACCTACCTGAAAATTTTTTTAAAACCTCATTCAATGATTCAGCGTGGGATGATTTTTCAATTCCGGCAAATTGGGAGGTAAATGGTTATGGTTACCCCATTTATGTGAATCAACCTTATGAGTTTGAAAATTTAATAGATATAAACCCTCCTCTTGTTCCAACAAAATATAATCCCACGGGCGTTTATCGGAAAGAAATTGTTATAAATAAAAAGTGGTTACAAAAAGAGGTTTTTCTACATGTAGGTACAGCCAAATCAAACCTGAAAGTTTGGGTAAACGGAGCGTATATAGGTTATGGTGAGGATGGTAAATTACCACAGGAATTTAATATCTCCAACTTCATAAAAGAGGGTAAGAATAATATCACTATGAAAGTAATGAGATGGAGTGATGGGTCATATTTAGAATGCCAGGATTTTTGGAGAATGAGCGGCATCACCAGAGATTCATACCTCTATTCAAGGAATAAAATGCATCTAAGAGATTTTGAACTAATTACGGAGTTGGATGATACACATTCCGATGCAACTCTAAAAATTGTAACTTCTTTCTCAAATGCAACAAAAAATAATAAATACACTCTTGAAATTCTTCTCAAAGACGACTCAATTATTATTGCCAGCAAAGAATTAACCATAAATGAATTAGTAAATGATCCAATGGTTAAATTTTCTGTGAAAAATCCAAAAAAATGGTCTGCAGAAACACCTCACCTATATACAGTAAACTTTATTTTAAAGGATAAAAAAGGGGAAACACTAGAAGTAATTCCTCAAAAAGCAGGTTTCAGAAAAATAGAAATTACCGGAGGGCAGCTTTTGGTCAACGGACAGCCAGTTTACATAAAGGGAGTTAACCGTCATGAGACCGATCCTGCAACAGGGCAAACAATTTCAAAAGAAAGAATGGAACAGGATATTAAAGTGTTGAAAGAATTTAATATCAACGCGGTTAGGACATCCCACTACCCTAACGATGATTATTTCTATGAATTATGCGACAAATATGGTATTTATGTAGTGGGTGAAGCGAACATAGAATCACATGGCATGGGATATAGAATTACCAAAACCTTAGGAAACAAACCTTCATGGGAAAAAGCACATCTGCAGCGTATGCAACGTATGGTGGAAAGAGACAAGAACCATCCTTCAATTATTATTTGGAGTATGGGTAACGAAGCTGGAAATGGGTATAATTTTTACAGAGGTTATTTATGGATCAAAGATCGTGACCCATCTAGACCCATACAATATGAAAGAGCAACGGCGGCTGCATGGACCGGTAAGGATATGAAATTCGATTGGAATTCTGACATCATAAGCCCTATGTATAGCCCGCCTGATGGAATGGAAGAATATATTAAGGAAAACCCTAACCCAGATCGGCCATTCATTCAGTGCGAATACGCCCATGCAATGGGGAATTCGTTAGGAAACTTTAAGGAATATTGGGATCTTATAAGAAAACATGATAATTTTCAGGGTGGCTTTATCTGGGATATGCTCGACCAGTCAATTTATAAAACAAAAGAAGATGGAACAAAAATCTTTGCTTATGGTGGCGATTTTGGGCCGCAAGACGTTCCTAGTGATAACAACTTTTTGAATAATGGTGTTTTTTCACCCGAGCGGAAACCAAACCCTCATGCCTTTGAAGTAAAAAAAGTGTACCAGAATATTCATACTACCTGGGCAGACAAAGCTTCAACAACAATAGACATCTATAATGAAAACTTTTTTAAAGATTTAAGCAATGTGACCTTAAAATGGCAATTACTATTGAATGGTAAAATAGCCGATAAAGGGGAAATAACTGACTTAGACGTAAACCCGCAACAAAAGAAAAATTATAAACTGCCAATCAATTCGCTTGAATTTGCCAACAAAGAAGTTTTTGTAAATATGGGTTATCATTTAAAACAAGAAGAACCTTTTTTACGACAGGATTATAAAATAGCAGAAGAACAACTTTTACTGAAAAATAGTTCTGTTAACGCTATTGTTTTAAATGGCGGCCATATTAAAATGGAAATTGTTGATAATGATAATGAGGTATCATTTAAGAGTAGAAATACATCAATAGTATTTGACCGTAAATCTGGGATGATGAAACACTATCAATATAAAAACAAAAATATCCTAAAAGAAGGATATGAGCTAAGACCAAATTTTTGGAGAGCCCCTAATGATAATGATATGGGTGCCCGATCACAAAAGAAATTATTGTCATGGAAAACAGCTGGAGAAAACCTGCTTTTGAAAGATTGGGCCTTTAAGAATACTTCAGATAATAAAGTAATTATTACCGCTAATTACAGATTAGAAGACATGTTTTCAGATTTGATCCTAAAATATGAGATAAATGGAGATGGGGAAATATTGATTGCTCAAACCATAAAGATTGATCCCAATAAGGAAGTTCCTATGATGCCACGATTCGGGATGAAAATGACACTCCCTAAAGAATTTGAAAATATAGAATATTATGGCCGCGGTCCGCATGAAAATTATGCAGACAGGAATAATAGTTCATTTGTCGGGCTATTCAAACAAACAGTAAAAGAGCAATATTACCCCTATATTCGACCACAAGAAACTGGAAATAAAACAGATGTAAGATGGTATACATTATTTGACGAAAACGCTGTTAAAATAACTATTGAATCTAACACGCTACTAGGGATGACTGCTTTACATTATTTAATTGAAGATTTGGACGACGGCCTTGAAAAAGACCAGAGACATGCCAGTGAATTATCTGAGAGAGATCTCACCAATTTATTGATAGATCATAAACAAATGGGTGTTGCGAGTATTGATAGCTGGGGTGCATTACCCTTAGAGAAATATAGGCTTACTGATAAGGAGTATACTTATCAATTTAAAATAACACCATCAACTGAATAATTTCAATTTATAAATTATGAATTCAAGAAGAAATTTTATTAAGAAATCAGCCATTGCCGGAGCAGGTATTGCTATGATCCCAGAAGTGACATTCGGGATGTCAACCGTTAAAAATGAAGATAAATTAAAAGTCGGTATCATTGGTGTCGGACTCCGAGGAACCAATCATTTAAACAACGTATTGTTGAGAACAGATGTTTTGGTAACCGCCATTTGTGATATCGACCCTGCTAGAATAACCATAGCTTTAGATAGAATTTCAAAATCAGGGCAAAAAAAGCCAGCCGTTTTTGGAAATAGTGAACTTGATTACAGAAATTTATTGGATTTAAAAGAGGTTGATGCCGTAATTATTGCCACACCATGGTTATGGCATACCAGGATGGCTAAAGACGCCATGATGGCCGGTAAATATACGGGGTTAGAGGTTTCTGCGGCTAATACCATGGAAGAATGTTGGGACTTGGTAAATACGCACGAGGAAACAGGTTCGCATTTAATGATCTTAGAAAATGTGAATTATAGACGGGATATTTTAGCAGTGTTAAATATGGTAAAACAAAACGTGTTCGGTGAACTGGTCCATTTTCGCTGTGGGTATCAACATGACTTGCGTTTTGTAAAATTAAATGATGGCAAAACGGCTTACGGTAAAGGTGTTGAGTTTGGAGAAAAAGGAATTTCAGAATCTGCCTGGAGAACACAACATTCTTTATTGCGCAATGCAGATGTATATCCTACTCATGGGGTTGGTCCAATTGCAGCTATGTGCGATATTAACAGAGGAAATAGATTTTTATCATTAACCTCTAACGCAACTAAGGGAATTGGTTTACACGACTATATTGTTAAAAATGGTGGGGAAGATCATCCTAATGCAAAATTAAAATTCAAACAAGGTGATGTAATTACGTCAACCGTTGAAACAGCGAATGGTGAAACGATAATTGTCACCCATGATTGCAACTTGCCGAGACCCTATTCATTAGGTTTTAGAGTACAGGGAAGTAATGGTCTCTGGGAAAAAGATGGCAATAGAATATACATTGAAGGACAATCGAAAAAACCTCATCAATGGGATGATTCTAAAGAATGGCTAGAGAAGTACGACCACCCTTTATGGAAAAAGTATGGTGAACATGCCCAAGGCGCAGGACATGGAGGTATGGATTTTTTTGTCATTAACGCCTTTGTTGAATCTGCAAAACAAAAAATTGCACCCCCCATGGATGCTTACGATGCAGCCGCATGGAGCGCCATAACCCCGTTATCGGAGCTCTCAATTGAAAATAATGGAGAACCACAAGATTTTCCTGATTTTACAAGAGGTAACTGGATTAAACGCAAACCCTATAATTGGATCAAAGATTCGTATTAACAACATAACATCTACAAAAAAGCGATCAACACTTATTAAATTGCTGAATTTGGTAAAACCATAAATTGTAGCGGTGATCGAAGTTAAATATTTGAAAATTCAAATATGGATTCGTTCAAATATGTTTGATCTGGTTTTAATATGGTTGACGGAAAATGTTCATTATTAGGGGCATCCGGATAATATTGTGTTTCAAAACAAATAGCTGGAAAATCTGAATAATTTGCATCGTCTTTAAACGGCAATTCCTGAAATTTTAAAGGAGTATAAATTACCATCGCTGGTTGGTTGGAATATACTTTCATTTGAATTCCCGATGTTTTTGATGCAATTACAGCTTTTTGTTTACCCTCTTTTAAAATAAATATATCGTCTAACCCTTTAAAACTATCTTTACCGATCAATGATTTTTCATTGTAATCAAATCGTGATCCTTTCACAGGATTAATTTTTCCGGTCGGAATTAAATTTTCATCCATATCTAAATAAAAATCACTGTTTATCTGGAGCTCATGATCTAAAATTGACCCATTTCCATTCAAATTAAAATAGGAATGATTAGTAAGGTTTATGATAGTTGTTTGATCGGTTGTTGCTTTATAAGAAATTATTAAAGCATTTTTGTTTGTCAATGTATAGGTAGCAAAAACTTTTAAATTTCCGGGGTAACCTTCTTCTAAGTGCTTACTTATATATGATAAAGTAACAGAAGGAGAGTCGCCATTTTCTATAGCTTCAATAGTCCAGATTTTTTTATCGAATCCTTCCTTACCGCCATGTAAATGAACACCATTTATGGTATAGATAGGGTAACTTTTTGATCCAATTGTAAAT
>Ga0316192_10002518_pt1 | contig 13387 bp, 19 predicted proteins | sample MerIslwburrow_MG_FD_204931 | JGI IMG/M metagenome (GOLD analysis project Ga0316192, IMG submission 204931) | Coastal sediment microbial communities from Maine, United States - Merrow Island worm burrow | ecosystem: Environmental > Aquatic > Marine > Coastal > Sediment | place: USA: Maine...
TGACAAATTATCTCACTGTCATGTAAGACTGGAAACAGCGCTTTATTTTTATCGCTTTTAAAATTACCTGATAGTTAGTGTGGTCCGACTTTAGTTTGATAGTTTGCTGATTAACTATTCAGTGATGCATATTTTTTCGTAATATCTTTGTATTCTCTTTCCAGCTCATTCATGACCTGAGGAGTAGCCTTAGCATTCAGTTCTAAGTCGCTTATCATTTCCGAGCATTTGAGCCTGTAAGAGTCTATTTTCTCTTTCAGCTGGGCTCTTTGGGTGCCGTCCGCTGCTTCGTACTCGCTAACAGCGTTACTATAGAGCTTCAATATATCCGACATTTTCTGCTTTTCTGCCGAGCCTCCGCATCCAATGACAAATATCAGTCCAAGAAGTGCAGAGAACAACATCACAAAATTCAGCGTTGATTTAGATTTTAACATTTCCAACCTCCAGTAAAATTGATAAAAATAGCGCTTTTATGAATTAAATTCAGCAAATGCACATGCAACAAACGGTTAAAGTCAAATGCAATCATTAATAGATGCTATTGGAAAAGTCAAGGGACATTTAAGTAAAATCTTAAATTATATTAAAATAAATTTTTCCTTCTATAACTGCTGATACCTCTCCAACAAAGCTATGATTTTGGAAGGCTTAAAAAACTGATGATATTTAAGATCACTGCTCGAAAAGTCTGACTTCATGCTGCTATATATTTTCTATAATACCAGTGGCTTAAAGTTCAAGATACTAAAAAGATATCTTGAAGCCGGCAATCGCTTTTAACCGCCATGATTTATATACGGCGATGACTCTCTTTCACTTTATTAAAATATTTAAGCGCATCTTGCATAGATTAGATATTATCATTAGGTGTCACCAGCAAGAATCGAACTTGCGACCCACAATTAGTCCTTTTCCTTCACCTCCAGATAGGCCACCTTATCGTCGATACGAATATGCAGGACCTCCTCCGGGCCGAACAGACTTTTTTTCTGGTAGTAGGGTTTTGCAAGCAAAACAAGATTCAGATCCTTCACCGCAAGCCCTCTTCGCTGCAAAGCAGTCAACAGCCGGCTTACCCGCTCTTTTTTTTCCCACTTGAGGGCATTATTTTCCAGCAGGATATCCTTTAATCCCTGATCCAAATCCAGCGAGGCTAAAATTACCCGGGGGCGGTGGGTCCATTGTTTAATTGCAAGGGGGCCGCCGATAAGCAAGACCAGTAGGATGGAGGCCGCCAGCGCATAGAACATGCGGGTTCTCCACCAGGGAGCAGACCCGGGTTGCAGGGTCGTTTCGGCAGACACGTCCTTAAGGGTTTCTTGGAGGATTTGATAGCATCTTTGGCAGCGGTTGAGATGACCGATCAAGTGCCGGCGTTCGGCCGTATCGACTCCTCCTTCTGCAAGGCGTGCCAGGTCCTCGACAGGAATATGGTCCTCGGATTCCGTCCCAACTGATGGTTTTATCGTTTTATTCATCCATTTACCCATTATTGACCTCTGTATATTTAGACGGACACATAACAAGAATTTACGGTTCGCGGATACCCACCGCCAGCAATTTTTCCCGGTATTTTGTCAAAAGATTTTTCAGGCGTTTTCCGGCAGTCGCTGCCGGCAGGCCGATGACCCTCGCCGCCGCCGCCACCGACAGGTCGGAGCCATAGACGAGCCTGACCAAAAGTTGATCATCTTCCGAAAACGCCACAGTCGTCTCCCGGATAACCTTTATCGCATTAATTCGGTTTTCCCGGTCTATCTTTTGGATCAAAAATTCCAGTGGGTTGGCGCCTTCAGGGTTGATATTTTTAAAGGCACTTTCAGGTGTTTCATCGATGGACTGAAAAGCAGGATTTTCCCGGCAAGGTGCCTTTTTGATCGACTCAATTTCTTTGATGAATTCAATATAAGATCCGCTGTACAAACCGTCGATCCTGAGAAAATCATAGGCATCGTCAAAGCTAAATTTTTGCCAGCACACAAAGCGGTAGACTGCTTCAGCCCATTTGCCGAGCTTTGCCACCCCGGCAGGAATCCGTCTGCGGCCGAATTGCTTGCGCCTGAAGTCGATAACAAGGGAGTTGATCAGGGCATAAAGGAAGGTATTTAGTTTGCTTTTACCTCTGAAGGCCCGCAAACGTTTAAAATTATCTGCCTTGAGGCTGTCGATCACATAAAGGTAGCATTCGTTTTGGTCGTTTTCAGCAGAAAAGCGCCTTTTGCAAACGGCTTCTATTTTTGCAAGCAAATCGCTTGAAGAAAGAATTTTCTCCGGATCCATCATTTTGCCGTTCGCTCGTTAAGTTTTCAGCTGAGTTTTCATAGTTATTTTAGTCAATTAGATGGCAACTCGTCAATGGGCCGCTCTCAAAAAAAATTGTAAACCATTTCAGCCGGTCCTGCGTCTAAATCAACAAATCCTTAACAAAAAGGAGGCGAACCAATGAAAGCAATGCTACTGAAAATGAGTGTGATGACGATAATGGTGATTTCTCTATTTGCCGGTGCATCCTGGGCGGATGACGCAAAAAACCGGCATCATAAAATTGTCAGAAATAAGCACATCCGCACTGAACCTGACAGAAGCGACAGATACCGGGAACCGTCTCACCATAGCCGCAGAGGCTATGAGCACCCCCGGCGTCATTACGTAAAACGTTATGTTCGTCATCCGGCAGTCCACAAAGCCAAAAAAAACGCCTTTAAACACGGTCGCAAATATCACAGACCGGTTCATAAACAGGATCATCACCGCCATAAGGTGATTCGCAAACATTACCATAAGCACAAGCCATCCTACAATGTATTTTCATTTAGGGTGCCGGCCTTCGAACCGGGATGGTCCGTCACCTTCAAGACAAAAAACAGGTGGTAAGTTGAATAAATCTGTAAGAAGGTATATTATTCATTACCGAATCTAAATATCTTCTTACAGCTAATCAGTGTTCGGCAAACACCTGGTACATAGATTCATAAAGGCTGTAACGTAAAACTTAAGGTCAAAAGCGTGTCTGATGAGCATTTAAGCCTGGCAAAGCAGGACTCATACGAGTTTGACGATTCATCAAGCGATCCAAGTGGATCGAATCCGGTATACGGCGATGAAGAACTTGTGCGCCGTGCCCAAAATGATGATCCGTGGGCGATTGAGCAGCTGGTTCTGCGCTACCAGAAAAAGGTGTACCAAATTTCCTATCAAATGCTTGGCGGAGATGAACAAGAGGCCCAGGACCGGACACAGGATGCATTTTTAAAAGCATTTCGAAAAATTAAGCAATTCAAGGGTAACGCTTCATTTTACACCTGGCTTTATCGTATTGTGATCAATACGTGTCTAGATTCCCGCAGACAAAAGCGGCGCTGGAAGGAGATTTTTTTTCCCTGGCGTTTGGAAAGGCAAAAAGAAGAGAGTTCCACCCCTTCATTGGAAGAATACCCGGACACAAACAAGAATGCAAACCCGCTGTCTATGGCAGGCAAACGACAGCTTGAACACGATGTAAAAAAAGTCATGAACACTTTATCTGAAAGGCAGCGCGACATATTTCAGTTGAAGATTTTTCATGAAATGAGTATACCGGAAATAGCCCAAATGATGAACTTGGCGGAAGGAACCGTAAAGACTCATCTTTTTCGAGCTACTCAGGTCATCCAAAAAAAACTGAAGGGATGGACCGATGCTTAAAGGAGGTGCCGGCATGGAAGCATGTCATGATCAGAAAAAAAATATAGTGATGTTTGCACACGATGAACTGGATTCAAACTCCGGCAAAGAGATCGAAAACCACCTTGCGAAGTGTACATCTTGCCGAACCGAATATCAGCAACTGTTGTCCTTGCTGGGAAATATCAGAGAAACCGTATCGTCACCGGAGTTGTCTCCCAAACAGGTCAACTCACTGGTCACCAATATTAAATGGAAATTAAAAGACCGGCAAAAAGACAACTGGTGGCACCGCTATCTATATTTCAGACCTGCACACCGGATTCCAGCCATTGCCACGGCGTGTATTTTAATCATTGCCGCAGGTATCATCGGCTATTTAAAAACCGATGACACGAATGAGTTTCAACCGGTTGCCATTCAGCAAAATGAAGAATCAATGTTAAGTGATACGGATCTGGAGATCGTAAAAAATTTAGAGCTTTTAAAAGAAATGGATGCGATTCAGAAGTTATCCCAGGTTGTTGATCTCAATGGTGAAAGCAACTCACAAGGAGAATTCGACAACGAATCAAGAGGAATGAGACAGGATGCGTATCGAAAATATTTTGTTTAAAACCCATTGTTTTCGATTGAAATACTTGCCTGCGACAGTCGGTTTAATCGTTATATTCTGTTGCAGTCCGCTATGGGGCTCCATTCCGGGCATTCATCAGCTGCCCGAACCTATCTTGTTTTCAGATCAATACAAAGGCCCTCTGACGGAGTATCTCTGCAAACGCGGTTCCCAAAATCAAAATTTCCAGCAGTGGCAGGACCTGTCCCCTCAAGAACAGGAAAAAATGCGGAAAAAATACAGAGAATGGCAATCGCTGCCGCCGGAAGAGCAACAAACAATACGCCGGCGTATGAATCAATTGAATCGTATGCCTTCTCAACAACGCAAACTGTATAAACAGCTGTTCCGTCAATGGCAACACCTGCCCCCGGAAGAGCGCAAACAAATCCAAAAAGATCTGGACAATTGGGAGAATCTATCGCCCCGGCAGCAAAAATCAATCCGGCGCCGTTTCAAAAACTAACCCCTTTGCGGGTTTTTTTGACTACCTGTTGTAAGAACATGAAGGTTTCAGGTGTCGGGTGTCAGGGAAAGGAGATGTTAGATACCGTCACCCGACACCTGAAACCTATATAAATTATCAGCGTGCTTGCTACCATTCAGAGGTCACTTTTTCCGAGCGCAGTCTCGAAAAAAGCATAAACCGTTAACGGTCATTCAAAAAAAGGAGGTATCAATGAAACATCTGGGAAAAGTTATTGCGATCATTATCTTCATGGCTGTGGCCGCCACTGCCGTAAACGCGAAATTCAATAAAGCTCAGGATGCGATCCGCTACCGGCAGGCTGTTATGGTTCTGATCGGCCAGCATTTCGGCAGCATGGGGCAAGTGGTAAAGGGAAAACAACCGTACGATCAAGCCTCATTTGCAGAAGAAGCAGCCGTTCTGGAAATGCTGTCCAAGCTTCCCTGGGACGCTTTTTTGTACCCCGAAAGCGATCGCGGTAAAACGAAATTGAAATCAAAGGCCCTGAAAAACAAGGATGATTTCATGCAAGCGGCGCAAAACCTCGAAAACGAGACGGCAAAGCTGACCGCCAATGCCAAAACCGGGGATCTTGACGCCATTAAGGCGCAATTTGGGGCCGCCGCCAAGACATGCAAAGGCTGCCACGGTGAGTTTAAATCCTAGTGATGATTGGGTCGGCCGGTTTGGATCCGACAGGCGCGGGTGGCTTAGTACAAATCCATTCAACACTCAGTGCCCTAATGGGTGAAAATATTACGGCGAATATGCTACCGTAATTATGAATAGGAACACTTAGTGTCCGTGGACCAGGAGGTAGACAGCCAGGCTTGCCAGTCCAAAAATTGCTGCGGCCAATAAATTGCTGCCGGCAATGTTCTCAACGGCTGCATGCCAGCGTTTCCTGCCGGTAATCATCGGCCCGATCAGATTTTCGTGTTTGAAAAAGAAATAAAAAAATACGGCAAAAATGTGAACGGCGATGAGCGCGACGAGCACGAACCGGTTGATCAGGTGAACCCAGGTAAGCATATTGCTGGTCTCTTTGCTTACCCATACGTAGAGGGGACCTTCCGTTAGAATATCGTCGTTGGCAAACAATCCGCTGGCGACCTGCACGAACAAAACCAACAGCATGGCAACAATCGACCATCCGCCCAGAGGGTTATGGCCGAGATAGGGTGTCTCCGTCTTTTTTTGCAGCAACACCGCCAGGTGTGCAAAAATGGTGGCCGGGCCTTTGACAAAGCTCGAGAATCGGGCTGTGCGACTGCCGACAAAACCCCATGTCACACGAAAAATCAGCAGTACAAAAATCGCATATCCGCTCAGCAGATGGTATTCCATGACGTTTCCACCGATATTGCCGGTCGCAAATGATAGAATTACGCAGATGAGAAGCAGCCAGTGGAACAAACGGGTGGGAAGATCCCATACCAAAACCGGGGTTGATCGCTCGGTTTTCTGGAATTTATAAATTTTCTTGTTTTCCATTTTTGATTGGTGCTGACATTTAGAATTCCGATTGGAGGCTATCCAAAAACACAATCGATGTCAACAATTGAACTTCCATAATCTTCATCTTTTCATATTACCATAGCTGTGTCTGATGTAGCAGAACCACCTCTCGATTTCCTGCCAAAAAGTTGACACTTTGGGTGATGAAAATCACGCAAAACATTGAATGTGGGAGCGGCTTCCAGCTGCGACAGTTGATTTCGCGGCTGGAAGACGCTCCCACAAAGAGTTTATCTATTGGCAATTTGCGGATAAGCAGACAATTTAATTCAGATAGTTATTTTTATACCCGAATGGCATATCTTATGCATCCCGTTACCATGTGTGTCACTACCATTGGGGCGGATCTCAAATACATTTCCTTTTTTCCTACTCATTAAATTGAAAAATAATCACATGCAATTAAACCCTCGATTACTCTCATTCCATCGTCCGCTGGCAGTGATGGTGTTTTTAGTGACGGTCTGTCAGTTTCTATGGCTGCCGTCCGAATCGGCGGGATCCACAAATAAAATGCATCGATTGATAAAAGACACCATCATTGATTACCGTTGGCGCCTCAACCCCCTTTTTCCGAAAAGAGTGCGCAAAAGCACCAAGTACATTATTGTGCATACTTCAGAATGTGATTTAAAAACCACCCTTAAAATAGTCTCGGCCGGCAAACAGGACGACTTCAAATGGGTCTCGCGAGGGGGACACACCCATTATGTGATTGCCCGTGATGGGAAAACCTATCGTATTTTAGATGAAAAATTTCAAGCCCATCATGCCGGCCGCAGCATGTGGAATGGGGAAACAAGTATAAACAGGGTCTCCGTTGGCATCGAACTGGTAGGATATCACGATGGCGACATCACAGCCCGTCAGTATAAGTCGGTCGGACTGCTCATCGAAATTTTAAAAAACACCTACCGCCTTGAAGATCGTGCTGTGCTCACCCACAGCCAGGTAGCCTATAAATCGGGCCCCTTTTATAAACGCGGCAGAAAACACTGCGCACGAAATTTCGACCGTCAGCGCGCCGGACTGAAGCCAACCTGGCCCTATGATCCGGATGTCAGGGCGGGACGTCTTCAGCCCGACCCGGTGTTATCCTCAATTTTTTACGGTACCCAAACCCCGACCGCAGCGAAATACCCTGCATATGTAATTCAGCGGCATAAGACCGCCTGGCAAATCGCGGGAGATAAATACAACAGCCCCGATACCATATACAAACTCCCGGGGGGTTTGCTGATATCAGGAAACCGGCTTAACAAAAAGATAGGGTGGGACCGAATTCCGGTTGGAACCGAAGTCTTTATCGAACTAAATTGAGGAATTAAAAATTCACTCCTTTCTATTTTTCTCGGCCTGGATGTTCAGAAAATTACCGGTAAACATCACAACCCCGCCGGCCAGAACAAACCAATCCAAATTTTCGCCATAGAATAGAAAACCAACGGCTGAAATCAGGGGCAACCTTAAAAAATCCATGGGCACCACGACAATCGCATCTGCGATTGCCAGGGCACGTGCCATGCAGTAGTGACCGCTCAATGCTGCGACGCCGACGACAATGATCCACGGCAACATCTCCAAGGAGGGTGTTGTCCAATCAACTATCGAGGTCACAAAGCCCAAAGGCAGCTGAATGGTCGTCATATAGAAAAGGATGGTCAGCGGGGTGTCGACCAGGGCCAACCTTCTTGTCAGGGTATGCGACAGGGCATAGCAAAAAGCGCTGCCGAGCACAGCCAGTGCAGCGGGACTGATAACTGCCAGGCCCGGGCGCAAAATTATAAACACCCCCAGCACTCCGAAAACAATGGCGGCAACCCGCGCCCGGGTGATCTGTTCTCTGAGCAACACGGTTGCCAGGACAGCGGTCCAGACCGGAACGGTAAACTCCAATGCGAATACCTCCGCCAGTGGAATTAACGCAATACCGTAGAACCAGCCGAACTGCCCCCCGAAATGCGCGATATTGCGCAGTAGGTGTACCCGCAGCTGTTTGGTAAGTATCTGCCGCCAGTTGCTGCACCACAAAAAAAAGCCGACAATCAGACAACCGATAACGCTGCGGAAAAAAAGTATCTGGAAGGTATTCAATTGGGCCGAAAGCTCCCGGCCGCCGATGGCCATGGCCATGAATGATACCAGCGTTCCGGACATCCAGAAAGCGGCCATGACAGCATGATTTTGATTAGTTTGCATGAACAAGATGGAATTCTATAATATTGATTTTAACTCCTTTTTTTAAGCTAACATTGCAGATAAGCTGACGCAAAAGCCAATGATGAATAGCGCTAACGACTCGTTTTATAAAACATTTCTAAATACGTAAAATCGGCATGGCTTTTTCTGTCAGCCTAAATCCGATTGTTACGCGTTTTCAACAAGTTGGGTGATATTTAAGCCTTCACTTCGGTTCGGTGCTTCAAAGAACTTTGTCACCTGAGTAAATACTGCTTCTGTATCGAATGCAGCCCTTTCTGGTTGTTCTGTACGTCTTTGACCTATATGCTTTAAACACAGTTCATCACTAACGTTTAGATACACGAGTTCATGGTTTGCGCCGATTTCTGAAACTAAGTTTAGAAACCACTTTCTTTGACCATGAGTGTTTGCTGGAAAATCCATGACCACATTTGTGCCTGTGGAAAGGATATTCTGAACATGAGACCTAACCAATGGCTTCAGTTGAGCTGAATACTTTAGGTAGTCATCAAACGATGAAATTTGTTGAGGATACAAAGCTGATAACCAGTCATCTTCAGACAATAGTACAGCATTTTTCTCTGACGCTATAAGCTCTGATTTAGTTGATTTTCCTGCGCCCATTTTGCCGCAGAAGAATATCAACGTTCCTTTTTTTCTCATGTTTCCTCCATTGACGCATAACCAACTGAGGGGCTGGCGTCGAGCTGAACAAGACTTTGGTAACACACCCGGACTAAAACATTGAACAAAATTCAAAAACCGCAAGATATAGCCAGTCCCTCTCAAGCATGTCGTTGTGCAGCCAGCATCGCTGATCAGGCATACGCAAGGCGGCCCCTCGGTTGAGGGATGGGTCTACCGAGTTTGGTGGCAGTCTCGATCCACTCCTCGATAATTTGCTCCGCGTTACCGAGAGCCTCCTGGTAGGTCTTGCCGTCGGCCATGCAACCGGCGAGCTCAGGCACCTCGGCCACGTAGGCATTGTCCTCAGAACTCCAAAAAATGATGATTTCGTATTTCTTATCCATTGTCATTCTCCAATACGAAGGTGATATTTCAAGATCACATCCCTGACTTGTTTGACCTGATACGGTTTCCCCTTCCCATCTTTGGGTTGCAGGTTAAGGATCTCCTCAACACCATCCTTGGTGAAAATGTGGTGATCGCCTTTGATGCATTCATCAAACCCAAGTCGCCTGAGCATGGCACGTAACGTTTCGAACGGGACGTTTGCGTCTGATCTGCGCATCAGAATGTGCTCGTACAGCTTTTCGAGTTTGCCCATAATCGAATCCTATCATCTCTGTTTCTTTGTGGCAAAATCCTCTACTCATCTCTTTCACAACGCTCGGGCTCACCTGCCGGTGGGGCGATATAAGCTTTGGCAATGGCGCCATAAGATTGAGCACCGAAAGAGGTGGAAAAATCAAATGCCGCTGTGTCCCACCGGTCCAGTGCAACCCATTGTTATGCCAAGTGCTCGTTTATTCATTAAAATTTGCATTAACGGGTTTCGGCTTTGAATTCTTTCAATAGTTTTTCAGCTTTCTCTTTTCCGTATTTTTGAACCATTTCATCCCATAATGGTGAATTCCGAATCTGATTTTGATATTCTTTTGTCATTTTTTTTAATTGCTCTGGAGAAGGGGGAGAACCCGGGCCAGCAAAATGGGTACCATCATTATCTGCCCACGAAAATGATTGATCCGATGTTTGTTGTAAAAGACAGCATTTTTTGTACTTTTTCCCGCTTCCACATGGACAAGGATCATTTCTCTTGATTTTTTTCATTAATGTTCATCCTCTTTTATTGAGGGCATAACCAAGCGTGAGCAGCGGCCCGCATGAGTACCGATCTTGCACGGCTTTCACGAAAAACCGCTATCTTCACGCCGTCTGCTCAACGCATTTGTTATGCGATAGCCTCAGAATGAATCCCTATTTAACAGTCTTTCTTGGACCGTTTTTTACTTTTAATACGAGCTTCACGGAATTGGGCCCGGATCCTACCACCAGAAACAGCCATTACGATTGATTGGACCGCACCGATTTCGTCGTTGGTAATGCCTTGATCTTTGGCGACCCCAAAGTAATGCTCCATTCAAGGATAGCAACCAACAGCCATAGCCGATGCGAGGTGAATCATAAGCGTTATTTTGGGTTCCAAGATTTCATTATAGCGCGCCGAATCATAAAAATCATTATAAGCCTTCAATTGTTTCTCAGGTAACATATCCTATCCTTTCTGTTGATTGTTGATGGCCGGAAAAACTGTGCGTAAGTTTTCAATTAGTCACCCTGCAACACAGGAAAAGTCATTTCATATATTCCTATTGTGATGGTCACCTTTGAAATAGCTTTGACGCAACCGCATAACGTTAGAGGTGAGCAGCGGCCCAAAAAAATCCCTAACTTGCACGGCCTTCACTTAAAACCGCTATCTTCACGCCGTCTGCTCTACTGATTTGTTATCTGAAATTCATATCCAAACACTATCTTCGGCAGTTAAAACACCACTAATATCGCCGGTATTTATAGTACCTGCAGGTTCAACAAGCATTATTTTGCATTCGTTTGCAGCTATTGGTTTGTGCTCAATTCCCTTTGGGACTACAAACATTTCTCCGGCTTTTAAATCAATTTTTCCATCACGAAATTCTATGGTCATTTCGCCTTCGAGATTTATGAACACTTCATCCGTATCATCATGCCTATGCCAAACAAAGTCACCTTTAAATTTTACTAACTTAAAATGATAATCATTCATTTGAGCAATAATCTTAGGTGACCAATGCTCCGAAAATTTGGAGAACTTTTCCTTAAGGTTTATTGGTGTATATTTCATTTGTCTTCATCAATTTCAGCAGATAACGCTTCGCTGAGGGGCCGGGAAACGGAAACCGAAAATCAGACTAAATAGTACAAACATATGAATATTTGAGGCATTTTGAAAAGCCACGGCTTTGCCCGGTCCCTCTCCAGCGTGTTGTTGGCAGATCATTCAACTACATAACGAATTATCGCTTTCTGAACTTTCAATAGATATAATTTCTGCTCGTATCCAGAAAAATTGGTATAAGTTGTAGGATCAAAATCAAGTTCTTTACCGATTGTAAAAGGCGGTGTTGGTAAGAGCAATGGCAACCCCATTTTCTCAAGATAGCCTCGCGTCAGACTTAAGTTCCGATCAGTGTGTTTAGAAGGCCACCCATCTGTAACGACGAGGTCAACATTATCTGGCAATACCTCTGATACTTTATTTACAAGGTTTACGTTTGCACCACATGTTCTCGCTATATTTTCCCAACTCCTCAAAACATTGGTGGGCGGCCCCCACAATACAATGTTTGCCTGTTCGAGCGGTTTCACTGTGGTCTGGAACCAATATGCGTCCGATAAAGCCTCACAGGGATGCTCCAACGACGACATAGCATTGATTACAGGACGCTGGGACGCGTCCGAAAAGGCACTCATTCTGTCATGGTCGTGGTATCGTATTATATAAAGCGAATAAAAAGGGTCCAGATATCCAGCCAAATCTTGTGATCTTTCTTTAGTATCCAGAAACATCGGAAGTTCGATGTACTGAAGCCCAAGATGAAATATGGCTTCTATAAAAGTTGTCCGCGTCCTAGTCCCTGATCCCTGAAAGGAGAAAGCAACGGGACCAATATCATCCAGTGTATCGACAGCGGGCACTAAACTCCATATCCGTTCTATGGATTCTGATGTAAGTGATCGAGTGTCCAAAAGTGTTTTCATGGTTAGGTACGTTCGGTCTTGAAGATTGCAAGTTGTCTTTGTGATATTCGGGCGAATAGATACGGCCGTGCACAAGTTCATTGCGCCATTCGAAGTGTTCAGAACAGAGATCAAGATCGTCGCAAATCTCTTTAGCTAAAGCATCATCGCTCTTAGACAAGATGCCTTTAATTTTCTTTATCTTACGGCTAATAGGCCAGCGCTGTTGTTTTTCCGTATATTCCTCAATCGAAGCCAAATGAAACAGTAGTTCATTGATCCATCCTTCAAGGTGAGCCGAATTCATAACCACGAATCCTAATCCTCGGACTATTTCTCCATCGTCTTTAATCATGGAATTCCTCTATGATGTATAACATAGAAGTGAGCTACGGGCCTCCTGCATCCCGCGCTTGCAAGGCCCTTAACGATAAACCCGCCAGATGGTTCCCGTTAGCTCAACTGATTCGTTAGACAATTTTGTGCCGTTTGTGACATAGTGGACACGCTCTTACCACATAGAAAAAAAATTTTAATCCAGTAACTCGTCAAGTCCGGAATCTCTGTGGAAGATCACTTTGTATTTTTTTCGAAACCTTACGATTTTAGGATCAAAATTCTCCATGATGTCTTTAAATTGCTTATCCAGATATTTTGTTAACAAATTTTTTTCTTCTTCCAGTTTTCGAAAAAGGGAGGAGTGATCCGTCTGTTCAGCGGCACGGCAACAACGCATGAAAGTTTTGAGATAAATGCGTTTCAAAATCTCCTTGTCCGTAAACAGAAAGTGATGGCTTGGATCACCCACCTGGCTCTGATTCAGAATAAAAACGCGCTGCTTCGACTTTTTATCAAACTCATCCATAAGCCTTTCGTGCACCTCGCTTATATGTTTCCAGAAACGATGTTTCAGTTCGTCCAGCTGCGATTCCAAACCCTTGGCATCAATTTTAAGATCAAACAGATAGCCGGGGCCTTCAGCCTTTCCGTGGTTTTTTCCACGTGTAAATTCGTGCGGAATCAGCTTTTCCATATGATTATTCCCATATTCATCAAGCTGACAGTAGAGGTAACCGGCAACCATGCTTAGCACGCCATAGCTGAAAGAGTCGTCTATCATCAAACGTGCCCAGGTTAAATATAGCGACCCTCTATAGGGTTTTTTTTCATAA
>Ga0316192_10002519_pt1 | contig 13386 bp, 14 predicted proteins | sample MerIslwburrow_MG_FD_204931 | JGI IMG/M metagenome (GOLD analysis project Ga0316192, IMG submission 204931) | Coastal sediment microbial communities from Maine, United States - Merrow Island worm burrow | ecosystem: Environmental > Aquatic > Marine > Coastal > Sediment | place: USA: Maine...
ATCACCAGAAAGCTGCGGCTCTTGCAGGCCGGGCACTTGAGCGCGTGGTACAGATCGCGGGTTGCGAATCCCGGTCCCAGGCTGGTGATCAGCAGGTCAATGTCCATGGGCTTGTTGAACTGGCATTTCGGCATGTTCGAGCAATGGAAGTGCAAGGCGTATTCGCCCGGCAGGCTTGCAAGTGTATCGTTGATGCCATGTGCCATGCAGGCAATGCTGACACAGGTTGCAGCCGCATGAACAGCGCTATGATCGGTTGCCGCCCGGCGGGTGCCCGCGATGGCCGCTGCAGCGGCAGTATTCAGACCAACGGCTCTATTTGGTACCCAGCACGGCCAGAATTGCCGCGCGGACATCCTCGTCCTGCGCCAGAACCGCATTGCTCAGCGAGCGCAGCCGGTGGCGGGTTTCATGCAACTGGTCGATCAGTTCCAGGATAACCGGCAAGACCGCCACCTCGACATCCATGTCATAGTGCAGCGTGCAGATGAGCTGCACACGGGCGCATTCGATTTCAGTGAATGCCGGCGCTCCGGCATCTTCATCCGGTTGCACCAGTGCTGTTTGAATCCAGACTTCCAGATCTTCGCGCTTCAAGTCATCAATTGCAGCGATGAGGTCATCCATCAGCATCATCATGACAGCATCTCCTTGCGCGGATGCTGCTCGGCCTTCGGCTTCCATGACGCCAGGAAGTCCGCCAGTTCCGGTTCATCACCGGTTGGCAACACGACTTTAAGAGAAATCAACTGATGTCCGCGCTGCTTGGTCTTCCGGTTGCGAATGCCCTTGTCCCGCAATCGCAGTTTCGTCCCTGAACTGGAGCCCTTCGGCACCTTCACGCTGACCGGGCCGGAAATCGTCGGCACCTCGATCTGTGCGCCCAGCACCGCTTCCTGCAGGGTGACGGGAACCTCGAGATGAATGTTGTCATCCTTGCGCTCGAAGAACCGGTGCGGTTCCACGTGCAGCTCAACATAGGCATCACCGGTCGGTCCGCCATTGAAACCCGGCATGCCCTGGCCTTTCAGGCGCAATGTCTGCCGGTCTTCGGCGCCTTCGGGGATGGTGACCTTCAGGGTCTTGCCGTCCGGCAATGTCACGGTACGACTGGTGCCGTTGGCAGCGTCCATGAACGTCACGGGCAGGACGTAACTCACGTCGCTGCCGCGTGCCTTGCGCGTGCCTTGCGCGCGTCCGCGTCCGCCGCCGCCGCCAAACGCCCGGGCCAGGAACTCTTCCAGGTCTTCATTGCTGGCGAAACCATCCTGCCCCGCATGTGTCCCGGACGGGCCTGCCCCGGCACCGGCATAGTCACGATAATACTGCTGTTGCGGTCGCTCGGCACCGGTTGCATCAATCTCTCCTGCATCGAACCGCCGCCGCTTTTCCTTGTCCTTCAAAATGTCATAGGCGCCCGACACGTCCTTGAAGATCGCCTCGGCCTGCTTGTCATCGGGATGCAGGTCAGGATGGTGCTTGCGCGCCAGCTGTTTGAAGGCTGTCTTGATGTCCTTGTCGGTTGCGGTCTTCTTGACGCCAAGGACTTCGTAAGGGTCTTTCATCAGGTAAATCTCTTCACGTCATTTTTGCAGCCAGTTTTATCGCACTGCCTCGAGCAGACATTGATCAATCGCAAATCCCGTCGCAATACAACCTAAATGGCTGACACCGGACCCGTTTGCAACCCGGTTCGGAAGCAGACGGGGGCAGGACCAACATATAACCGGACACCACCAGGGCTACAGGTCAAGTCTTGCACGTTTTGGGATCGGCCTGCGAACACATCGCGCATAATGCAGCAATATGGGGATGGAGGCTTTGCAACTGGGGCGGTTTCATGGTCGATACCCACTGGTTCCAGTTGGAGACTTCGCGGACCCCACGGATGCGTCGCAACTCTGAGGGGCTAGAGAGAGGAAAATGCAAAGTCTTATGCAACTGTGTCCCGCTGGACAGTTACCGAATAGACTGAAGAAATGGAGGCTATTGTACGGGAAAAGCCTGTCCCCCTGATCATGTCAGCGGGCGCTGGCCGGGAGCGCATGATAAGGACGGGTGATTTGAGCTTTTGTGTCGTTACAGACTACACCGATGCGCAAGCAGCCGAGGCAGATCAGGGCAAGATTGCCGAAATCCGAAGTCAGGCAACCGATGAGCTTCCCATGGCAATGGCCGATGCGCATGGCGGCAACATTTTTGCCCAGGTGTGAATGGCCAACAATTTATGGCTGACCCAACCAAAAATCATCCTGATCTAGTCAGCAGGAAATACGCGTCTCAGTTGCTCGGCATAGTCCGGAAACGCCCATTCAAATTCATCGACGAAATTCGCCAGCCTGTCCTGCATCTGCTGATTGCCCTCGCGCATTGCCGTCAGATGGCGCCGCTGCAGCGACAGCAACATGCCGGCAACAACCGGCTGCTCTGTGGCCTTGTTGCGGGCAATCGCCTTCAGCCTGCCGCGCAATTGGTCACAGGTCATGTTCGAGGGCATGTCGATGACCAGTTGAACCGCCTGCAACGGTATTGCGTCACCGAAGATTTCAACGATTTCGGCCTGGGTGACCGGACCCGGTTTCATCACCTCGGTCTCCTTTGTGCACAGGTTGATACCGGCTGCCACTTTGCATGAACCGCATACTCCGGTCTGTGCATTGTGTCACCTCGGCTGCTTCGGCTGGCGCATGAAGCGGGTTGTGGCGGACATTTGGCAGCCACCATCAAGCAACATTGCAGTAGCATCCCAGGTGGCCGCTGATAATGTATCGCGACAGGTATGGACATTCAGGCCGGCGACAGAAAAAGCCGGAAGGAGGCCGGGACAGAATTGTCCGGAGACAACAGGCCTTCATGGTTCCAGGCAGGCGGCAGATCAGGATGACATTTGCCTGAAGCAGCCAAAACCCGGTTCGCCCCGCTGGACTTTCACCTTCGCGCCAGACAAACTTCACTCACATCCGACGCTATGATGCACGACCCAACACCGAGGACACCGCATAATGCCCATCTTGCCAATTATCGCCGACAGTTCAGACGAACTGACGGCAATCTTCAAGGATCTCCACGCCCACCCCGAAATAGGGTTCACGGAAAGTCGCACCGCAGCGGTCGTGGCGGAAAAACTGCGCGATTTCGGCGTGGACGAAGTGCACACCGGCATCGCAACAACCGGCGTCGTGGGCCTGATCCGTGGCAAGGGCCGGGGAAACCGCCATATCGGCTTGCGCGCCGATATGGACGCGTTGCCGATACACGAGGAAACCAACCTGCCATATGCTTCGACCAATCCCGGCACGATGCATGCCTGCGGTCATGACGGGCACACCACGATGCTGCTGGGGGCGGCCAAGCACCTGGCCGGCACCCGTGACTTCGACGGCACTGCCGTGCTGATCTTCCAGCCCGCCGAGGAAGGACTGGGCGGGGCGCGCAGCATGTTGGCCGAAGGCCTGTTCGACAAGTTCCCGTGTGACGAGCTTTATGGCATGCACAATGCACCGAACGGGCAGCCAAACAAGGTCGGCATCTGCAAGGGGGCTGCCATGGCAGGTGCCTCGTTCTTTGACATCATTGTCCAGGGCAAGGGCAGCCATGCGGCCATGCCGCAACAGTCCCGCGATCCGCTGGTGATCGCAGCCGCGCTGGTGGAGCAGTTCCAGACCATCGTGTCGCGCAACGTGCCGCCCCTGGACACCTGCGTCCTGTCGGTGACACAGATTCATGCAGGCTCGGCCTATAACATTGTCCCCGACACCGCGACGCTGGCCGGCACTGTTCGCTATTTCTCGGATGAGGTCCGCGACCTGGTTGAACTGCGCATGAAACAGTTGTGTGACGGTTTCGCGATTGCCTATGGCGTCACCATAAATCTTGATCTGCGCAATATCTTCGATGTGCTGATGAACGACGCAGACCTCTCCGACGCCTATCTTGAAGCTGCATCCGACATCGTGGGCGCCGAAAATATCTCAGGCACCGACGCACCGGCGACAGGGTCGGAGGATTTTTCCGACATGCTGAAAGTCGTTCCCGGTTCCTATTGCAGGGTCGGACACGCCGGCACCGTCGGGCTGCACAATCCCGGGTTTTTCCTCGATCCCGAAATTCTGCCGGTGGGGGCGTCCATCATGGCGCGCATCATCGAACGCCGCCTTCCCCTGTAACGGAAACCGATCATGAACCTGCTCAACCTGCCTTTCGATGCCGAACACATGCTGTCCGGACTCAAGCCCTGGATCGAATGTGAAAGCCCCACTTACGATGCTGCCGCCGTCAACCGGATGATGGATCTCGCTGCCTACGACCTTGCCGGTGTCGCGACGGTGGAGCGCATTCCCGGCCGCATGGGTTTTGGCGGATCGGTGCGCGCACGTTTGCCGCATGCCGATGCCGGAAAGCCGGGCATCCTTGTTTCGGGGCATATGGATACTGTACATCCGGTTGGTACGCTGGAAGTGCTGCCGTTCAAACGCGAGGGCGATATCTGCTACGGGCCCGGAATCATGGATATGAAGGGTGGCAACTACATCAGTGTCGAGGCGATACGTAAACTGGCTCAGGCGGGTTTACAGACACCGCTGCCGGTCACGGTCCTGTTCACCCCTGACGAGGAGGTCGGCACGCCGTCGACCCGCGAACTGATCGAAGCCGAGGCCGCGCGCAACAAGTATGTGCTGGTTCCTGAACCGGCCCGCGATGACGGCGGCGCGGTGATCGGCCGGTATGCCATTGCGCGGTTCAACCTGCGCACCGTGGGCAAGCCCAGCCACGCCGGTGCACGCCTGGCCGACGGACGCTCTGCCATTGCGGCGATGGCCCGCAGGATTCTGGATATCGAAGCCATGACAGGTGAGGACTGCACCTTCAGCGTCGGTGTCATTCACGCCGGACAATGGGTCAACTGCGTGTCCTCGCACTGCGAGGCGCAGGCACTGACAATGGCCAAGACCCAGCAAGACCTGGACGATGGTGTCGCGCGTTTGATGAATCTGGCAGGCGAGAGCGATGGCGTGGAGTTCCAGGTCACGCGCGGCGTCACGCGTCCGGTCTGGGAACCAGACCAGCCAGGCACCATGCACATGTACGAAGTCGCGCGAGGTATCGCCAAAGAGATCGGTTTCGACCTCACCGCGGCCAGTGCAGGCGGTGGTTCGGATGGCAATTTCACCGGTTACATGGGCATCCCGACACTGGATTCCATAGGCGTACGCGGCAAGGGCCTGCATACCCTGAACGAGCATATCGAGGTTGCAAGCCTTGTGGAGCGGGCTCGCCTGATGGCGGGCCTGCTCATGCACCTGACATGACACCGAAGCCGATTGCCGGTGCCAGTCGTCCCCGGCATCGCCCCCTGTACTGCAGTACAGGCAGATAGCATCCGGCGGGCTCTGCGGCCAAAGGTTCTGGTCGCAACTCGAAAGTGCAGTTTATGGTTCCCAGAACCGCCCTGTTCGACTAGCCTCGGTGCTGCGTTCGGGCGTTCTCCGGGAACTGTCGGGCCAGTTTATATCCTGCACAATCCGCCAAACCACTCAAGCGCTTACGTCGTCATCTCCGTCAGAGGGTGGACCCTGCACGGAAATTCGGAGCCGTAATTGAAAAAGCACCAGGACGATTCTTCATCCGTGTTGAATACCCCGCTGAACCGGCGGACCGCGCTGGCAGCGGCAGTGGCAACGGTTATTGGACCCAAAGGACAGGCAATGGCAGACATGACTGATTCAGCACCCGCAACCGCGGGCGACCTTGGCGCCATGTTCGATGCGCATGTGCGCCACGAGTTTGTCGACATGGATCTTGACGCCACCATGAAGACGATGGTGGCCGATCCCTACGTGTTCCATGTGCCGACCATGACCGGTGGGGTCGGGCACAGTGATGTGCGCGCGTTCTACGGCAATCACTTTATCGGACATTGGCCGGAAGACACCGAAGTGAAGCCGGTTTCGCGGACCATTGGCACGAACCAGGTGGTCGACGAACTGGTGATCAGCTTCACCCACGACCGCGAAGTCCCCATCTCGCTTCCCGGCATCAAACCGACAGGGCGGCGGATCGTATTGCCTCACGTCGTCATCATGGGTTTCAAGGACGGCCTGGTGGCGCACGAACACATCTACTGGGACCAGGCCTCGGCACTGGTGCAGGCGGGGCTGCTCGAACCGGCAGCAGGCTTGCCGGTGGTAGGTGCCGGACAGGCGCACGCCCTTCTCGACCACGTGGCTTCGCGCGGCGAACTGGCGCCGGGCAGCAATACCGGCCACGATCTTGGCGCCCTCTTCGACCGTCATGTCAGCCTCGAATTCCAGGACAAGGATGTCGCGGCGACGATGCAGACCATGCACGAACATCCCTATGTGTGGAACGTGCCCGTCGCGCTCGGTGGCGACGATCATGACGGTGTGGAAGAATTTTATACCGACAAGTTCGTCGGCCACATGCCGGCCGACACCGATGTGTCGTTTATCTCGCGGACAGTCGGCGCCGATCAGGTGGTGGACGAGATGATCCTGACCTTCACCCATGACAGTCCCGTCGAATTCGCGCTGCCCGGCGTCGCGCCGACCGGGCGCAAGGTCGAACTGCCCCACGTTGTCGTCATGGGATTCGAAGGCGGCAAGGTGACCCACGAGCACATCTACTGGGACAATGCTTCACTGCTGGTGCAGGTGGGTCTGATTGACCCCGCCAGTCTGCCGGTTCTGGGCCAGGAGCCGGCCCGCTGGCTGCGCGACCACGCGGCACCGCTGAACAAGATACTCAAGCCCTGAACCAGCGCGCAGGGGCCTTGTTGTGCGGGTCTGCCAGGCAGATCCACTGTGATGGACGGCGCCTTTCAGATCACGACAGATTGGTGGTCAGCCTGTGCGCGGCAGATGCTGCTGAAAACCAGGACAATTGAAGACAAGCAGGTCACGAGAACGGCGAAACGGCTCCCGGCGGACCTGATTTCCGCGAAAAACAGTATTGCATCTGACCGGATTTCCCCCTTAGATTCCGGCATGAGCATTCCAAGCGCCACCGACATCACCCGCGACCTCGTCAGGTTCAACACCATCAACCCGCCAGGCCATGAAAAGCTGTGCAGCGATTATCTTGGTGCGCTGCTGCTGGACGCCGGGTTCGAGGTTGACAGTTACCAGTATGGCGACGAGCGCATCAGCCTGGTGGCGCGGCTTGCCGGCACCGGTGGCAAGAAACCGATCTGCTTCGGCGGGCATACCGATGTGGTCACACTCGGCAACCAGGCGTGGTCTGTCGAACCGTTTGCCGGCGATATCGTCGATGGCCGGATATACGGCCGGGGCACCTGCGACATGAAGAGCGGTGTTGCCGCCTTCGTCCATATGGGGCTCAGGCTGGCAGCCGAACCGCGCGGTGCGGCGGATATCGTGCTGGTCATGGTGGCCGGCGAGGAGACCGGCTGTGACGGCAGCAAGCATCTTCAGGACCTCGGTGTGTTGCCTGAAGCCGGAGCGATGGTTATCGCCGAACCGACATCGAACTATCCCGTTCTCGGTCATCGCGGCGCTTTGTGGCTGAACGTGACCGCGCACGGCAAGACGGCGCATGGCTCGATGCCGCAGCTTGGCGACAATGCGGTCTACAAGGCGGCCCGGGCAGTGAGCAAGCTGGAGAATTTCGGCTTTAATGTGCCGCCCGACAGCCTGCTTGGGTCGACGACGCACAATGTCGGGACCTTTCACGGTGGCATCAACATCAACTCGGTACCCGACCGGGCGAGCTTCACCATAGATATCCGCAGCATTCCCGGACACCGGCACGATGAGATCATTGCTGACCTGGCACGTTATCTGGGCGGGGATGTCGAGATAGAAACGGTGGTTGATGTCGCACCGGTGCTGACCAAAGCCGATGATCCCTGGGTCCGGGATGTGTTCGAGTTGATGACACCGCGGCTCGGCACCGCGCCGGAGCCGAGAGGCGCGCCCTATTTTACCGATGCATCGGCCCTGACGCCGGCCTGTGGCAATCCGCCGACGCTGATCCTGGGGCCCGGCGATATGGCCCTGGCGCACCAGACAGATGAATATTGCGATGTCGCCATGATAGAAGACGCTGCCGAAATCTATGAAACCATCGCGCGGCGCTGGTGTGAAGCTTAGGTCGAGGTGACCGCAAAGCCCCGACCTTCAGTAAATCTCAATGGAAACTCGCCTGAAAACTTGTGGGTGTGAGCGAGACGTGGGCATCGAGCGGCGGGTACAATTCAAATGCCTTCGGTTCACGCGAAAAGTTCCACAGCCGGAAAAGACACCATTCCTCACGGCGTTTTTCAGCCACAGCCAGTTCGTTGCGCGAAATGTGAAACGGTGCGCGTTCCCAGCCGTTTGTCGTCTTCACCTCGATCAACCGCTCCCGCCCGTCCGGCGTGAAGCTGGCGATGTCGTATCCCGCCCCATCGCCATCTTCTTCCGACACCCAGCGCACTTTGCGCGCCAGATCATCCCGTCCAGCGCCCTTCAACGCGCTGCGTTCGTGCGCCACAACGCGCTGTTCTCCGGCACGACCGAGGACCCGGTTGCGTTCATCCCGACCGGCTGCGTCAAATTTGTGCGCGATGTGCAGCATCTGCTCCAGTTCCTTCGGTGGCGGTCGGTTGGACAGGGTCGGTTGTGGCCCGATCCAGATCTGCGCCACATCGCCTAGGCCAGTTGCAGGTTGAATTTTGAACGTCCGTTCCAACCAGGCAGTGTTCAATTTCAACCAGCGCTGGACCGCGTCAATCAATGTCGATTGGAAATTGACGGCTGGCTTATAGCCGGGCACCCAATCCTCGCTGAGTCCCTTCAACACTGCGCTGATGTTCTGGTGCTTGAACTCGATTGAACTCTCGGAGCGGTTCTGGAGCAGAGGCATCAGCGCCCGGCGATGCGCGGCCTTGCTGTAGGAACGTCCGGCGACATCATCGGCCAGCATCGCGAAATAATCCGCGACGATCAGGTCGTTCTCGATATCTGTCCAGGCGCCATTCGACATGCCGCCAGGTTATGGCGGGAAAATCTGTTTGTCATCATGGGTATCTGACCACCGGCACACAGACATTCCAGCCATCGAGCAGTAGCATGCTGCCTTCGAGTGTATCTGCATGCACTGCAGGATAATCAGTATGTAAATTGAACCGCCCCAGGTTTGCCGGAGGCTCCAACTCTTGAGTAATTGGCGGCATCAAGAGCAAGACAACGAACACGTTTTCATCTGAAGTATGGTCCCGTGTGGTGCGGATGGTATTGGATCACGAGGCCGAGCATGCTTCGCGCCGGGCAGGGCTTGTCTCGATATTTCAGAAGATCGATTGTGTGCCGCAGTCCCTGCACGAAAGCCCGGGGGGTTGTTCTTGGCATTTCAGTTTCGAACGGTTATTCGACGGTTCCGGGCCAGAACAGGACTGCCAGCACAAGTGCCCAAACAATGCCCCAGCCTATCCATGTGATATTTGGATGGGCCGCCTGCCATTCCAGAATGCGCTTGTGAAAATCCATTGTGATGTCTCCAGCAGGTGTTTTGTCGCGACTGTATCTATACTCGTCTAACTCAGGGGCTCCCAGAGTTTCGGGTTCGTGAGATCGTCGTCTGCAACAATGCATTTTTCATCATCGTTTCCTTCCATATGGAGCATCCATCGGATAGGTCTCTCAATTTCGCTATATGGAGCTATGACGACATAGGAAGCCCCGGCGTGCGTTCCTGATAGTTTCCTGTATTGCGTATTGATCATGATTTAACCTTCCTGAATTCGGCAGTTGCTCACTCTAGATCAGGGTTTGTACGACTTTGCATTGATTTGCGTCATCTGCCAGTGGCAGAAACCAGGCTATGATGACTTGCAGCAAAACTGGATGGCAGCTGCCTGACAGTACCCGATGCAGGCGCCCGTATTGTCTGGCTGGCACATGGAAATCCAGCTCTTTCTGAAGCCTTGGGACTGTGCGATCCTCTCATCATCATGCTTGTCGCAACACTGAATGTTCAAAACCTCAGGCTCCAAAACATTGATGGCCAGAATCGACTCCATGGTGCCTGGGATTCCGACCTTCCCGAAGACAGGCGTCTAGACGCGATCGATCGCCGGCTAACGGGTGAGCTTCTGAAGCAAGTGAACGCCGATGTCGTCGCCTTGCAAGAAGTCTTCGATCTCGACAGCCTCAATCACTTCCACGAACAATTCTTCTTGCCGACGGGAGCAGAACCATATTCGCAACGTATCTGTTTGCCCGGCAACGATGGCCGCGGCCTTGATGTTGCATTGCTTTCCCGCCGACATGTTGATGCAATCCAAAGTCATGCATCGCTCACTTTGGCTGATGTGGACATCGAACCGCCTCCGGGCGTCGATCCCGCCCTTCCAGTTTTCCGGCGTGACTGCCTGATGGTTACGATTGGACCGCTGACGCTGCTTGTCTGCCACTTCAAGTCTGCCTCTCCAGACGCGGTCAAGGCCTGGACCACGCGCCGGCTGGAAGCGCTTGCAACCCGCCGTCTGATCGAGCGCCGTTTCCCAGACCCGGCACAAAGCCTGTGGCTCATCCTGGGCGACCTGAACGAACCCGATTTTCCAGTCATGGGACAACAGCGGGCAACTGCACCACTGGAGACAGGCTTCGCAATCGATCTGATGCAGCGGCTTCCAGAGACGGAACGCTGGACCTATTATGACCCGCAGTCGCGACTATACCACTGCCCGGACGCACTACTGGCATCACCCGCGCTCGCCGAGCGCTGGCCGAATGCTGAACCATTCGTGGTACGCATGGGCCTGGGCGAGGAGACATCGCGCTTTCACGGGCCCCGACTTGGTGGTGTGGGGGAACACAGACCCCACGCCAGTGATCATGCCGCAGTAGCTGTCGATTTCAAGGGGCTGTGAAGTGTCGGCTTCGCGCTTGAAGCACCGGTTCGTCGCAATGCAGCACGGCCAGAGACATTGGCGTGAACATCGCCGGCACAGGCCAGGGCATGATAGCTTTCAAACCGATAACCTCCTACCTCCCTGCTGTTTGAAGAAGCGAAAGACACCATAAAGGAGATGTCACCAGACCAGTTCACGAGATGGCAGCTTGATCGACATCAACGACACAAACTGACACGACGCCCATATTCCCAGCCTCAAGAAGGTGTGGTCCATCAATTTGTTCAGATGGCAACACCTAGCTCAGGTCTGGAGGCCAAACCGATGAAGCGTATATCGTGTCTAGTGAGTGTCGTCGCCCTGCTCTTGATGGTGTGTTCTCCGACGCAAGCAGCCCAAGAGGCTGAAACCAGGATGACCACGCCATTGGCAGATGAGGCGGAAGCAGACACGACCTATGAACCAGAGAATGCTCTGGAAATGGGTGAGATTTCTGGAGCCGATGAGTATTACCGGCTTTGCGCAGTCTGTCATGGCGAGCAAGGACGCGGTGATGGTCCGATGGCACGTGTGCTCAAGACACCACCACCCAACCTGACTTTACTGGCAAAGAACAATGGCGGCCATTTTCCATTTCTCAGCGTGCTTGAGATGATTGACGGAAGGAACATGATTGCGGTGCACGGCAGCCGGGAGATGCCTGTATGGGGTGAATCACTGACGAGGGACTACGATCAGTTCATCGCCCGTACGATTGAGCTCGAGTTGTTGTTGCATCTTGACAGCCTTCAGGTGAAGTGACCGGTCGGTCACTGTAAATGTTCGGGACAGTCTGATCGCAGCCGCAAACCGCCCCACCAGCGCACGAAACGGCTTTGAGTCCCGCAACGCTGGAAGCAGCCTTTCAAATGGCGATCCATCCTCCGCCAGTGATCGGTGGGTAAAGGCCGATCACTGGCTCTATCTTTGCAGATGAGCCGAGACAATCATAAGACAAGCAATTTTATCCATCCGTATGGATGGATATTACTCTAGGATTGAGGTCTGACCCTTCGTAGAAAATCCCACAAGGGAATTGCAGTGAGACCACCTACCAGGCCGGCACCATAGCTTGGCAGTGCAAATCCTGAAATCATGTGCCAGACATAACCGGCCACGTAGCTTGCAGCCAACATTGCAGCAATGATAATCAGCAGGCGTTGCCATAACGGTAACAGGAGTTTCACGGTTCCTCGCATCATATCTGTTTCATGATCCAGCATAGCCCAGCAAACAGAGTGTGCAACACCAGGCGGCGTCAATCCACAACTATAATCCGGACCCCGAATCTGCTATTAAAGGTGACACCTGACGCATTTCCCTGCGTGGCGACCACAACGCGTCGGGTTCGTATCCGGGCGAGCAGGGCGAGCCAGCGCAACGTTGACCATCTGCGGAGAACACGAGGGAATGAACGGCAGTATACCAGCAATAGTCAAAGACCACTGGCAGCGGTTTTGTACCGTCGGCATTCTTTTGAGCTTGTGCGGTGTAGTGGCGATGTTGCTGCCGGTCTTTACAACAATCGCATTGAAGTACACCCTTGGCGCGGTGTTCCTTATTGCTGCCATCCTGCACGTGGATCGAGCGTTCGTCAGTGTGGGATGGGCAGCCAGTATGTGGCAGGCATTGTCAGCGATTGCACTGGCTGTCGGTGGGGTATTATTGCTGTCTCACCCGCTCACGGGCCTTCTCGGGATCACCTTGTTGATCGCGCTGACATTAATGTTTGATGGTGTCTTCAAGATTATTTCCGGTTTGCGCCTGCGTCCGAACGATGGTTGGATATGGATTGTTGCGGCCGGGGTTTCATCCATTGTCGTCGGTGTCTTGATCTGGAACCGGCTCCCTAGTTCGGCAGTGACCACCGTAGGACTCCTGGTGGGTATCAGCCTGTTGCTGTCCGGATTGTCTTATCTGATTGTTGGCTTGCGCGCTCGGTTGGGCTGAGTGTCGTCGCTTGAGGTATTCCAGGTCGCCGAAACATCGCGTCCGGAACGAGGGTGTCACCTGGCTCAGGTACAATCTGTTACCTATGTCTCCGGGGCGGACACTTGGGGTGTTGGCGGAGGGAATGACACATGCAACGAACTCTCTCTCGTGCCAGCGTCGGACGCCGAGGGACCCACGCGAAACCCTGCGCAAATCTGACGCTCATTGGAAAATCAGCCGAGTCCGAAGTCATCCTGGAAACGGTCAATCTGATGCATGCGCTCATGCAGGATGGTCACAATCCCGATGTCGCCATTAGAGAGATGACGCCAGTAGACGAAATGACGCTCGTATCGAAAGAAGAACCCTTCAACACCAAACTCGGCTGGGATCGGTTTCGATGCGACACCGTGCGCTGCAATCTTGTCGAAGGCGGCGAACAGGCCGGTGATGTATTTCTCGGCCTGATCATCTCCCCACCTGTCACGGGTGTAGCGGTAGATGTCATCTAGGCGATGGGACGCCCCTTCCTGGATTCGAAC
>Ga0316192_10002520_pt1 | contig 13381 bp, 7 predicted proteins | sample MerIslwburrow_MG_FD_204931 | JGI IMG/M metagenome (GOLD analysis project Ga0316192, IMG submission 204931) | Coastal sediment microbial communities from Maine, United States - Merrow Island worm burrow | ecosystem: Environmental > Aquatic > Marine > Coastal > Sediment | place: USA: Maine...
TTTGATAGGGTACGTCGTGATTGTCGTCGGGATTGTCCGATGCGTCGTCGGGCGAGGAGTTAAAGTCGCCGACCAGAATCAGAGGCCGGTCATCAGGCGTCGTGTATTGCAGTGTCTTGACGAGCTCAAACGCCTGCAGGTGCTGGATAATGGAGGGATCCGCACCCTCGAGATGAGTGTTCACAAAGCGATAGGTCTTTCCCCGCACCGTGGCGTCCACACCGACGAAGCCTCGCTCGATGGTGATCGGAGGAAGGTCCTCATCATCCACCTTCGCCACGATGGTATAGTTGCAGCCGTCCTCCGACGGAGTGGACTGAAGATCTATGGATCCCAGTAGCGGATGTTCCCTAATCAGAAATCCACAGAGCCCGCCGGTCATGTAGTCCCCGTCTAGCGGAATGAACGCGACACCTTCTCGGGCGAGAATCACGTCACGGTCAACCACGCTCACTATATCCTCAAATCCATCCCCATCAACGTCGAAGGGGAAGGGGATCGTGATGTCCAAATTTTTCACTGTCGCCGCCACGACGTAACTCTGGCCTTTGGCAGCAAGGGCGTCGAGCGTCTCAGTCAGATGGTTGACGAAGGGCGGTCTGGGATTGCCGTCGTTTAGCTCGAAATTGAAGACCTCCTGGAGACCGATCAGGTCCGGCTTGGTGAGCGCGACCTCCGTGGCGAAGCGCCTGGCTCTCAATGGGAAATTGTTAGCGGCGATCGTGTTGAGTGCATCGGTTGCTTCGGCAAAAAACTCCTCGAGGCTCTCCGCCAGAATCACCGGGTCCAGGTTCGCGCCGAGGTATTGGTTTCGCGTCATCACCTTGACAATGTCACCGCGATGAAATCCTCTGGCCACAGCCGGGGCGGAAAATACGCCGAGGAACAACAGTCCCATCAGTGTGATTACGAATAAACGTTTCATTGTGGCTCTCCTTTCTCAAAGGCACCACCGGACGGAATCCGGCGCCACGTGAGTGGTAAAACTCGTACCTAATATTATACATTAACTAGTCGGATAGATAACATCCCAAAATGCGGCAAAAACAGCAAAAATGATAATTAGCCAAATTACAAAGGCCCCCAAAGGGGTTAACAATCCCTTGAGGGCCTTGCATCGGTAATTTGAGGTAATTCCTGAAAGTCATGATCCACTCATTCTGATGTTTAAAAGAAGGTTGGAAGGTAACCGCTTTTCGGTTCAGCAGAATGTGAGGTCAGAAAATTAGAAGCAGATCTACAATCGAATATAACAGTTTATAATGATGAAATTGAACTTCTGGCGTTGGCTCCAGTTCCAAAAATGCTGTCATTTTTCCTTTGAAACCAAAATACACTAATAAATAATTACTCTTCCCACTTAGAATTTTATATTTTGAGCTTGGACTTTCACATGATCATAAATTCCAGATTCCCAGTATCCCTTGTTGGCATCACCAAGTAATATTGAGTATCTAACACTGAGAGAAATTTTTGATATTTGTTGATTTTAACCCTGATCTAAACCTTGACGAAATGTCATGTATCTCACTATCTAAATTTACGCAATAATTCATATCTGTTATGATTATCATAATAAAGTCGATGAACCCCGGATCCTACATACAGAGCCGTTATGCATCCCGGCTTTTAGGGACTGGCATAATAATATTACAAGCTCTGAGAGTTTCTATATTCGGAGTATTTGGGCGCATTTTCAATATCGATTAATAGTTATAAGTACACGTAGGATTAGTAGAGCAGGGCCTAATGACTCTACTATTCCGGAAAAGAGACTCCAATCCAACCCTTATTTTTCAACTGTCGATTCTTGTCATTGCCCTAAAGTACATTCCGGGTCCCCCGTTTTAGCAAAGTTCTTATACCACGAATTGCTGACACATTCTCCGTTCTCATCATTTAGATCAGTTTCATTTCCCAGAACAAAGTTGTAAAAAATGTCGTTATCCTCTGCACCCGCCTCAACGTTAATTCCGTTTCTACTATTATTAAATACCAGGTTTTTAGAAAGTGTGTTTTTATTTGCCCCCTCCTCCAGTTTCAATCCATCGCGAATATCTTCGGGCTTACTTTCATTAAAACCATTATTCTTAATAATGTTACTTGATATTGTATTTAAACTGCTTTCTTCGACTCGAATACCCTCCTGCCCATTATTTGAAATAATGTTACTTGATATTGTGTTGTTACTTGATGGTAAATCTGTGTCGTTTTCTAGTTCGACTCTAATGCCTTCGCTGCCATTATTTATGATTATATTTTTAATAACTTCATTGTCATTTGAACGAATCCGTATGCCTCTGTCGTTTTGTTTGATAAAATTTTTGCGCACAATGTTGCCTTTGCTATCGATCTTAACGCCTGCTTCGCTTTCAGTATCCTTAAAAATGTTATGTATCACTATGTTATCAGTGCCATTATTTATTCTTAAAGCATCATCCAAATTTCCAATAGCCTTGTTTTTGTATAGACGATTATTGCTTCCTCTCACATAATAGCCTTTATCTGCACCGTCCACAGCTTTGTTTTTGATTAGCTGATTGTTGTCACTTTCTTCCTCGATTAAAAAATTTTCTTTTGAGTTCCCAATGGCCTCATTATCTGTTAACCAGTTGTCGTGACTATCTACCTTAAAGCCTGTCTTGTTGTTGTACATTGATATTATTCTGAACACCTGATGCCTGCCGGTCCCAGCGATCACCACACCGTCCGTGCAGTTCGTCACAGTGCCATTCCAGACCTTTGCACCCTCTTCATTAATCTGAATACAAACGTTATTCCCATTACCAGATATTGTATGTCCATTTAGGTTAAGCTTAGCCGGCCCATCAATTGTTATAGCAGGACCTTCCTCGCAGTTGAGGTTTTTTCTCAGTTCAAAACGGCCATTTTCGAGCGTATCACCACATTTGGCCCGTTTAATTTTCCAAAACCGCCCTTTATGCGAAGTGACATCTTCTGCATTTAAAGCATTTGTGAGGCTTAAAACAAAAAGGATCGTTGCCAACCCCACAATAAGCCGAAAGACGATTCTTATACTCTTCGTTTTATTTTTGTATCTCATCGCTCTTCCTCCTTGTATTAACAGACAGAATTTCTCAACTTTGAGATTCATTCCTATCTCTCCATTGGTTCAACCCTGTTGCTAAAAAGTTGAGATAGTGTTGGAACCGTTGGATTATTTTACCTTCCGCAATCGATATAGTTGTGTCGGGACAAAAGATTTGGCTCCTGGCATAACGACCTGGCCAGGAGCAAGTTAGGCACAATTTGAGTGGCTTCTCCATTGAATCATTCCTGACGGTTAGATTAAAACACAAGGGAAACCATAATTTATTTCGTAACGAGTACAAAATAAGAAGTTGAAGAACTGCTCGACAGTTGAATTTCCGCTCAGGATGAGATTCAGCTCAGAATAGGATTCCGAATGAGATCAATCGTAGAATGAGAGTACAATCAGCGTTGCGCTTCCGGGCAACAAGAGGTGTTTGATCAAGAATTTTTCTATATTTCTACACCATGTCGAGGTCATTGTCAAGAATCTAATAAAAAGCACTACATTGTAGCAATTTAAAAGGTTGGTGCATGGGCATACTGGGGGTGGTGATAGCTTGATAATACAGGAAATAAGAACAAATTTCATGTAACATTTTAATATCTTCATTTTTACCAAGCAAAAACTGTGATATCATCAATCATTAACTTATCACCGTTATCCATATTCCTTGAATTGTTGGTGTGAAATCTAAACTTAAAAGGAACTGCATCCTTATACGGTGTGAGATTGTAATATTGGCTGCAGTGATTGCCGGCGTCGTTATCTTTTTTAAATTTTTCCACTCTTACCCAATGAGAACCATTCCATACATCAAAGCCGACCCAATCCGACTTGTCATTGTCAAAGTGATGCCGCTTATGTTTAAAGTAGGCCCACACCTCGGCCTTATCTGATAGGTCCCATACGTTGCGAGCTATCCAGTGGTCTTTATTTTTTGATGTTTCTTTACCGAATTTAAACCATCCACTGGAATCGATTTTGCAAATGAATTCGTCACCACACTGTCCGTCCCCGCCATCGTACCAGCACGAATCCCAGGTGGTGAACTCCTGATTGCACCAGTCATTGCTATCGAAGCCTTCGTTGAAAAACGCATCCGTGGGTATGAAATTAGGATTGTGGCCTTCCCATACCAGATGTGCAAGTTTCATTTGCCCTAATCTATTGGGGTGGTAACAATCGATGCGCGATAGGAAATACGGTCTAATTTCATCCGAGCTGTACCACAACGCTTGCGTAAAATTAATTCTCACTCCTTTTCGTTCATGGAATTGAGCCGCTTTTTGTTCCATCAAATCATTAAGTGACTTATTGAACCGGCGAGCCTCGTCCCTGTCGTTTTGTGTATTGCGGCTATCGAGCATTCGCTCGCAGGGTGCATCGGAATTAAAACTTTTCTGAAATTCATTTAGATACCTATCAAGCAGTTCGTCTTCAAGCCAACCAGGCAAATAGTCGCAGACCAACTCAAATTCGCCTTTACACAGGCTATTAATCGCGTCCCCTTGGAGCGTATCAGACGAAAAGTCCAAATCCCAAAGGTTTTGGCAGCGCTTGAACGCATGATCATGTTTACGATTCACCATCAAGTCGCGAAACTTCGAGATGTCAACGATACCCGACCAGTAAATCTCCCCACTACTTGGAAGATTTTCGGTCAGATACATCATCGTATCATCGATGTGCCCTGCGATTTTACCCAAATCGTTATCCAACTTTTCTTGAGGTCCGTTGTCAGACGGCTGGTAGATAGGGCTTTTTACCAGAACAATTTTGTCTATTCGGAATCCGTCCTTGTGGGTCCAGATGTTTAAGGTATGTATCCCTGGAGACAAAACCTCGATGGTCGCCATCGTACCATCTACCCTGCTGTTACTCCACGTCCAGGTGTTATAAGATTTAAATTGGATTTTGTCGGCTGTACCATAGTTAATCCCATCCACTCCAATGTGGACCGAGTTATCCTTCATGCTAGTAGCATAGCCACGGATCCATGTGTAATACATACCCGGAACATCGAATTTGACATTGTAATCCAGGCGTGGCGAGGAATCTGTATCATCAAAAGTAGTTCCACTATCAGGAAGTGCCCTGAGAGCACCACCGGAAGAGTACCCGCTTTTAAAATCTGGCACCCAATTATCCGTCTCAACCTTTTGTAGATTATGATAGTGCTCTGCTTCTATTGTGACCAGCACATCGCCTGATTGATCCACTTGTTTGATTACACCACGTGCGTTTTCTGAAGGCCCCTCGTTTAAAGGAGCCCACAGGTTATTGGTTGTCAACACAATTTTGTCTAGCCTGAAACCGTCCTGATGCATATAAACATTTATGGTATGTACTCCCACAGAAGGAACGTTAATCATCGCATAGGCTCCATTTTCGGTGGTTCCACTCCATATCCATTCATTATATTCTCCGATTTTAATGTTTTCGGCAGAAGATTGCCTTTGACCATCCAGTCCGACATGAACTAAATCATCACCTGTTTCACTCGCATACCCACGTAGCCAAACATAGTGAATGCCGGTTCGCACAAAGTTAACTCTGTAATCCAGCCGGGGACTTGATGTGAGATAATCCGGATAGGGCATGCTTGTGCCGCTATCCGGCTGTGCCCTGACCGCTGTAATGGAAGCCCCTGCTAGTCTGTCCGGCTCCCATTGGTGGGTGATGTTTGAAATTCTTTCAATAAAATGTTCCGCCTCGATAGAAACTATATTATCGGGAATTGTTGGTTGCACAAAGGCAAGACTGCCGTAATCATGGCCGTACTCAGCACAAACGTCATTGCTGCCTAATTGAAGGATTACATTCCGAACGTCTCTCGGTTGAATTGGATTCAGAGCCCGATCCAGAGCATCTTTCCACTCATCCCCGTCGTGTGACCTGTTGTAGACAGAGCTACACTCAAGGCGATTGGCAATAGACCAGGACTTGGTTCCTCCCATAAAACTCCAATCCAGATCATGTGATCCAAGTCTCAAGTCTACACATTCCATCAATTCTCTGTGTTCACCCAAATTTCTGTCACAGGCGTCATTGGTGTGGGTTGACTCACCAATGCTGTCACCAATTATCAGACATCCGCGATCCGCCGGCAATAGTGGGTCAAGAACAAAATCCATACCGTCACTCCAGGGCCCGTAACCATCGCAGTCACTCCAAGCTTGCACCAACCAGGTATGGTTGCCTTCAGACAAGGGAATCTCGGGATTAGCTACACAGACGTCACCGGAACAGACATCCGAAGCTTCATACCATTGTTGAATAACATTTCCAAAAGGACCATTGACCCAAAGAAAATACCAGGTCGCCCCCTCCTCCGCCTGCCAGGTATATGTGGGAGTTGAAACCCTGATGGTCCCTGACGGCGAATCGAGCACTGGCATACCCAACTGGGCACATTCGAGGCTGAAATTCTTGGGATCACTCCAGGGACCGTAGCCGTTACCATTCCAGGTCTGGATCCACCAAGTGCCGTTGCCTTCAGCAAGTTCAATGCTGGGTGTAACGGAGCATTGGCCGGTTCCCCCGGCACAATCGGCCTGGTCTGCGGTGTACCATTGAGTTATTCTGTTACCGGTACTGTCCTCAATCCACAGATAATACCAGCTGGAATTTGATTCCGCATTCCAGGTATATGTGGGTGTGATGTCGGTGATCGTGCCTGCTGGCGAAACTAATGTTGCCGACCCGGGCACAGCATCCTGTGCCTCACCGCTATTCAGACAGAAAAACACAAGACCTAAAATTGTGAGTATATACAAGCGAAGTTTAGCATACTTAAAATATAAAAATTTCATCGCTCTTATCCTCTTTGCCTGCAACCAGAACATCTCGAAATTATTGCAGTATCCGATGATGATAGGTTTTATGAGGTCGAAAGTCGATAACTATGCTGCGGGCACTTTCTTCACATTATTTTTTATGAAAATTCTAATTCCCAACAGAGAACACCAAACCCTGTTAGGAGAAAGACTGGCACAATTTGAGCGGATTCTCCATCGAATTTTCACCTGATTTCAGGTTAAATTTTAATGGAAACCTTAATGAATTTCAGCACGAAAACAAAATTAGAAGTTGAGGAACCGCTTGACAGGTGAATTTTAGCTCAGGATGAGACTCAGCTCAGATTAGGATTCCGAATGAGATCAATAGTCGAATGAGAGGACAATCAGCGTTGCGCTTATGGGACCACGCGATGTTTGATCACGAATTTTTCTATATTTCTATACGATGTCGTTATCATTGTCAAGAATTTAATCTCTCCTGGGTTAAATTCCTCGCAGCTTGCTGCGATAAAAGTGAGTTAAATCCTAAAAACATGATACTCCGCGGCTTGCCGCGGAGAGATTTCATTAAAAAGCACTACATTGTAGTAATCTAAAAGTTTGGTGCATGGGCATGCTGGGGTGGTGATGGCTTGATAATCATTCGTCGTTTCTTTTTCGGCTTCTGTCAGATAATATTCTAATATAATTTAAAATTTCTTTGTACTTTACTGATGTTTCCGGACATGATAAATTTTGAAAATATTCTTAAGTTTTTACGACATGTCAGTAGTTCTGAATTTGGAGTAAATTAGATCTTGAAGGTCTTTCTGAATTTAACTGAAAAAGTTCTGTTTCTTCTTGGGTTTTGCCTGCTCATCATCAACATTGGTGGATTATTTATTTCACTCCGAAATGAATCAATTTACAAAGAGAAGGCAGGTATTAACCTAACGGAGAAAGAATTGTATCAGAGAATAAATAAACCAGTTACCGATAAAATGGATAATCCCTTGCATTTTTGTTGTTACGTCGATACTTCTTTTTATTTTTAGAAGAAGAAATATGAATATGTAATACTTTAATCCTAAAGTAATCGGTTCTAGGTTCAGGGTTCAAGGTTCAAAGGTTATAACATGGTTTGATTCAAATCCCCAAAAAGACCTCCCGGAACATATCGCCTTCAAGCAATTCCTGGCCGGAGCCCTGGCCGACGATTCTGCCGGTCTGGAGTACATATCCCCGGTCGGCCAGATCCAGGGCCTCACGCACATTTTGTTCGACCAGCAGGATGGTCATGCCTTCTTCTTTGAGTTTGCGGATGGTGTCGAAGACCTCGTCCACCAAAAGGGGGGCCAACCCCAGGGACGGTTCGTCGAGCATCAGGATCCTGGGTCTTGACATCAAACCGCGTCCAATCGCCACCATTTGCTGCTCACCGCCGGACAGGGTTGAGGCCGGCTGCTGTTGCCGTTCCTTTAACTTCGGAAAGAGGGTGTATACGAACTCGAGGTTTTGCCGGACCTGCCGGGTGTCGCTCAGAGTATAGGCGCCCAGATAGAGGTTTTCTTCCACCGTAAGCGGGCCGAAAAGCATCTTCTCCTCGGGGACGTAACTAATTCCCAAGCGGATAATCTTTTCCGTGTTTAGTCTCTGGATTTCGTGGCCCTCGAATCGAATACGACCTTCAAAGGGATGCTGGGTGCCCATGACGGCCCTTAGCAGGGTGGACTTCCCGGCGCCGTTGGAACCAAGAACACACACCGTTTCACCCTGGCTGACCTGCAGGGATATACCCTGCAGAACCGGCAAACCGGAATAGCGAACCTTGATGTTGTCGATTTCGAGGATCTTTTCAGTCATGAACCACCAATGATTGAATAATGTCGAATGAATATTGAAGATTTAAGGTCCGCCTGCGGCGGGATCGATTATTAAAAAGATCCAATAAATGCAGAGCGAAAGCGATAGCATCATTCGTCCCTCATCCCTCGTCCTTCCACCCTAAGCCCTATGCCCTTCGCCCTTTGCCTTCAGTTCACCTGCGTTCCTCAACATACCGCTCACCCAGATAGGCTTTAATCACGGCGGGATCTTTTGCGATGTCCTGGGGATTACCATCGGCGATTTTTTGGCCGGAATCCAAAACAACGACCCGGTCGCTGATCTTCATCACCAGTTCCATCACGTGTTCGATCAGCATGACGGTCACACCCAGGTCATAATGTACATGTTTGATGCTGGCCAAGATTTCCTCAATCTCGCCGGGATTTAACCCAGCGGCGACCTCATCGAGTAAGAGCAGTTTGGGACCCGTTCCCAGGGCCGTGGCCATGGTGACCCGTTTTTGGGCAGCTACCGGCAGTTCACTGACCAGATAATCGGCAAGATCATCCAGTTTCAGATAGGCTAAAATTTCGTCTGCGCGGGATTTCGCCAGGGATCGGGACCGGGTGCGCATGAAACAGCCGACCATTACATTCTCTTTGACATTGAGATCGCCTGCGGCGACGTATACCTGGAAGGTACGGGCCAAGCCCCGTCGGGCGACCTCATTTGCTTTTAAATCGCTAATATCTTCACCATCAAAAATAATCCGACCTGAGGACGTCGGGTGCAGTCCGGCGATGCAGTTGAAGAGTGTGGTTTTGCCGGCGCCGTTGGGGCCGATCAACCCCACCAGTTCACCTTTTTCCATGGAGAAGGAAATATCATTGTTGGCTCTCAATCCCCCGAAATCCTTGGTTACATGCTGAACTTCAAGTAGGGCCATTATTTGCGTTTCCTCCGGCGAACTTTTTCCACAATGCCCCATATCCCTTTGGGTTCTCCCGCCGACACAATCATGATAATAAGCGCGTAAATAATAGTATCGATTCCTACCAGACCGGCTGTGGCGCCCAGCCACTCCTTGAGATAACTTTTGAGCGGAATCAGAACCGCGGCACCGATAATGGGTCCCCATAAAGAGCCGGCACCGCCAAGCATGGCCATCAGGGCAATCATGATGGAAATGGTGAGGCTCATGGTGTCTTCCGGTTCAATATTTTTTATATAGCAGGCATGGAATGACCCTACCACACTGACAAAGGCCGTGGCAATGGCATATGTCTTGACTTTGGCCAGGTGCACGTTGACACCCAGTGAGCGGGCCACTTCCTCGTTGGCTTTGATGGATCGCAGCTGGAATCCCAGGCGCGATTTGCGAAACCAGTTGATGTAGAGAATTCCAATTAGAAAAAATCCTAAAAGGATGTAGAAATAATAAATGTCTTCCTTGAATATGAGACGCAAAAAATCCGGGGGATGGTATTTGATGGGAGAAATTTCCAGACCCCGGGCAGCTCCCACAAAATTCCACACCTCAAATAGATCTTTGAGCACAAGCGATGTGGCAATGGTGGCAATGGCGAAATAATGACCTTTCAGCCGGAAGAGGGGATAGCCGATGATAAATGACCAGCCGACGGCTAAACATACGCCGATGGGCATGGATACCCAGAATGGGATGTCCCAGCGAATCAGCATGACCGCGGTGGTATAGGCCCCGATACCCACGTACTGGGCCTTGCCCAAATCAACCTGGCCGCCGTATCCGCCGATGGTGTTCCATCCCATGCCGTAAAGGGAGAACATCAGAAACTGGATCATGGTGGACATGGCAAAAGAGGAATGCGACAGCAGCGGAAAGGTCAGTAAAAATAACAACACCGCGCCGGCCACCATCAGATCGATATGTGGGAAATCGGAAAAGTCAAACGTGTTTTTTATTGTTTCCATCCAAACAAGCCTCTGGGTCGGATCACCATGATCAGAAAATATGCCAGATAGACCCACATGTATTTAAATGAGGTCATGGGAACATTTGCCATCCATTCGATATCAAAGGTATAGGTCAGGAAATCCCAAAAACCCGGGATTTCGGTGATCATGCCCACGACGAGTCCGGCAAAGAACGCTCCGGGTACGCTGCCGAAGCCTCCTAGGGCCACGATGGCAAAAGCGATCATGGTAAACAGCAATCCGATAAACGGGCTTACCGACCAGAAATTGACGATGAGCGCACCGGCGATACATACCGTACTGGCACCGATACCCCAGGCCAGGGCATTCATCCGTTCGGTGGGGATCCCCATGTAGCGGGCGCCCTGGGCATTCAGGGCCGTGGCTCTCAAGGCTTTGCCGACTTTGGTGCGGTGAATGAGCAACCAGACGCCCCCGAAGGCCACCACGGAAAGCGCTGCTGCTGCTAGTTTGGTGGCCGGAAGAATGACGCCCATCCCGATGTCAAAGCTCTTGCCGACCAGGAGGCCGTGGTGCAAAGCGCGATCTTCGGACCCGAAAATCAGCAGCGCCAGATTTCTTAACAGAAGCATCAAGCCGAATGTGCCCAGTAATTGAGCGATCATCGGACCTCTCAACAGAAATCTGACGAAGCCGGCATAGCACAGAACGCCCAGCAAAAAGCCGACGATTGCGGCAAACGGCAGGGTCAACAATGGATCGATACCCGTTGCCTGGGCGGTCAGCAGGCCGGTATACATGCCGATCATGAGGAACTCGCCATGGGCAAAATTGACGATGTCCATGACGCCAAAAATGATCGTCAGTCCCAATGCCACGATTGCCAGAACCATGCCGAGCAATAGGCCGGCGACGATGGAGCTTAGCAGGATATCCATAACAACGTGCCTATTTGAGGTTTCAGGTGTCGGGTTTCAGGAAGGAGTAGTAGATGCTCTGACACCTCAGATAAAACTTCATTGAATTAGACAGGATTTACAGGATTATCAGGATTTTCTTAGTTTCGTACAGCAATACCTTGTCCATCCTGTTAAAAATGAAAATTCCAATGCCATTAAGTTTCCTTTTCGATCAAACTGGCCGTTTTTTTAGCCGGCGGCAGCGCTGAAACCCAATTCGCGACAAGAGTGATATCAGTTAAGAACTATGCAACGGGTAATTCCCCCCTTGCACTACACCCCCCCCCCTCATCCCCTTGATTTTGATGCAGAGGGATGGGAGAGGGGAGGTCAGGTTTACGGTCGCCTAAAATTTAGGGAAAGGATAAATCATGTCGGCTGAAGCGACATCAAATGGATAGACGATTTCCAGCACAATCTGACCGTCTGAATTTTTTTGATATTGGCCGATAAGGCCGGAGCCCAAGGTGTTCTGACCAATCTCTTCCCCGGAGGTTGAAAATTTAATGCCGGCCCAGGGCACCACCAGCTCGTCTCCCGGGATGCTAATTGCGTTGGCGGCCTTTTGTATGTCGGCCGGCTCCGTGGACCCGGCATTCTCAAGAACATGCACCCAGGTTTGAAGACCTGTGAAAGATCTGGCCGAGGCACCGGTTAAATCATTTCCTGTTTTTGCTTTGTAGAGTGCATTTACCTGTCCGGCAACTTCTTTAACCTGTACGACCTGGGGCAAAAATACAGTTCGGGTTAAAATGCCGAGTACACTGTCACCCAGTGTCGCCCTGAATTCAGGTACTTCAAATCCGGCGTCCTGACCCCAGAGGATTTTAGGTTGGGCTTTCTGAGCTTTCATCGTTTTGATCATGAGGATGGCGTCCGAAGTGTAGGAAGCAAACAACATCACATCCGCGCGGGACGCTTTTAAAGATCGCACTTCGCTGGAGAGATCCGGTGATTCTTTGGCATACAGCATGGATTTTTTTAAATCGTAGCTGTAGTCTTTGGCAAATTGCTGAATCAGTTGCGAGACAAAGGATCCCCACTCCGTTTTTTCGCAGGCCGAAGATAGATTCATGATATCTTTTTTGGGGACGGCCTGGACGCCTTTGACCTTGCCCTCGGTGAGGCCGTTTAGAAATTCAAATAGATCCTTGGTAAACCAAACGTCATGGGGAGTTGTGCGCCAGAACCATTTAAAGCCGCGCTTGGTCAGGGCGGGAGAGGTGGACGAACCGTTGATCATGGGAACACCGTACTGCTCGGCCACGGCACTGACGGTTTTAGTGACGGAGCTGTGATAACACCCTGTAAGACCAGCTACCTTGTCGTCTAATATCAATTTTTTTGCCAGGTCGGCACCCAGGGTGGGATTGCCTTCGTGGTCCTTAAAGATGATTTCGATTTTCGCACCATCCAGGCTCGTGATGCCGGCGGATTTTGCCATGGTCATGTTGATGTCCGCCATCGCATTGTTGGCGAGCTCGACGGCAAGTTCCACGCCTGCCCGCAACTCACGGCCGGCCGCCGCTGCTCCTCCGGTCAAAGGGTAGATGGCTCCGATTTTAATGGTTTTTTGAGCCAGGGCTCCCGCTGGGATTGTCATGCCGATAACTAACACCAGACTCAACACGCACCATCCGTATCTCAAAATTTTTTTCATTGTGTGTCCTCCTTTCAATTTTTATTTGCACATAATTTTTACGTAGATGTGAATTTATGATTTAGGTTCAGAAACTCTAATGGATTCATTTGAACCTGTCAAGGCGAAATCAGGAAGGGCTGCCATATTGGGGCAGGTATACGATTCCAGGAAATTTAATATAATTTTTCTCGCACATCATCCA